>Ga0315276_10001285_pt1 | contig 22484 bp, 17 predicted proteins | sample YL17G05_0_MG_FD_204542 | JGI IMG/M metagenome (GOLD analysis project Ga0315276, IMG submission 204542) | Sediment microbial communities from Yellowstone Lake, YNP, Wyoming, USA - YL17G05_0 | ecosystem: Environmental > Aquatic > Freshwater > Lake > Sediment | place: USA: Wyoming | collected... | reverse complement strand
GGTACGGACTCCCATCAATGGTCGGTGATTGGGGGCTTGGCGGTGGCTCTCACCCCGGCATGCACAATTCGTACTCTGAGATATCGAGCACGACTCTAGACACTTTTTCCGGTACGGATTTATTGTCCGGCATAGGTTCATCCGATGCAGCCAAGGGTGCATCGCTAGAACAGATGGTCATAGATGCCTTCTTATGGAAGAACTGGAAAGGATTCCTGAGAAAGATGACGATTAGCGAAGAGACCACTGCACTTGATGTCATCAAGTCGGTCGGTCATGGAAATATTTTCCTTGCTAATCCACATACAATTAAGAATTTCCGAAAGGAACTATACCAAAGGGACAGGAACATAGTGGCATGGGAGACTGATCCGTCTAACAAGATGGTCCCAGAGGCGAAGACTATTGTGACGAGACTTCTCAAAGAACATGCTCCTGCACCTGTCGACAAGTCGATTCTAAATGAAGGGGAGAAATTAATAATGAATTATGAAAGGATGTTCAAAAAATAAGCTCTCCGACCAGGACTGGCAGTACGATAGTGAGTGAAAGGAACGATCGTCAACCTGGTCCTCAACCGCTTCCCTCCGAGATTTCCTGATTCACGAATATCTATGGTGGTATATGTACGGTTTCGTCCCCGGGCGTTTCTTAGGAATCCTGGCATTGTTCCGAACGAGGGAGCATCTCTAATCTTTGATTGTCACTGATGCACCATTCGTCACGTTCATTTGAATCGTCGCGTCGGGGTCAACCCTCACTCCGGAAATTCTTCAAAGGGAATTAAAAGAGATTAAGCATCCCCCAGTAGTATTTCAATCCCAAACCCATAAATAAGACTCTCGCGATTTAGAAACATTAATCATGATTAATAATCATGAAAGCCCGATATCTAGTTACGGGGGCAGTGAGAGGGGAATATGGTTATGTCACAGGAACAACAGGTAAAGACAGAAGACGCCCTGCGAACTACCGCTCCGATTGCCGATACTGCAGGACAACCATCATTGGGCCCGAAGAAGAGCCCTCTGATTGTCATTATCGCGATAATCGTGGTCATTGCACTCATTGCGACTGCCTTTTCGGTCTTGATGATGGGCGGACAGCCGAGCCACCCGGAACTCTCCGTCAGGGTCAATCCTTCATCAGTATCGATTGCAAACGGTTCTCAGATCAGACTCGCCCCCTATGCGATTTTCAAGAACAGCTCTAGCGATATTGTAGGTACTAACGTATCGGCCTCCGTCTCGCTGAGCGTCAAATGCGAATGGTCCGCCGGGAGCTCACAGATGGGCACCCTGACAAGGGGACTGACCATCGACGGTCTTGATTATTATATGCTAAAATCCAACAAGGTGGGCACATCATCGCTTAACTGGAGCTTCAGGTATGTCGATGAGAATTTCGTTTCCTATAACGTATATAAGATAGTCAACGTCAACGTCAGCATCGCTGTCTTGAGCTACGTCGAAATCAACCCGGCTGAAAAGGTTTTGTTCAAAGGAAAGAGCCAACTGTTCACAGCGAGAGCACTGTTGACCAATGATACGGAGGCGCCAGCAGACTTCACGTGGTGGCTGAGCGATCCGAATATTGGAAACATTACGCCATCGACCGGATCCAACACGACTCTCAAGGCCGGCCTTGTCAACGCTTCCGGTGATCTCGTGTGCAATGGCACGTATCTCGGATTGACCGTTTCATCGACGGCCAAGGTAAAGATCCTCACGGTCATGCCACCGCCTTCGACGAAGGCTAGGTTCTACAACTTGCTCAGCGTGCCTCTCGGTGGCTGGTGGAACGACCGGTATCTGGAGAAGGTCATCCAGGCCACCTACCCCGTCGCATGGAAGTATTTGGGAACATCCGGGACATGGCTTTACAGCGACTGCAGCTTGAACGTGGTCGCGAAGAACATCTCGAAAGCCAACACCTCCGAGAACCCGGTGTATGTTCCAATCCTCAATCCCACTGTTCGGGGCGGTAATATCGAGATAGACTGGAACGGGAGCTATCTTACAAGAGCACAAGCCAAGGCAGATTATGATACTTACATATCGAATATGTACGACAGCTGGTATTGGAGAACCAATGGGACTGTAACGATGGACAGGACCGCGGCAAAAATGGTCATGAACATGACCGACGCGGAGTTCAACGATTTCTCCACTTGGAAGACGAATAAATTCTCAGATTTCAAACAGAAATTCGCCGCGTTCCTCCAAACGCAGATGAATGTCGTCTGGGTGATAAAATTCGGATATGAAGCCGAAGGGAGCGCTCTCTTCGAGTCATACGATATCGAGAAGGTCGGGGACAATATCGTTTTCAAGATATTGGATCACCTGTCTTGGGGTCTAGAATCCTTGTTGGGCAGATGGTGGAGGGAGACCTTCCTGCAGTACGAGGGTTGGCCCGACGACATGCACTTCAAAGCCCAGATCGGCCCGCTTGTCTCAAACTTCACCCTCGATGCGACTCTTCAGTACTTTATCACGGCCCAGAACAGCACTAGGGACGGGAGGACATCATGGGTTCTCGAACTCCAACGTGCGGATTCCATACCGGGCAGCTACGGCTCCTACGTCTCTGAGTTCAACCCATATTTCGGGAAGAAGGTCTGGGGGAAGCTGATCGGAAACTCCGCCTATAACACCTGGGCTGACTTTGATTACACACCGACGGCTTGGAGCTTGGGCACTAATGACACAATTACCATCGAGTGGCCCGGCACCTCCTCGCCCGTGATGGGATACAACTACAACGGAGCCAACAACTTCAACGATACCGCTTCCGGAAAGGTTTCTCCACTATGGATAGAGCCGATCCCCGGAGAAGTCCCATCGAACGTGTTCATAAGCAATTCGGCGAAGACCATTACAATCAAGGGTCCGTTCGACGCCACAAAGTGGAGCAAGACCACGCTCGCCGGTCGCGAGCTCCGCGAGAACTGGAGCAGGCTCAATATCCTTCCGCAAGGAGTCCCGAGGATCGAGTTCATCGTGAACAACGACGCGAACCTGAAACCGGTTGCCATGATATCGGCACCCCGGCTGTGGGGCTTGAACAGCGACCTGACCTTGAGGTCGGCATCCTATGATGTTGATAGTACAGCTTTGACGTACGATTGGTACCTAGGAAACGGCCACGGGCATGCCTTCACTCAAAACGTGACGCATCAATGGAACGCGGAAGGCAACTATACCATCATATTGAACGTAAGCGATGGCACTAGCACTTCTAGCGACAAGATGGTCCTCAGCATCCTTCTGAACCTACCGCCTATCGCGAAGTTGAACAACTCCAACGTTTACGGAGATATTCAGACTCCGACGCTTTTCAACGGCGATGAATCCTACGACCAGAATGCGGGGAACGACAATTCGACCCTCGTGTCCTACGAGTGGGATTTCGGAGATGGCAATACCAGCATCACGACCGCGTCGAGGACGTCGCACCAATACGAAAGAATGGGCATCTACAACGTGACTTTGACCGTTGTCGATGATTATGGTGCGACGGACAGCGACACCGTCACCTTCGCCATCACGACAGACCTCTGCGCGAAGATCGTCATGCAGAGGGGCGCGACCGTCGGCGACAGCGTCGTCATAAAGGGCAACAGGTCGTTCACCTTCTCCGCATCGCAGGGGAGGACCTTGGCCAACTGGACATGGGACTTCGGCGACGGCTCGAGTGCCTACACGCAGAACGTTACTCACGCATGGTCGTCCGCCGGAATATTCACCGTGAACCTTTTCGTGAAGGACAATCTAGGTTTGCAGAGCCAAAACGCTACGGCCAAGATCGTAATAGCCTCGGCAACCGTATCAGGATATGGACTATCCCTAGCCAGGCACTCTCTATTGCCTGGGGAGAGCACGACCCTGACGATCAAGGCTGTGAACGATGCCGGCAAGGTCGTCACGAGTTCCACTGATACTGTTGTTCTTTCGGTGAATGGTTCTGGTGTTTGGACTCTGCCGATCCCGCCGGTCACGCTCATTGCTGGCGTTAAGACCGTGACAGTATCCTGCGCGACGCCCGGCTCGTATAATATTACTGTGTCCGATGGGACTCCATCACACAATAGTAGTATTTTCGCCACGGTCAACAACAGGACCGTTGAGATAACTGTCTATGACATATTCGAATTTCCTTTGCAAGACTATTGGCAGAAGAGATGGGCAGCATACGGTTCCGACCAGGGATTCCGCAACTCATCGCCTTCAATCAATATCTATAGGGAAGATGAAGGTGCACTCACAAGCGGTGTGTTAACGACCGCCTACACCCTGAAGGTGGAAGCCAGGAATATACCTGAGATCAACATGAGCAGCCCGACCTTCACGGCCCTGAAGAACCCGACGACCGGCAAGGGCAATGTGACCGTGGACCTCGACTTCCACTATCTGACCAAGGCACAGGTGCTCGCCCTCGATGGAGTCTATATCGCTCCCGGGCAGTCGGCCAACTGGGACGGCTGGGAATACTTCCTGACCAACAATATGACAATGGACCGTGCGGCCGCATCGCAGATCATCGGTCTGCCGCTCCCGACGACCCTCATATACTCCGATGTCTTGGGCGACTGGTATTACTTGGACAGCCCGGCAAATCTGACCTGGTGGTGGGACGTGGACATCAGCGACGGCTCGTGGATGCCCGGCAACTTCACGACCCAGGACTACTGGGACAGCGTCTATCTCGGCGGCGAGGGCGGCTATGGAGTCAGCATCGGAAGGCTCGACCTCAAGTCCTGCGAGGACTACTACAACTACGGCCAGGGACTTTGGAACTCTCAGTTCAGGTTGCTCTACCTAGACGCAAACCACGTCAGCCTCGTGTACTTCAACGTGGGGTACGGCTATGACGCCTTGCTTTCGAGATTCCTGTACTGGGGCGGTCCCGGATCGGGCCCCAACTACCCGAACGGAACGCCGAACGGGATCGTGCCCTTCGAACCCTGGTACGAAAACATGAGCCTGAGGGTCGATATCTGTGATGATCATGCGAACCTGACGATGTACGGAACCGTTAACTATGGATTCCGCGCGTGGGCATCCGAAACCGCCCCCGCGAACACCGCGGCATTCAGGTGGGAGGTCTTGAGGCTCGACTATTGCCTGACAGGCGCGGTAGGCCTGTCCGAGTTGGACATCTACGCGCCGTACAGGAACGACTCCGACCCGGAATCCATGCTCAGGGATCCTGGCAGCAGCCTGTTTGGCGCGATGTGGAAATACGACTGGGTCCCGACTGTGATAACCCTGAAACCCGGCGAGAGCATATTCATGCAGGCGCCGAGAGAGCTGTCGGTCGGGTACATGCCGAAGAAGTTCATCGGTGACTATACCGATGGAACGAATTACCTCGGCGGATACTATGACTTCTTGAAGATGATCGAGGTATTCGGCAATGCGACGATCCATCCGATCGGCTGCCTGCCAGGTACATACACGATGGACAAAGCCATGGGAGATCTGACCTTAGTCGGACCGTTCGTGCCGATCATCAACTACCGCTCAGACATCACATGGCTCGTGGATGAATCTGCTCCGAGAATCGAGCTTTGGATACAGTAGTCGAAAACATTTGAGAGAGTCGCGCGCTCTTTTGCGCGCGACTCAACAATCCATTTTTCTTACCTCTGAAATAAGGGCCGGCCTATTAGGGGGTGGGGCAGTTGGTTATGAACTCTGCTCCTAGATAGCAAGTCGGTCTTTCAAAAGAATCAGGCGTAAATTGCACCCGGACACAACCCCCTTTCAAGGCTTTTTCCGATTCGTTTCTCGATGGTGTCGCGAAGGTCTTGGGCGAAGTTCCGATATTTCAGTACGCCGACGAAATCCGAGCTCGTATGGAAGAAAGTCGCAATAGACCAGAGTCGGTTGCACCCTCCTTAAATACCCCTATTTAAACAGACGGTTTATCGGGGCATCTTTGAAGTTCTAAAGGTATTTATCGCAGGTGCCTGGATACCCGGCATGTCCGGGATACCGGGCATAATGAGTCGAGATCAAGTAAGGGGAAAAGAGAAAATGACAAAACAGATACGAGCAGCAATATTCGGCTGCGGCGGAGTCGGACAATGTATTGCACAAGACCTAGCGAAAAGCGATCTAATCTCAGGTCTCGTCCTCGCGGACGTCTACATGAAGGGACCCGAGAACGTCAAGGCGCGGACCAAGTCGGACAAGATCGAGATCGTGAAGGCGGACGCTTCCAACCCGAAGGAGGTCGCCAAGGTCGCAAAGAAGGTCGACATACTTGTCAACGGGACGATTCCGATATTCAACCTCAAGATAATGGAGGGCTGCCTGAAGGGCGGGGCCAACTACGTCGACATGGCGAACGGCGACAGCGACTTCGGACAGCCGATGTTCGAGGACCAAGAGAAGTATTCGCAACAGTTTTCGGACGCGGGATTGTTCGCGCTCGGCGGGATGGGTATAGACCCAGGTGCCTCCGATGTTTTCGCGAAGAGGGCTGCCGACCGCATGGAGTCCGTTGAGTACGTCAAGGTTCGAGACGCAGACACCGGTCAGCTCGAAGGATACGAATTCGCGACCTATTTCTCCCCTGAGTCGATGCTCGGCGAGTGCCTGAGGGACCCCTGCTATTACGATAGCGACGGAACGTACATCCCCAAAACGTTCAACGATCCCGGATTCAAGAGGACTCCGGCGCTCACGGTCAGCGAGGTCTACAACTTCCCGGACCCGGTGGGGCCGACCAAGGTCTACAGGACGGACCACGAGGAGACCGAGTTCGTCCCGAAGTTCCTCGGAAAGAAGATCAAGAGGGCGGACTTCATGATCTCCCTCGACGAGAATTTCGCGAACTATGTCAGGATGCTGAAGAAGATCGGCCTGATGTCGTACAAGCCGATCAAGGTCAAAGGGGTCGAGGTCAAGCCGATAGACGTCGTAATGGCGATAATGCCGAGACCAGACGATCTCGGAGGCAAGATCAAGGGAACAGCGATCGTCCTCGTCGAGGTCGGCGGCGTCATGAAAGGAGAGAAGACGGTCATCCGGACTTGGACCCACATCTCGCACGAAAAGGCGTACGAGATCTCCGGCAACCAGGCCACATCGTACCAGACTGCTATGCCAGTGGCTGTGGCGGTCGAGATGTTCGCCAGGGGCGAGCACAAGTTCAAGGGAGTCAAGTCCCCTGAGGCCGTTGATCCTGTGAAATTCTGTGGGTATCTGCCGAGTAAGAACACGCCTGTCTTCGAAGAGATAATCAAGAAAAAGTGATTCGAGCGGGAGGCACAAGCCTCCCCTTTCCGTTTTTTCGACATATTCTATTAAGATTCAGTATGTGATTCACCACGTTGCATCGGAAAGCCGTGTGAGCAATGCACAGCAAAAGGATAGCGCTTGTGGGTTACGGAAAGGTCGGCAACGCTCTGGTCGATCTCCTTTCAGAGATAGATCCCGACGGGAAGCGTTACGGGTTCTCCGGCGTGGCGAGCAGGACTCTTGGCGTTGTCGATTTCAGAGGAGCTTCCTCGAAATCAGTCGCCTCGAAGATGCGCACGATGAAGCGTGAGAAACGGTTCGCCAAGAAAGGCGATTTCGACAGCGGGATCGCCTCCTGGTTGAAGGAACGCGATTACGATGTCCTTGTTGAAGCGACCCCTTCCAACTACATAGATGCGGAGCCAGCCCTCACCTATCTTCTCACGGCTCTGGGGCACGGGAAAGATGTCGTCACTTGCAATAAGGCGCCTGTAGCGATGTATTATAACGCGTTGCTCGCTGTCGCCGCGAAATCGGGCGCAAGGCTGAGGTTCGAGAGCACTGTGATGGACGGCACGCCTATCTTCTCCACATTCAGGAAGGCCATGCCGCATGTGAAGTTGAAGAAGCTCCGCGGCATCCTGAACTCGACCTGCAACATCGTGATCGATTGCCTGTACGCCGGGATGAACCTTCAGGATGGGATCGCAAGGGCGAAGAAGCTCGGCGCTACCGAGGACGACCCGGGGAAGGACCTGAGTGGGTTCGACGCCGCTGCGAAGATAGTCATCCTTGGGAACGCTCTGACTGATACGAGGATCCAGATGTCGGATGTACGCCTCGAGGGACTCACCGGGAAATCCTTCGCCAACGCGAGGGGGAGGGTCTCGAAGAACGACATTTCGACGGTAAGGCAGGTGTCGACCGCCGACTTCGAAAGGAAGATTTTCCGGGTCTCCCTGGAATCGGTCAAGCCGGAAGACATCCTCTTCGGGTGCAGGGGTTCTTCAAGCATGGTCGTGTTCTCGACCGATCTGTTCGGGAGCCTTGCGATCTCGGAGACGGACCCGACGCTGCGGGACACGGCCTTCGGTCTTTATTCCGATATCGTAGGCCTTGACTCCTCTGATGTGAAGTGAGCGAGGAACCTGGTGGCCACTCTCACCGACTGCGAAACTATATCATCTCCCTCTTTTTCCTGAACCACCGAAGAACGGAGTGCGGTCATCATGCCGGAGATCTGGATCCTGTTGGCGCTTTCCGCAGCCGTTCTTTATGGAATATCTCAGGCGATCGGCAAGCTCGCGATTGACTCCCTCACAGCGCCTTCGATGGTCGCTGTTAATTTCCTTGTATCTATGCCGATCTACATCCTCTTCTTATTCTGCTTCCTGCTCTCGCTGGGCTCCTTCCGGATAGGTTCTGAGTACATCATCTTCGGTCTTGTCGCCGCGCTCCTCGGGAGGGCGGGGTATTACACATACCTCGAGGCGCTCGAGAGAGGGCCAGTGATGATTGTCGGGAGCATCACCGCCGCATATCCTGCAATAATCACGGTCCTTGCGATCACTCTTCTGGGTGAATCCTTGACATCGGTCCAGGCGGCCGGTGTTAGCCTCGTGATCGTGAGCATGATCGGGCTTTCGTTCTCGCATGGCAGCTCGAAAGGCAGCACAGGCTTCACCCGGCTGTCTCTGATCCTCAGCATCGTCACACTAATCCTCTGGGGGGTCTGGGGGATCTTCGTGAAACTGGCATTGAGGGAGCTTCCGATAGTGTTCTATCTCGGCCTCTATTCCCTGGTCCTTCCCCCGCTCTTTTACACATATATCAAGCATAAGAGAATCCCGCGCAAGCAGATCCTCCCGAAATGGTCGCTCCCTGTAATCATAGCGGTGATAGCGGTGCTGATCGGGCAGCTCGCGCTTCTTGCGGATACCGCGGCGGTCTCTATCGGAGAGGCGGCCGTTGTCTTCCCGCTTATCGCATCCTACCCTATCGTGATGATCCTGCTCGCCTTCGCGTTCCTCAAAGAGCGACTGTCGAGGAGGGACATTTCACTCGTATTCGCCGTCATTATTGGCATCATTCTGATATCGACGACTTGATTGCCTTTCATCCTGATTCATCGATTTTATCCAGTAGTATGACCGATGATACCGTCTGAACTGTAATGGAACCTTAAAAGGGGCTCCGAAACGGATGTTTCCCGTCGATAACCCCTGATGTTACACCGCGAGTTCGTTTGTCGTTCGGAGCATTAATCCGTCAGTCATAATGCAACGAAAAGGTGTCTTTCCTACCATCCTCCTCGGAGCACAAACCTCCTCGGAACCAAACGATAACAAACGATAATTAGGGGTGACCCGAATAAGGTCGAGTCGCTGTGATGATGGTTGAAAAATCAGTTAAATTCAGTGAATATTCTCAGCATTTGCGAGAGGTATATTCACCTGTCGCAAGGGACGACACCGAACGGATCATGGAGGGGATAGACGCTCTCCTGTCCAATTCGCGCTCGCGGGCGATTACCACAAAAGCCTTTCTCGAGGATGCCATGAAATTGATCTACCGCATGTTCGACTTCCGGGAGATCGCGTTGGGTCTTAAGGACAGGAAGGACGGGCTTTATCGGTACGAGGTCATCCTTGGGTACAGAAAGGACTCCGAGGTCGCCTACAAACAGCTCGTCTATAAGGCAGGAGAGATGGCCGACTCGAAGAAATATCCTGTCGGCGTCTACATCAGCAGATATGGCGAGTATTCGATGGTCGAAGGACAGCCATATAAGCAGGGGGAGGAGGAGACATACAACCGTCCTCTTATGCTCAAGAAGGAGCGAGCCGCTCCGGATGATTTCATCGAAGGTGACTACATCCAGATATACTTCTACGGGGTGAAGGGCGACTACCTCGGGTGGATCGAACTCTCTGGTCCAAAGAGCGGAAAGATTCCTCCGAGGAGCACGATCAAGTGGATAGAGTTCATCGCACAGATAATTGGAACAATTGTTTACGAGAGAGAATTCTTGAGGTCCAGTGCGTAAATTCCCAACGTTCTTTACTGCATTCTCAATGCGTATTGTATGTAGCCCCCAATTTGTTACAGGACCGTGTTAATATCGGAAAGACCTTATTGTTGCAAGTCGGTCGCACCTTCGTGATATAAGATGGCGACAAGATTTCCAGGTTGGGGAGCCGAGCAGAAAGGAATCCAGCTTCAGTATGCGGTAGGACAGGCGAAAAACACAGCCGAAGAGCTCGCCGAGCGGCTCAGATCTTTGCGCTCGCTCGGAAAATTTACTGACACAGAATACAAGGCCGTCGAAAAATCCCTCGAGTCTATCAAGAAAGCACTCGAGAAGCCATCAAAGAAGAAGGCGTAGACCTGCGATAGTCCGGTCCTTCATTTCTTGTTATGCTGGAATAGGGATTTATCGCGCTCCAGCACATACGCGCCTATCCCGACGTATTCGAGACCGAACTCCTTAGCGTCCGAAGGCACTTCGAAGACCAGACCGGTGGTCGTGTCGTCTCCTTGGCGCACCTCTCTCTCATCGTAATCGATGCTCATGTCGTAAGTGCCGACGTGCGCCGGATACCGGTGACCGTTCGCCGTCAGTTCCCAGAGCCTCCTTGAAGTGCTGATCGGGATCTTCCCCTGATTGACAAGCCGGAGCTTTACCGCAGCGAACCGATTCCCCATGGAGGGCCGATGCTCGAACGGGAACTCCCCGAGGGAACTGACTATAATGACTTCGAAGTCCCATCTGCACGCCTCGGTCTGGGGAGCCGATGACCTGCCAGAATAGAGCCCGGATTCAAGTTGCGTCTCCTCGACATGCTGGTGATGCATCGTACGACTGTCCGAAGGGTGCATGCAGTTCTCCTCGTTGATGTTGATCCTCAAGGTCAGCACGCATCAGAATAGCTGGCCTTTCTGATGCGATTGCGAGTACATCCTTTCCCAAGCAATCCTTCCGATTATCGAGACGATCAGTTCGAGCCATCTTATCATATCCGCGCCGGGTATCTTGCCGTTCTTCGGTCCCGCCAGCTCCAGCCATCCGATCACTTCATCAGTGGTGCCGAAAAGATAGATGTCGATGTAGTCGCCTTCGAGGAATTCATCCACCGTCGAACGCTTCTTGTGGACCAAGGCCGGGCGGTTGAAGAGTCTCAGATCCTGCTCAGGCGAGTCGATGACGAACTCGCTGATTCTCCCCAGCTTGATGTCCTTGTAATTTGTGTGGTCGCTCATGTCATCGATGGTGTAGGCTATCTTCCTCATCGCCTCCTGGGTTGCGGGGAGGAAGCCGAGGGTGACGGCGTATTTGAACCGTCCGTCAGCGGTATCTTTCAGACCGAATGCGACCTCTTTGAACTCGAACAGGCGGGTTATCATCATCGCAGCGTCGAGCAGGAACGTGCCGATCGAATCCTTCTGGTGCTTAGAGACGAGATCCTCGACTGCGTCCACTATCATGTGATCGCCCGTCACTACGGAGGCAGGCGTGAACCTCTCCCTCAGGAACCGCTCGAAATCCTCTTGACTTACAACATCATCAGTCATGTATCGCACTGAGAATCTCAATAGTGCGCTTGACCATTATCAATGTTATGGGAGCTTTCTTTACCAGACTATCTGGTAAGCTCCTCCGCCCAACCGGCAGCGCGCTCGATCTCTCCTTCTTTGAGTGGACCTTTCTTGCCTTTGACGAAGAAACCCGTCGGGAATGAGATAATGGTGGCTCCCTTGGCCTTGAGGCTGTCAGAAATCTTATCTGCCGCAAAGCCAAAAATCTTGACCATCCTTGTCGAGTATCTCGTATCGAACGCGGCTACCTTCTTGCCTTTAATGGTGAGCTCTGGGATTTTGTCTAAGAATTCCTGTACCGCCGGTGTCGGCTTTCCCCCATAGGTCGGTGAACCAACGACAAGTAGGTCAATCGCTTCCAATTGTGCAGGATTTGCGATACCAGCGCGAATCACCATCACCTCGCCGGTAAAGGTATCATAGATGGCCTTCGCAATCTTCTCCGTGTTCCCGTATGTGGAATCAAAAACAATCAGAGTCTCCATTGAATCCCTCGAGTTGCGTGAGGTGCCAGGTGAAGGACATAAGCCCCTTTCTGTTAGCTCCTTGCGGAGTTGGCAGCATTCGACTTTGCGCCCTACCCGCCGGCGATGAGAGGTCGATCCGGCATGTTTGGGCTTGCTCCGGTGGGGTGTCGCCGTTTCAACATATCCCCGGAAGACCTCACCCACAGAGGGATCATAGCATTGAACCGGGGCTGTGTCGTTTCTGTGCCCTTGCCAAGGCTCTCGCCCTATCGCTCTAGCGATCCACCTTTCTCACGGAGAGGGGACTTTCCTCAGCCATCCTCCGAAGAGGATTACCGTCGGCCGCCCGCCTTCTCCTGGCGCTTTAGACTAGAATGTGCTGAGATTTGAACCTTTGCAGCGCCCTGCAAATGCAACATAATTGTGGCCAGGGGTGTTATATTGTGAACGAGAACAGCTTCGGCAAGACTTTAAGGGGCAATGCAGATGCGCATTGCCCTGCCCAGAGCTTCAAAAGACATTCAACGCATGCGAGTATGTACGGAAACGGATTGATCTATTCGAAGGTGGTCTAGATAACCAACGATGAAAACGCCGCTCAGAAGATCAGCAGGATTCTGAAAGGCGCACCGGATATCGGTGTCATGACCAAGAAGATAAAAGACATCAACGGGGTTATCGACTCTGATGAGCCACTTGATAAGAAACTGAGGTGCATTGTAAACGGACTTCCCTGCGTCTTCCGTTTCCCAGAGAATCTCAGAATAATGATCCATATGGACGATTTCGTGCTCAGCAGCAAGGACTTCAAGGAAGAGAAATGCAAGCTGTCCTTCCCGATATCGGTCCACGGAAAACCGAGGGGGCATCTCTCCCTATGCTATTCTGAACTGACGGATCACTCGGACGAGATCTCCTTCAACGAATTCGAACGGATGATTTCCGACGGCTTCGTCGAGGCTCTTGGACTTGCGACCGAGAGGAAAGAAGATGAGGAAGCGCTGATGGGCAGCGAAGAGCTCTACCATCTTCTGTTCAACGCATCCAGGGACGCGGTCCTCATGCTCGCGTTCGATTCCACCCCGAAGCCGGTCTCAATAATCGAGGCAAACGACTGTGCGCTAGAGCTACTCGGTTACTCAAGGGATGAGTTGAAGACCTTGACACTCACGGACCTCTCCAGCAAGGCCAGCGTCGATCATTTAAAGAAAGCGATGAAGAAGACGCTTTCTGATAGGGAGGGCAGATTCGAGATTGTCATGCTCGGGAAGGACAGCAGGGAGATGACTATCGAGATCAACGCCCACATCTTCGAATACAAGGGGAAGCCGGTGACGCTCTGCGTCCTGAGGGACCTGAGCGAGAAGAGGCGCACAGAGACCGCCCTTCACGAGAGCGAGGCGAAGTTCAAGGTTCTGTGCGACAACCTGATTGACCTCATCTCCGAGGTCGACATGAACGGCATCTTCTCGTTTGTGAGCCCATCCTACGAGCTGGTCCTTGGGTATTCGCCGGACGATCTCGCCGGAAGATGCCTGTTCGATTTCCTGCACCCTGTTGACGCCGATCGCATGAAGGCGATCGTGATGGACAGCATCGGGAAGCCCGGATTCGGAAAGCTCGAGATACGGTTCAAGCACGCGCACGGTTACTATGTTTGGCTGGAATCCATCGGGAAACTGCGGCTGAATCCTAGCGGGTATCCAGTCGGGGCGGTCATCACCAGTCGAGATATAACCGACCGAAAGAAGATCGAAGCCGAGCTGAAGGCCGAGCACGACTTCTCCTCCGCCATCATCGATGCCGCCCGAGCGATGATGATCGTTCTCGACGCGAAGGGGAAGATAATCAGGTTCAACCCCGCCTGCGAGGAAATCCTCGGATATTCATCGGACGAGGCAGTCGGAAAGACGGTATTCAACCTGTTTGCGGGGCCGTTTAGAGATGTGAACATTGAGAAAGGGAATAAGATGTTCGCGGACCTCATGACTGGCACCTATCCAATCGTCCATGAGAGCGAATGGCTCAAGATTGATGGATCCCCCCTGAGGATATTATGGTCTGCGACCGCACTGGCGGACGACCATCAGCGGGTGCAGAACATCATCATAACCGGGGTGGACATGACCGCGCAGCGTCTAGCCGAGGATGATGTCAAATGGAGGATGAAGCTGGAGAGCCTCCTCGGTAGGATATCGGAAGCGGCGGTCGTAATCGATAGTCTGCCGGATTTCCTTAATTCAACTCTTATGGATATTTGCAAGACCTATGCCGCCTCCCGATCGTACATATTCGAGTTCGATGTAAAGTCGAGGACGATGAGTGAGACACTCGAATCCTGTGCACCAGGTGTCGTCTCCGATTTGGATCTATGGCAGGACATCCCCGTATCATCGATACCGGGAGATTACGAGGCGATGATGAGGGACGAGATCGTTGTGGTTGATGATTCAAAGTATCACTACGATCCGCTGTTCCGAGACAAGCTGTGCAAGGAGGGAATCGGGGCGGTGCTGTCGGTTCCCTTGACACTCGGGGACGTGCCCTATGGGACCATCGGCCTCGATCAGATAGGTGCGCCGAGGAAATGGAGGAAGGAGGAGGTCGATATCCTCCTCTCGATCGCCAGGACTGTCGGGCACGTTATCGAGCGCGAGAAGAAGGAGGAGATGCTAAAGATCAAAGACGACGCCATTGAGATGTCCATCAATTCTATCATGTTTGCTGATCCTAGTTTCAAGATATTCTATGTCAACAAAGCAGTCCTCATCGACACTGGATACAAGAGCAAGGAGGAGCTTATCGGGAAACAAATAACGGAACTATTCCCCAATCCTGCCGATGAAGATAGAATCACCAAAACCCTCCGGAAAGATGGCTCTATCGTGACCAGGACAACAATGATGAAGGCGGATGGGTCGAGTGCAGAAGTCGAGGTCGTGATAACTGCGGTGACTGATTCAAAAGGTGATCTCCAGATGTTCATGGGGTCGTCGATTGATGTAGTGAAGCTCCGGGGATATCTCAAGAAGGGATGAGACCAGATTTCTCTGCACCATCGGAGAAAGAGATTTATTACAGATGTCGGTATAGTGGCCGGAACAATCGCTCACGCGGGGGTAGCCAAGCCCGGCCAACGGCGCTAGATTGAGGGTCTAGTCCTTAGTGGTCCCAGAGTTCAAATCTCTGCCCCCGCACCATTTCAGATATCGGTGCAAAATCCTCCCCTTTTTCATCGGAGCATCTCTTGCATTTTCAAGGAATCTGCGGCTTCTTCGGCTTCTTCGGTGCATCGAGGTTCAGAGTTATGCTCTTGAAAATCTCATTCGTGTTGCATCTTCCTTCGGCGTCGATGATCTTCATGTCGGATGCAATCGTCTTCTCAATGGATCCGGAAAGCGATAGCGCCTCCTTCTTGAACCCGAGATATTCGAGCATCATCTTCCCGGATAGCAGCGCCGCGAAGGGATTTGCAATCCCCTTCCCGGCAATGTCAGGAGCCGAGCCGTGGGCCGGCTCGAACAGTGCGCGCTCCTTCCCGATGTTTGCGGACGGCAGGAAGCCGAGTCCCCCTATCATGCCCGCCGCGAGGTCGGAGAGTATATCGCCGTACAGGTTGAGCGTGACGATCGTGTCGAACTCCTCGGGGATCATAACCATCTTCATCGCAGTCGAATCGACGAGCATCTCCGAGGAGGCGACTTTCTTGTTCTTTGCGGCCTCCGCGTTGAATATGTCTAGGAAGAGGCCATCCGACATCCTCAGCACGTTAGACTTGTGCACGCAGGCGATCTTCTTCCGCGAATTCTGCTTGCACCAGGAGAACGCGAACTTGACGATCCTCTCGCAGCCCTTGACGCTCACTCTGCGGAAGGTCGTGACGCCGTCGAGATCCCGCTCCTCCCTCCCAGTGTAGAGCCCCTCGGTATTCTCACGTATGACAGTGATGTCCACCTTCCTCATCCCCGGCAGGAGTGCCTTCGCGGGTCTGACGTTGGCGTACAGGTCCAGCTCGTAGCGCAAGGTCAGGATCGACGATCTGTACTTCGGATCCCTGACGGTCGTGGTCGCCCCGAAGAAAATTGCGTCCGCCTTCCTCGCCTTATCGAGAACTTCGTTCGATATCGCCTCGCCGTACTTCTCGAAGGCCTTCTTCCCGGATTCCACAAACTCGAAGTCTATCGCGTCGGTGATTTCCCTGATGACGGCGACGCTAGGAACAATGACCTCGGGGCCTATCCCGTCGCCCGGGATGACCAGCACGTGCTTCATGGAAAAACCCTACTCCTCGACCGACTTCGCCACATCGACGAAGTGCCGCTCCATCCGCTTGAGCCTCCTCTGGGACTTTTCGAGCTCCTCCTCAATCCTGAGTATGTCCCTCGTCAGGTCCTCGAGCTGCTCCTTCTGCCTCCCCTGGAGGTCTGAGATGACCTTGATGAGCGAGTCGACCTTCTTGGTGAGGTCCTTGACCTGCACCTCCACGGTCGCCTGCCTGTCGACCTCGGCGCTCTGCGAGAAGTACTTCTCCACCTTCGTGTTGAGCATCTGGATGATGTTGGACATCCTCTCCAAGTGCCCCTCGAGCTCAACGCTCTTCTCCCTCAGCTCGTGATATTCCTCGTCTGAGGAGGACTTCATCGTCGAATTCCTCTCGACCTCGAACATCCTGTTCTCGACGATGTCCATCCTCTCCTTGATCGCTATGACCTCCTCGATCCCCTGCAGTATGTTCTCAAGGATCGACCTGTCCGGGAACTCGATGAGCATCTTCTCGTACGCCGGGCGATAAGCTTTGAGGTCTTGAAGCGCCGCGATCGCATCCATTGGGGCGAACCCGCTCCTCAGCTTGTCCTCTATATCCCTGAGGACCTGGATCTGCTCACCCGCCTTCTCGGTGAGCCAGGGGTTGCTCGCGGCCATTTTCCCTATCTCGTCTATCGCCTTGCTCAAGGTGCCGGCCGCCCTCCCGAGCTCGGACTCGCCGGCCACCCGGATGTCCCTGGTCGCGTCCTTCCTCCCGCGCTTCTTCCAGTCGGCGACGGATTTCATCTCGTGCGGGTAGAACCCGATGAAGAAGTCGACGCCCCGGACGACGATGTCCTGCAGCTCCTCCCAGTTCTTGAAGGAGGCGTGAATCTTCATCTCCGGCGCGGTCTCGAATATCAGTGCGTAGCAGTTGTTCGGCAAAAGGCAGATTTCGATGGCATACGGGCTTTGCTGAGCAATAGGGGGGAGGTGCTCCGGCGCCTTCTCGTTGACAGTGTCGAGATAGGACCTGATGTACTCCCTAGCGAAAGTGACCATCTCCGTCGGGGTAGGCACGTTGCCCCGCTGCCCTTTTTCCTCGTCCATCGGAAAGGTATAAAGGGCATCCTAATAAAAAATGATTCCGCGTTGTGAGGGGGCTTGAGAAGAATCTGGAAAAGCCTTTTCTCTTGACGAAGGAACGACCGAAACTAATCGGCCATTCCGCCCGGCAGGCAAGCGTGCAATCCGAGCAATAAGTCTGTCAGGCAGTATCGACGCTCAATACGGGACGAGATCGACCTGGATGCTCTCCTTCAGGTCGAGCTGGACCGTCAGGGATGGCGACTGCCAATCTAGGACATGTCCTCCTTTCGCCTTGTCGTCGCTGAGGAAATGGAAGTGGAAGCCGGGAGAGTCGAGCGTGCCGATCATGCCCGGGGAGTATATTCCCACCATAGTGCCGGTAGTATCCTGGTAGCTGAAGACGGTCTGGTTCGCCACGATCTGGGAGAGCGGCGGATATGGCTGCTGCGCAGGGGAGACGCTCCTCAGGGTCAGATTGGAGAAGGTCGCGTGGATCATGATGATGTAGAACGAATTGGGGTTCTGCATATCGGAACCGATTTCCGCTTTTAATACCGAGTAATTGGTCGATCCGCTGGTCTGGATCGTCTCATCCGCATGGAAGAACGCGACGGTCGCGAACGGCGTGGTGTTGCCTCCGGGCACGATGTGCACCTTGCCGTCGTGGGTGACCTGGTAGCATATCCCGCCGAGCACTATCATCTCACCGTCGAGGGAATCGAAAGTCCCCAAGCCGTTGTCGCCGTGCTTTAGCAGGTCGACGACGGAGCATACCCCGGCCATCTTGCCGTCATAGAGCGCCTGCAGACTCGAGACCTGGTAGAGGACGTCCCCTCCGCCGACGTTGGAGTTGTAGATGAGGGCGTAGCCGCCGATCGCCACCAGGATCGCTACGGTGATGGATGCCGCAATTATTGTAACGCGCTTCATGTCGCCCGCCCTTTTTGAGTACCTCATCCTCGTATAAAAATCGATGCAATAAGGGTTGGTGCGCGCGGGTTTAGGGAACATTCTAATCGTACTGAGAAACGCCATGGTCCTTGGCAAATCCTGAATCGGAAAGAGGCCCTTATCTCCCGGCGATGGGTTTCTCCTTCGAAAGAGGGAGTGGTTTCGCCACTGTAATTCCGCATTCCGACTTCTTAGGAAATCAATCGGTCATTGTGAAATAGATGGCGATACCGATGAGGATGGAAGCGGACCAAGTAATAAAGGTGGCACGCATCAGTAATTTTCCTCGACAACCTCGACAACCGTCGATCTTGTAAGAGTGCGAGGCCCAACGGAACACTAGGAACGCGGAGAGCAGCATCGCGAGCACCCCTATCGGAATGTGCACAATCTAAACCACATTGAAGAAGGTGATAGGCTGCACAAGGAGGGTGCCGGCGCTCATGAATATGCTTGGTGTCACGACAAGCTGAAAGGATGCGATGTTCATACCGAAAGCCAAGGTCATGAGATGGGCATGCCGCATGAACTGTTTCTTGCGATAGAGGTGATAGGCCCAGACCAGCATGCCTAGCATCAGGATCTGAATGACCAAATTGATGGTCTGGGCTATAGGTACCGTCATGATTTTGCCTGTAGTCCTAAATGCCAGAGCGAAGGATAAATTGCTTTCGTTTGACTCGTAATAATCCTGCAAAGAGTTATCGCCTGAGATCCCAGACATCTGAGTGGTACTCGGCAGGGCGAGAAAAACCATAAAAAGAGTTTGGGGACATGGCGATGATGTTTCTCTATCCTATTGTCGCCTCACTCCCTGAGGATGGCCCCCACTATTATCGGTAGGGTTATCGTGGCATCCCCCTCGACCGTGACCTCGTGCGCCCTCTCCTTGATCTTGCCCCAGGAGACAGCCTCTCTGAGCCTCGCGCCCGAGAGCGAACCGTCCCATTCTTCCGCCGTGGTCAGGTAGACCGCCCAGTCCAATCCGTCGCGGAATTGGTTCCACCATATCACATGGTGCTTCGATATGCCGCCGCCGATCATCAGCGCACCGGCTTTCTTCGTTTTGAAGACTATCTCCGCTAGCTCGTCCTCGTCCTTCAGGACGTCGATGGAGAACTTCGGATGCGTCTGGCGGAAGCTCCACAACTGTGAGCCGAAACTGCCATCCGTCGGCCCTGGTATGAACATCGGGATCTTGTTCTTCGAGGCCCAGTGGAGTATCGAGGCTTCGTCGTCGATCCGCTTGCCGATCTCGTAGACGATCTCCCTCACGGATGTGTTGTTCTTTCCGCTCGAGTAGATCTCCTCGATCATGGGCTGCAGCTTCTCCTCGAGGATGACGCCGTAGGATTCGTTCGGGATCAGTATGTTGCCCAGCCGGTTGATCCCCTCGTGGTAGAGCATCTTGTCGTCTAGGAGGAAGTCCCCGTGGTAGTACTTCTTCCAGACCCGCGCGAGGTCGTGGTCCACGCACCCGCAGGTCGTGACGATCACGTCGACCATCTCCTTCTTGACCAGGTCCTTTATGACGCCCCTGGCCCCGGTTGCGATGATGCATGCAGGGAAGGAGAGGAAGATCTTCGCCTCTTCGTCGGCCATCATCTCCCTCATTATCTCGACGGCCTGCCCCAGCTTCTTCGCTGTGAACCCGCCGGATTTCAGGTACTGCTCCGAAAGCTCGCTGAGTGTCATCCCTGGCTTCAATGCGATATCCTCAATGGGCACAAGTGTCTCTTTCATCCTGCTCACCAGTCATCTTCGGAATCCTGAGAAGTGCTTTTATACTTTCTATCGAATTGGCTCCCGAGGGGTTCGCGGATGAAGATAGAGGCCGTGATGAACAAGGCTGTTATATCTCTGTCTCCAGACGACACTATCCTCAAAGCCTCGCTCAAGCTCTCGGAAAAGAACATCTCCGGCGCTCCGGTCGTTAACGCCGAAGGGGCTTTGGTCGGGATATTCTCCGAGGCGGACGTCTTCAAGTCGATGAAGATATCGAAGAAGGCGCTTAGGCTGATCTACCCGTCTCTCACATCGGTGAGCGTGGCATTCCAGGAGCAGGAGACCGAGCAGGAAGCCCTCGTAGCGTACAGAGAGGTCGAGAACCTGAAGGTCGGCGATGTCATGACCACCGAGGTATTCACCGCCCACCCCGACGAGGAACTCAGGGACGCCATCAAGCTGATGGTGTCGAAAGGCATCAACCGCCTGCCGGTAATTAACGGCGACAACAAGGTCATCGGCATAATCACGCGCGGCGACATCCTGAAAGGCATCGCCATGGAAAGCAATAACCACAACAGCAATAAGTGAGTCACTGTCTTTTCTCAAAGAATCCGATCACTGGCGCTTCATCGACGCGCCGCAGTTCGAGCATCTCATGATGCCGTTGGTATAGTTGTAGAGCATGTCCTGCCCGCACTTCCAGCATTTCGAGTCGTTGACATGGACGGCCTTGTCCTTGAGCTCCTTCAGCTCTGCGGAATACTTATTCGACAGCTCTTCCGCCCTCTTGGCGAACTTCATCGCGCTCACAGCGTCCTGCCGGTTGAGGGCGATCTGCATGTTGCTCATGTAGTGGAATCCCTCGGAGGCGTCGATGCCGTAGCTGTGCACCTCGGCCATCGGTGCCGCTATCTGCTGGATCATCGCCTTTGCCTTGTCAAGGATGCCCTGCTTGAGCGCCACATCGTTAGCAAGCCTCTGGGTGACGGTCTGGTCGATCACGGCCCCCGCCTTCGAGAGCGATTCGACGCAGGCCTTCAGCTCGCCGCGCTCGAAATGGTAGCTCGCCTTCTCGAGGTCCTTCTCCGGCTCGCCGACATCGATCCCTATGATCTTTGCGTCCTCGATCGACGCCCTGACCCTCGGGATTGAGAATCTTAACTCCTCCACGCGGTTCTTCTCCGCCTGCTTCATCAGCTCGTCGACGCGCCCCAAGAGCTGCTTAACCGCATCGAGCTGTAGCATCAGCTTGAGCTTATCTGCCTCCTTGAGCAGGTTGATCGCCTCGAGTACGTTCGCGCCTATCCCCTGGAGTTCGATGGCCCTGTTCTGCCTGACCTCGATGTCCTTGCCGATGTCGCCGATGATCCTGTCGAAAGACGACAGCGCCTCGCTCTCCAGCTTGTCGAGGGTCTCCTCTCGCACCGCCGGCGTGCCGTCGACGAAACCGACCAATGCCGCCTCCATGAGGGCCTTCTTGTCCTCCGGCTGCATCTTCCCGCGCCTCATCGCCTCCTCGAGGACCTTCTCCGAGGTCTCGATCCCGAGCGCGTTCGTGTAGATCCTGAAGTGGCTGTAGAGGTCCGACGCACTCTCCCTGGCCTTCCTGATGTCCCTTACGGCGCCGTAGAAATCCCCGGACAGGTACTTCGCGACGGCCGCCTCGAGCTCCGAATCAATCTGGAAGAATGACGGCTTGCTCGTCAAGACATGACGGATGTACTCCCTGACCTCCATGATCTTCTGCTCGGTGACGGGCTCGGCCTTCTTGGCAGGCTCGGCTGTCCATTTCTCGATCTTCTCAGGTTCGGCAGGTGTCTTCGCCTGTTCCACGGGCTTCCTTTCCTCGTGGGAGAACTTGCCGGGGGCCATCATCTTGACGATGTTCTCGGGTGAGATGTCGGAGGCCAGGAGCTTGTCGATGATCTCCTTCTTCCTTATGCTTCCAGAGATATCGATCCCGCTTTGCCGCGCGATGTCTCTCAGCTGAAGAATCGTGAGCTTAGAAAGCTCGAGTTCGATTTCCTTCCTCTTCTCGGGTTCCATCGACACACCAGCCCGGCAATCCGCATTTAGGTCATAAGGCTTTCTTATCGCATTATCGCATTTGATATTGACGCGTCTATCTTTTCGTGAGCTCCGCCAGTATCTCCTGGGC
>Ga0315276_10001284_pt1 | contig 22506 bp, 23 predicted proteins | sample YL17G05_0_MG_FD_204542 | JGI IMG/M metagenome (GOLD analysis project Ga0315276, IMG submission 204542) | Sediment microbial communities from Yellowstone Lake, YNP, Wyoming, USA - YL17G05_0 | ecosystem: Environmental > Aquatic > Freshwater > Lake > Sediment | place: USA: Wyoming | collected... | reverse complement strand
CGGAATAACGATACATATGCGTCAACAAGGGCCCCAATATCCCCCCGTGATTTGGCTTCCATGACGGCGGACCAAAAAACCTGCCGAAGGGCTTCTTTGGTATCAGGATCGAGACGAAGTAACAACTCAGGACCTTCTCGGCACTCATATACATCCTTGATAATATCTCGAAGCGAACTCCTCCATCGATCCAATTGCCTGGCCTGTTCCAACGCCTGTTCCGAACGCATTTCGATCTCGCGTGGGGTAGACAAGCAGGTTGGGCACCGCTTGTCTTCCGCGGGATAGATTGACCCACACGCGGAACAACGCTGGGCTCTTTTGTTCATTCTGACGCTCCTCTCATTACGCCGAACACAACTTAGGCTCGGTTGAGACAATCCCTTTACCGTCCCATTTTTTTCAAAAGATACTGACCGCTGATATAGTCATAACTCTTACTGATTATCAGGTATCTATAAAAGTTTTACACCCACCTGCTTTTGTCTATCAAGGTAATAGCTTTTTCCCGATAGGTCAATAAGAAAAATACTCGATGTTTTCTTTCAATGGCTATAACTTTTTTAAGTAAAAATACTTAACTCTCTGTGCTTTCTGCGACTATTCTTTTTTGAATTTTGAACATTCGAATTTCGTGCTTCGAATTTCGAATTTTTCTATTCCCTAAACCCTATCCCCTACCCTATAACCCTCTGCCAATACCTTTATCGGGTGCACCACCGTCACTCTGCTTATGTGTTCTATCTGCATTTTGCATGCGGCACATTCCGTAAGGACGGTTTTGACGGGTGAGTTTTCAATCGCTTCTTTTAATCTTGTCGCTATCTGTGAGGAAAGCTCATAATTTTTTTTCTGCATTCCGAATGTCCCCGCTATCCCGCAGCAGCCTGCGTTAAGCTCAGCTATCTCTACAGAGCATAGTCTTTTCAGAAGCTCAATCCCCGCCTGACCTTCACCGAGAGCATACAAATGACATGGCTGATGATAGACGAAACGGGCTTCAGTGTCATTGCGAGGAGCGTAGCGACGAAGCAATCTCTCCTTTCCTGACAATTCGATTGGTTTCAACTTATTCTGCTTGAACAAATCCAGAAGATAGCTCATCAATTCATAAGTATTCTCCGAAACAAGCTGCGCATCTTCCCCGGCTACAAAATATCTCAACTCCTCTTTCAGGCACAACGCAGCACTCGGCTCTGAACACACAATTTTGTACCCGTCTCGAACTGCCTTTGCCAAATGTTTGACGCTATACGCCAAATCCTTGCGCGCCGTCTTTATGTCCCCATATACAATTGCCGGCAGCGGAGCGGGCCGCTGCTTAGGCAAAATTACCTCGATGTTATTGTGCCGCAAAACGTCAAGCACCGCAAACCCCAGCTCATGGTCGTTATAATTTGCGTATGTATCCACAAAATAGGCTATTTTCCCGAGCGGTTTTTCAATTGGCTTGGAAGCCTCCAGATATTTCCGCCCAGCTTTCAAAAATGACCTGCTCGTAAAAGAAGGCATCCTTCTTCGCCGGTCTATCCCTGAAAATTTCTCCAAAAACCATTTGGAAATCGAAAGCTGCATAAAGAAATTTGAAATCGGCGAAAAAATACCGCCCAAAATACTCAGATACCGGTTGTGACTCAATGCCAGCTCCGAACGTCTTAACCCTCGCCTATTTACATATTCCGCTCTTGCCGCAGCCATCAATCTGGAAATATCAACCCCAGCCGGACATTCCCGCGAGCACGCCTTGCAGTTCACACATAAATCCAGAAACTTCCTGAACTCCGGCGACTCAAAATCTCTTTTCTCCAGTTGCCCGCTTCCCCAGAAGCGAAGTATGTTTGCTTTCGCCCGAGAGCTGCCCAGCTCCTCACCCACCGCACGGAACACCGGGCACATTCGCAAATCGGATTCCCTGCTCAGGCAAACCCCGCACCCGCTGCACTGCTCAATTTCGGTACGTAATTCGTCCTTCCCAAAATACAAATCCGTTTTGAGTCTCTCCTGCTCCCATTTATGCTCGGCCCGCAGGTTCTTAACCATAATATCAGCATCATCGCTGATGATTTTTCCGGGATTCATTACCCCATTCGGGTCGAATATATTTTTAATCGCCCGCAGCAGCCCATAAAATTCGTCGCCGTATTGCCTCCGCAGAAAAGCCGCCCTCACCAGCCCGATTGCGTGCTCACCGCTGATTGTCCCGCCTAACGACCACGCAAGCTCGAAAACATCATTTGCAATCGACCGCATCTTCTCCACTTCAGCAGGGTCACTCAAATCCATATATGGTCGTATATGCAGCTCGCCGTCCCCGGCATGACCATAAAAAGACATCGCAATATCATACCGCTTTCTGATTTTCTCCATTCCCGAAATATACTTGGCCAAATTCTTGTTTTCGACCGAGACATCTTCGATAAATGGAGTCGGATGTTTTCCGCACTTTTTTCTTTCGAGCAGCGTCGCTGCATCCTTGCGTGACTTCCACAATCGCTTCTGTTGCCTCGGCTCAAGAATAATCTTACGTCCGCAGGCCGATTTCCCGATTTTAGAATCGGTAGCTTCTATTTTTTTTCTTACCTGCTCTGCCGTTTCGCCGGTATGCTCAACCACGAGAACAACAACTCCATTCCTTGGCAAAATATCACGGTATTCGGGCAACGCCTCAATCGCCATATCAATCAAAGTCCTGTCCATCAGCTCGCACGCCGATGCCCCGCTATCAACTATAATCGGCACAGCCTGTGCCATCTTTTTGAACGAATCGAACTCAAGCTGCAACAGACCTTTTGCCTTAGGCAACGCGACAGTCCTGAGCGTGATTTTAGTAAAAATAGCCAGTGTCCCCTCTGAGCCTGCTAATAACCTGGCCATATCTATCTTCCCGTTATGACAAACCCCGGCTATTGTGTATCCGCTGCGATTTCGCTTTGTTGCGGGCATCGCTTTCTTTATGACCGCATCGCTGCCCGAAAGAACAGATTCGCATCTCTTCGCGATAGAAGCAAGTTTCTCGTTCTCTTCTTCCGCCGGGTCGAAATTGTTTTTGAATTCAACTATGCTGCCGTCAGCCAGAACCGCCTCAATACCCTCAACATAGCCTCCCATATGACCGTATTCGAGTGAATGTGCGCCTGTGGCATTGTTAGCCGCACACCCGCCTATTGTCGCCCGATTACTGCTTGACGGGTCAGGCCCGATTTTCCTGCCGTAATCTGCCAGACAATTATTCAAATCGTCCAGCACCACGCCGGGCTCACAGACCGCAATCGCTCCGCCGTCATCCACGCTGAGAATTTTGTTCATATACCGCTTCATGTCGAAGACTATGCCGCTGCACAGTGACTCGCCGGCCACCCCGCTGCCCGCTCCGCGAGCTGCTATCGGTATGCCATTAGCAAAGGCGTACTTTACAACAGCCGCCACGTCCGCAGCGTCACGAGGCGCAACAACACATCCGGGAATTATCTGATAAATGCTCGCATCGCTGGAATATGCCGCCCGGTGTAATATGTCGGCAAAAACATCGCCCCGCACAACTTTGGACAAATCGTCAGCCACATCCTCCAGTTTCTTGCTCATCGCTTTTGTCATTCCTTAAAATCGCGAGGCAGGAACTGGGCCTTGGCAACGTCGCCGCTTGCGCGCAGGACTGCGAGATCGTCTTCGCTGGCCTGGCCGGTGATAAACTGCTGAACTACGGGATGGGGATGATTACGAATATGGTCGGCATCGCCGTCGGCAATAATTTTGCCGTTGTGAAGCATAATGATTCGGTCCGCTATCTTGTAAGCGCTTGTCATATCGTGGGTAACTACGACGGTTGTTGCACCGAGTTCCCTTTGAAGCTTCAAAACAAGCTCGTTGATTATATCCGCGCGAATAGGGTCCAATCCGGTCGTCGGCTCATCATACAAAATCACTTCCGGATTCAACGCAATAGCCCTCGCCAACGCCACCCTTTTTTTCTGACCGCCGGAAAGATTAGCGGGATAGTAATTCTGGAATCCATCCAGGCCGACCATTGCCAGTTTGGTTTTGACGACATCCTCGGCCTGCCCCCAATCGGTCGTTTTATTATAATGCTGCCTTATCGGAAACATTATATTCTCGGCAACGCTGAGACTGTCAAACAACGCTCCTCCCTGAAAAAGAAAACCGTAATGAATGCGTATATTGTTTAATTCTCTCTCAGGCAGATTATCGATTCGCGTATTCTTGAAATAAATCTCGCCCGAGCTTGGCCGAAGCAGCACTATGAAATTCTTTATCAAAACAGTCTTGCCGCATCCGCTCGGCCCGATTATAACCGTTGTCTTGCCTTTCTCTATCGACAGAGAAATATTATCCAGGACGACATTATTGCCGAATTTCTTGGTAAGGTTTTTAATAACGATTATACCGTTACCGTTTCCCTCCGCCTTTAGCGAGACCTCGCCGCGCAGCGGCGGGTCCGTTGTCTGATTATTCTGCTCGCCGTTTTTCATTTCCCCTTTTGCTTCTCTACTTTTTACTTTCTTATCCTACCAGACTTTTCATGGGCCAGAACGTATTGTAAATCGCCTTAAAAACTACTGCCAGTGCAAAATCCAGCGCCAGTATAGACATAAAGCTGGTAACAAACGCCTCCGTGCACGCCTGGCCTACGCCGTGCGCACCTTCCTTGCACGTAAATCCCTTATAACAACTGATTACGGCGATAGCCGCACCGAAGAAAAAGCCCTTTATAATGCCGACGGCCACGTCCCACATATCTACTCCGTATGCGCTAAAGTCCCAGTACCCCTGACTATTAATCCCTAACTGAATAACCCCTACGAAATATCCACCCAATACTCCAAGCAAATCCGCATAGATAATCAGCACCGGCGTAAGAAACAGGCACGCCAGAAGCCGCGGTGCAACCAGATACTTTACAGGGTCGGTCCCCATGCTCCTGACCGCATCTATCTGCTCGGTAACATTCATTGTTCCCAATTCAGCTGTCAATGCCCCGCCGACCCGTCCCGCCAGCATCACCGCCGTAAGAACAGGCCCCAACTCTTTGACAACTGAGATGTTAATTAAAACCCCCAAATGTTCTTCCAGACCCATACCCGCAAGCTGGTCGTATGCCTGTACCGCCAGTATCATTCCTACGAACGCCCCAGTTATCATTACAATTGGCACACTGCGAACACCGATTACATTCATCTGCACCCATATCAGGGGATACGTTGCTGTCCTGCCCATGCTCCACCCGCATGCTTTTATTGCCCGCCAGGCAAACCTGCCGAATCGGCCTATATCACTTATGTCTTCTATCGCATTAGCTCCGATTGCCCCAATCATATTCTTTCTCTCCAAACTTGTTGCCCGCTATAGGCGGGGCGGAACCTCTTGTCATCCCAACGTGAGCAGGAAACTATACGCTATTCGCTGCACGTTATATGCTGCTAATAGTAAGTCCCCGATTCCCCAGCGTCAATCGAAAAACTGCCTATTACCTGCTTGAATAATAGCCGCTAAATCTCAGATTTACGCCCTATAACTAACGGTTAGCCTGTCCTTATTTAGGCCTTTAGAGTGCATATTAATAACCCATAGGATATATGCCGAGAATAACTACGATAGTCTATGATAACAAACAAAGAAAAGGTTAAAATTCCGCTCCTTTTGCCGCTGGGCATAGCAATTTTGATTTTGCTGGGCAGTTCGATTGTAGCGATTTACTGGCTGCAGCATAGGAATATTGAACAGCAGGCCGGCAAAAACCTTGAAAGTGTACAGTCCCTTTTTCAAAAACAATTGGCCGAGGATGCGCTTTTACTTAAGGGCCTGCTCGATTTTCTGGAAAAAGATAAAACGCTGCAGTCAGCTTGGCTCGCCGGCAATCGTGATGAACTGCTCGGTCTTGTAAAGCCGATATTCGAAGATCTTCGCTCCAAGTATAATGTTACTCACCTTTACTTCCACAATTTAGACAGAACATGTTTCCTTAGAGCACACGATCCGCCGCGTTTCGGTGATTACATAGACCGGTTCACGCTCGACAAAGCGCTGCGCGAGCAAAAGGAATCCTGGGGTATCGAGTTGGGCCCTCTTGGAACATTTACGCTGCGCATGGTACATCCCTGGCCTATAAACGGTACCGTGGTCGGTTATCTTGAACTTGGCAGAGACATCAAATACATCGCACCGAAGATAGCAGAAGCTCTCGATGTTGAGCTTGTATTCGCAATCGATAAGTCATATCTGAACCGCAAAGGCTGGGAAGAAGGGTTGCGGGTGATGGGACGAAACAGTAACTGGGACTTTTTGCCCAATTTTGTTATTAGTGAAAGTACTATTGAGAACATACCTCCGAAACTCGGCAGTCACATCGTACCATTACATCCTTCGCATCAAAATACTCTATTTACAGTGCCGATAGGCAATCGAACATATCAAGGCGGTTTTATTAGGCTGTTTGACGCGGGAGGCCGCGAAGTTGGTGACATCATTGTCCTCAAGGATATTTCTGAGAGCCTGGCGCAGCTGCGGGCATTATCGATGATAATGATAGCCATCTGTACTGTTGTCGGAGGGGCAATACTTGTGTCATTTTATCTGTATATCGGCCGTATCGAACTTGGACTGACAACAGCACAAAAAAGTCTTAAAAGCGAAATAGAAAAGCGGAAAAAAATCGAGGATGAGTTATGGAAGCATCAGGAACATCTCGAGGATTTGGTAGAGAGACGAACGCATGAATTGCAAACGACAAATGAACAGCTTGAACTGGAAGTGAATACTCGAAAACGGGCAGAGGAGGATTTAGAGGATTTGAACAGGGAACTGGAGTATACAATTGCCGAGCTTAGCCGTTCCAACAGCGAACTTCGTAGCTTTGCTCGTATAGTTTCCCACGATTTGAAGACGCCGTTGCGGGGCATTGTGACGTTGGCTGATTGGCTGTTGATGGATTACAGCGACAGGTTTGACGACCGGGGCAAAGAGCAGGTCAAATTGCTTGCCGTCAGGGCGAAACGAATAAGCAATATGATAAGTGGCATTTTAGAGTATTCCGAAGTTGGAAATGAACGGGGCAGTAGAAAAAAAGTCGATATGAATGCTCTCGTAAAAGAGGTAATCACCTCGCTTGACCCGCCGAAAAATATCGAAATCATAATCGAAGACGAATTGCCCGTTATAAGATGTCAGGAAGATAGACTTGCGAAGGTATTCCGGTATCTCCTGGACAATTCTATAAAATATATAGACAAGCCCAATGGCCTAATCAGAATCAATTGTACCGAGGAAAAAGGTTTTTGGAAATTTAGCATAGCCGATAACGGCCAGGGAATAGAAGAAAAATATTTCGAGAAAATTTTCCAAATATTCCAGGTACTGTCACCACATGACGAAGCTGAAAACGTTGGCATAGGGCTTCCGATGGTAAAAAAGATTGTTGAGTTATATGGCGGTCAGGTGTGGTGCCAGTCCGAACCGGGCCTTGGAAGTACGTTCTTTTTTACATTGCCTGTGCAGGAAGTTAAGCTTAAAGATAGGAGAGTTAAAATTTCTGTCTAAGGCGAAAAATCGACGGGATTTTAAATCCCTCATATCCTATGGCACTCTCAAAAGCACGGGTATATGGCCGTTCTGTTGGAGTATTTCTATAATGTTCAGAATAATAAAAATCCAGATGAACCACATCCCGAATATCATCTTTTTTACGTAAACATCAGCATTTATTTGATATTGGACGTTGCCCTTGTACAGGGACAATTTTGGTAAAAATCGTGGTGTGCGTTTGATGTAATCAAGATACCCCTGGTCGAATTTGTCCACCAGCTTTTTTTCCTCCACGATAATTGTCAGAGGATAATACAGCAGATAGAAAACGACCAGTGCCGCGAGAACGAGGATGTTTTTCGATGCTAACCCGATGCCGATTGCTCCTATGAGACTGAAAACATACAAAGGGTGCCGTACCATCGAGTAGGGGCCTTCCGTGATAAGCTCGAGCTTCTTGTAACCGCTGATGTATAACAATGCCCATAGTCTGCCGATGCTGCAAATCGTAAGCAAAAATAAGCCGCACATTCCAAGGACTGTATCCGCCAAACTATCCCGGCTGAAGGAAGGTGTCGTAAAAAGTATGAGCAGCAGGACCAGGCCGCCGAAAATGCGGGAAACCGTTATCCGCTGGCGTGCAATATTAAATAGTAGTTTGTTTCCGCTTGTGCTCATAGGCCAAAATCTTTCTATAATATCTGTGTGTTTAATATAAAGACCAAAGGCTGTGGTCAGGGTTGTGTATTATCTTCCTTCAACATTCAGAAACCCCTTCTTTTTCAAGGCTCGCAGTATTATGTATGTGAACAATCCTGCAAAAAATATCGACACCCAAACCGGGTCAAATACAAGTTTGCCCGAATGGAAAAAATCTTCCCCTATTTTCAGGCAGGTAAATATCGCTATTATGGCAAAGAAAGTGGAGTACTCCCTTTTAATCGCTGCCTTTACTGAAAAGGGCAAAGACGCTTTCTGCCAGTTTCTAAATCGTGGAAACAACGCCGGCGTTTTGCGTGTCCATTCATCGAACGCATTACCGAATTTTTCGCGAAGAACCTTTTCCTCCGCAAGGATTATCAGCCAGTAGTAAACCAGGAAAAGAAAGGCAAGAACTATGACTAAAAACAAAGAGCGGGGAAACATTGAAAAACCGATCCATACAAAAAAGTTGCCGAGATATAGTGGATTCCTGACCACAGAATACATCCCCGTAGTGTTTAGAGACCTCGCTTTTGGCTTGTTTGTTGTCCTGCCGGATGTCCCTTTCGGGATTTCACCGGCGATATAAAATCGAATTGCCAGCCCGAACAGTGAAACAGCGAAACAAATACTCTCCCATACCAGGCCCGGATAATATTTGCCTTGAGGATATGAAAGGTATCTCATGGCAATTAGGAAAAGACCTATCGTAAGCAGCGGCAGGAAACTTCTCCACCGAAATAGCCAATTCCCCGCGGATTCGAATCTTTCCTTCAAAAGCATCAAATGTCTTTCTAAAACCTGTCGGTTGTTGTCGGCGCGAGTTTCTTATTTTCCAGTTTTTATGCGTTAATCCCGGACGCCATACGCTAAATTACAATGCCGAAGGAGGGAATTGAACCCTCACCCTGTTGCCAGGACGGGATTTTGAATCCCGCGCGTCTGCCAGTTCCGCCACTTCGGCCTTACGGTAGATTATTGATTATCGACGGGTTTTTGTCAATTACAAACAACCGTGCTTTCTTGAAGAACTGCCATCACGAGGCTTTTTCCCTGTCCGCCAGGCCGGGGAAGACGCTTTGCAGGGCCTTGTCGAAACTGGTGGCATAGACGATACATATCGAAAAAGTGATGGCCCAATACAATTGAAAGACGAAGTTGCAAAGTATAAAAATTATGACAAGGGCTGTCAGCCCGAGAAGAATCTGAATGCTTGTGGCATCACGGTCGCTTATACATTCTTCGTCGATAATTTTGAAGCGCAGCATTATCAGCAGCAAAGCTCCATTGATTATGTTCCATATCGGGAAAATAAGCTGCCAGTCCTGAACGTTGTCGTTTTTTATCACATGCCATCCGGATATAATACCTGTGCCGGCGTTTGCCATCACTGCGAAAAGCATCATAACTATCTTCTCGGGCCTGGTTTTTTCCTTTGTGGTGAAAGCGTGATATAGGCTAAGAGCTATTCCCCCCAGAAAAACCACAAATAGCAATAGCAGGTGTATTCGAATGTTACGGCTTGATGTTAGCCAGTTACCTATCTGCTCCTGCATTGTATCATTAGTAATGATCAGCAGGATGAATGTCGCCGCCATCAGAAACAGCGACAACTCGTCGTATGTGGGAACGAGCCAGCCGGCTTTTTCTCTGTAAACCTCAGCTATATCATCAGGCAAACCCTTCGAGATGCCAAGCGTGGTGGCGACCGCCTCCTGTGCTTGCAGCACCTGTTCCGAAGTGTCGGCGTTAATTACAGGCCTGCCTTTAGTTGTCCGGGGAACGACCACCAGATGATTACACTTTGGACATTTAGCTTTCTTGCCGCACCCATCCTCTTGTGCCAGCATCTTCTGCCCGCAATATATGCACTTAAACCGTATCACAACTTAACCTCACCTCCTGGAAAATCATAGTTTCGTGGCTATTACAATAATCAATTATCAATCATCAATAATCAATCATTACAATGTCTTCCGGAATCGCAACCACGTCCCTGCGCTTCGTGCCAAGCAGTTTTCTTATTTCGCTTGTGTGTTTGCCGGCAAGCGATTCCAATTCCGCACTGCTGAAATTTGTCACCGCCTTTGCCTTGTCGTTTAGCCGAATAACATCGCCCGCATTAAACGTCCCCTGAACGGATTTTATTCCGCTCGGCAGCAAACTCTTTCGGCTCTTTACAGCCTTCATCGCGCCCTCGTCGATATTTATAACGCCCGTTGCGGTGCTGTTCAGTATCCACCTTGCGCGGTTGCTCAATTTCCTTTTAGGCATAAAAACCGTGCCGATTATCTCGCCCGCGATGATTCGTTCGATAACGTTTTTGCTTCTGCCGTCCGCTAAAACTATTCGGCAGCCTGCGTTTGAAGCGACTTTAGCCGCCTCGATTTTCGTTTTCATACCGCCCGCGCTGAACTTGCTGCCTTTGCCGCCGGCGCTTTTAAGAATATCTTCTGTAATTTCGAAAACCGTCTCTATCGGCTTTGCTCCCGGGTATTTCTTCGGGTCTTTATCATAAAGCGAATCAATGTCACTTAGCATAATAAGTAAGTCAGCATCGATTTTACTTGCTACAAGCGCGCTTAGCCGGTCGTTATCGCCAAACGCTGTTCCAATCTCGGCGGTCGATATGCTGTCGTTTTCATTCAATATCGGCACAACGCCGAGTTTCAAAAGCGTCTCAATCGAGTTTCGCAGGTTCAAATAAGTCTTTCGATTATTCAGCACCTCCGCGGTAAGCAGCACCTGCGCAACGGCAACACCAAACCGGTCAAACGCCTTTCGATATTCAGCCATCAGCATCGGCTGGCCTATCGCCGCGCACGCCTGCCGCACTGGTATGTCGGTAACTGTGTGAAGGTCGCCTGTGCCTATGCCAGAAGTGCTAATCAAAGATGATTTGTTCGCTTGGATTATGCCACGTTGGCCTATACCCATGCCTATTGCGCCAGATGTTACGATTACAATTTGGATTCCCTTTTCTCGCAAGGCAACAATCTGTTTAGCAATATTCTTAATAAATTTGGCATCAGGCTCAATCGCGCCTGGCTTTGTAAGCGTATTTGTCCCGATTTTTATAACAACCCGTTTTGTCTTGCTAAAATCTCTCATTTTTTATCAGCGTCCAGCATACAGCGGTTAGGTGTTTTCTTTTGAGCGAAGCCTTTCGTAGAAACCTTTCCTTGCATTAAACCATTCTTCAGCATGGCTTGGCCAATATTTTTTCAATTCTTTTAACTCCTTATCACTTTCATAGCAGTCAATATTATCCTTAAGCCTTGCCGTTAGCTGCCTTGCATTTTGACATTGATGACCTTCTTGAAGAGCTTTTTTCCAAAAGTTCGTCCAATCCAGAAACGCAGGTACTATAAGTCTCATTACATTAAATGCATGAACCAACTCATGAGCAATTAGACATTTGAAGGGATATTCTGAATCATCTTTTTTACATTGTGATAACTTTGTTATAATAATATCCTGTAGAACAATCTCCCCAATAAAAGCTGATGGCCCCAGTGGCTCTACAGGGCGTGCCGGAAATACTGTCCTCGTTATATTGCTCCAATAACTTGCAAAGATAACAAATTCTTTTTCTTCATGTTCCCTTTGTTCCTTATCTATATCTATTTTAAGCTCTATATCTGTATCTTTATCTATAAGTCTTATACATTGACAAGCCAAGGGTAAGTACTCGACGATGTTAATCTTTTCTTTTGCCTTTTCTTTAATAAATTCATCTATCTCTCCATAGCGATAAACATCACAAAACCGAATTTCATCTTTTGTACCAAATACCATAAGCTCTTGGTTCTCAATTCCTTCAATAACTTCATCCGCCCACTGTTTATATTTTCCGTCGAGGCAGTTTTTTAGTTCAAACTGTCTTTCAAATTTCAACTTCATAAAATTTCCTACAAATCTTATCCCAACACTATTCGCTATACTTCGAAAATTATTCCTGAACGCTACACGCTGTCCGCTGAACGCTGAATCTTCTTATGCGTAAATTTTTTTGCGTTTTTGTGCCTTTTTGTGGCAGCTTTTTTAAATTTTATTTCTCTGTGTCCTCTGTGTGCTCTGTGGCTAAAATATCTCTGTGGCTAAATTTCCTTCGGCCTTCGGCGTAATCAGCCACAATCTGGCCGCTGCCTAACAACTTCCATTTATAAATCACAAGCCCTTCAAGACCGACGGGCCCGCGGGCGTGAATCTTTGTCGTGCTTATACCTACCTCGGCTCCGAGTCCATAGCGGTAGCCGTCGCTGAACCGCGTACTGACGTTCCAGAACACATTTGCCGAATCAACCATCTCCATAAACTTTTTGGCCTTTTCCTTGTTGGTGGTAACAATCGTATCGGTATGGTGTGAGCCGTAGTGATTTATATGCTCGATTGCCCCATCAAGGCCATCCACAACTTTTATCGACAGGATGTAGTCAAGATATTCCGTTGACCAGTCTTTCTCGTCAGCAGGCTTTACCTTTATTATCGAAGCTGTTTTTTCACAGCCGCGAATCTCAACATTCTTTTCTTCCAGTGCTGCCATAGCCATCGGCAGAAATTTTCCTGCGATTTTTGCATCGACCAGCAGCGTCTCAACGGCGTTGCAGACTGCGACGTACGGGCACTTGGAATCGACAGTGATTTTTACAGCCATACCCAAATCGGCATCACCATCCACATAAACATGGCATATCCCGTCCGCATGGCCGAGGACAGGTATATTTGTATTGTCCATTATGTGCCGGACAAACTCGTTGCTGCCGCGAGGAATAATCAAATCAATGTCCTCGTCCATTTTCAATATTTCCGCGACATCGCTGCGGGTTTCCATCAACCCCAGCCAGCCTTTCGGCAAACCAGCCTGTTCGCCGGCTTTCCTGATAGTATCAGCTAACGCCTTGTTTGTATTCTGTGCTTCGCTTCCGCCTTTTAGCAGGACTGCGTTGCCGCTTTTTAAGCAGAGCGTCGATATTTGCACAAGCGCATCGGGCCGGGATTCGAAGATTACCCCGATTACCCCGATTGGACAACTGACTTTGTAAAGTTCCAGCCCTTTATCAAGCTCGGTCGCTGAAAGGGTCGCTCCGACCGGGTCATCTAACTTAATCAAGCTCTCAATTCCTGCGACAACGTCAGCGATTTTATTTTCATCGAACTTCAACCGTTTCAGCAGGGGGGCAGAAAGCTTGTTCTTCTCAGCGTCAGCTAAGTCTTTTTTATTAGCCGAGATGATTTTATCGCTATTTTGCTTCAGGGCCTTGGCAATCTCCCCCAAAGCGGCATTTTTAACGCTGCTTTTGACCGCCGCTAATTGAATTGAGGCCTTCTTGGCCTGTTTTGCTATATCTGCTATACTCATTTTTTATTGACTATTTTCTGTTTTCTATTTACTATTTGACCGTTGACTACCGGATTATAAGTAGTCAATAATCAATTATCAATAATCAATTACGGTTGCGGGTGTAGCTTAGTGGTAAAGCTCCAGCCTTCCAAGCTGGACACGAGGGTTCGATTCCCTTCACCCGCTTTGTTTCACAAAGTCCTGCTAAGTTCTAATTGCCCCAATCCCAACCAGGTACTAACCGCCCAAAGTTCAAATTTCATTAACGGACACGCCCTCTGAGTTATAGTCCGAGAAATTTTTATATTTGGATTTTGAATTTGTTTAGCACCTCAGGATTTAGAATTTAGGATTTTCGCAGAGGGGCAACTCAAGTCAGAACAAAGAGTTAGGTTACTTCCGACACATTAGGGATTGCTCACGTCAGTAGTCCTATAATAAAATTTTGTAAAAATTTTGCAAAAAAAGGATTTTACGCGTTGACAAAGTGGTGGCGAGTGGTAAGATTTCCCATTGTTAACTCTTTTAGTGGGACAAATACCATGCTTTTGTTAACAGGCGAATATGAACATGTAATTGACGGCAAGAGCAGAGTGCTCGTCTCGAACAAGCTGCGAAATCAGATTGATGCCGATGACCATGGCAGCAATTTCTATATTGTCCTCGGGGCCAACGGCATACTTTCTTTATATCCCGAAAAGTATTTTGAGCGTATTGCCCTTGCCATTGCGCCAGGTACTGCCGCACCGGATGAAACCGTGGCGTTCGAGCGAATGAGCTTTGCTTTGACCGAAAAGGTGGAACTTGATAGGCAGGGACGCTTGCTTTTGAATGAAAGATTGAGAAAAAGGGCAGGTCTGAAAGACAACGTTACCCTCGTTGGCGTCAGAGACCATATCGAGTTATGGAACAGCCAGGATTGGGAACAATATCTCGCGGACAACATGGCTCAATACCAGAAACAGATGTTACAGGCAAGGCAGGTCGTCTTGCAAAAGGAAAGCAGGGAAATTTAACTTCTGAGGTGGAGACTAATATGATTGGAATGGATTTAAATCATTGTCGTATTGTGGAAAGGGGCCTTACCGGCGAAAGGGCGGTTGACGAGCAGACTCTTACCTCGCTGGAAATTCTTACCGAGAGGCTGGAACGGCTGAAGAAACTTGACAGCATTTTCTCCGGTATTGAGTTTTCATCTGCCGTTAGAAACCTTAAGGCCCGCAGAAACGCCGTAGCCGTAGGCTGAAATTACATATAGCGTTTAGAAAGAGAGAAACGCTATGCACAATACCAGACCCTATAAGGGGTTTGCTCTGAACAGGGATGGTTCAGAGCTTGCTGATTTAGAAGTGAATAGTTCGATAGTTGCACATATTCCGGTTCTTGCAGGGATTTTAGCCGAGCAGATAAGCTTCCCCAGGGATGGGGTAATGGTCGATGCGACCATAGGACAAGGAGGTCATAGTTTCCTGTTCGGCAGAAATTTGGGCCCTGAGGGTGTTCTCATTGGCCTGGATGTCGATAAAGATTCTATCCAAAGGGCCCATTTAAAACTAAAAGACCTGCAATGCAAAGTAATTTTGATTCGTGCCAATTTTTCCCAGATCACCGAACAGCTTTCCGAGCAGCATATAGAAAAAGTCGATTTTATATTGGCCGATTTGGGACTTTGCTCATCGCAGTTGGCCGACACCAAAATGGGGTTAAGTTTTCAGATGGATTCACCGCTTGATATGAGAATCGACGAAAGATTAAAGACTACTGCCGCCGATATAGTTAATAAATCCGACGAGAAGTCCCTGGCTGATTTGATTTACAGGTTTGGCCAGGACAGGGCCTCACGGCGCATTGCTCGGTTTATCGTCGGGCTTCGTCAAAGCCGGCCGATAACCACTACCGCCCAATTGGCGGCGATAGTTTGCAAAGCGTTTCAGAGGCCGGGCGGTAAAAAATGGACAAAGATACATCCGGCTACCAGAACTTTTCAGGCACTGAGAATAGCGGTCAACAACGAACTCGAGAACCTCGAAAAATTACTTGATGTAGCGCCGAAATTGTTGAATAAAAGTGGACATATTGCGGTCATTAGTTATCATAGTCTCGAAGATAGATTAGTTAAGAATAGTTTTAAGCAAAATAAAAAGGAGAATGTTTACTCCGATTGCTCAAAAAAACCGATTGTGCCGTCAAGGCAGGAAATCGTGGAAAACCCGAGAGCGAGAAGTGCAAAATTAAGAATTGCTCAAAAGTCGTGAATCGAAAATTGAGTTAAAAAATATAAACCGCCGCTTAATGAAGAAAAAGGAGTTTCGTTTATGGCCTCTGACGCTAAAATTGGATTGTTGTTAGGTTTGGTCTTCATATTTATAATTGCACTTATAATTAACGGCCTGCCGAGCTTTAACGAAAGCGAAAACAATAATGAACTGACTACGAAGATGGTCACTCAGCAGAATAATCCGCCGGCTATCGCAGCCAAAGAGCGAGAGGTTATCAACCCGAGAAGCCTGACTTGGAAAAACCCCACGGAGACTGCGTCTCCTTCCGCCGGCAATCAGGATGTTCGTCTTACAACGGCGGTGCCGGAAACTTCCCAGGCTATAGTTATAAAAGACACTATGGCAGAACAGGCGATTGCTGCTGCGGCAAAGGCCGTGGCTGCAAAAGATGATAGCCAAAAAACCAGCTTGAACGAAACTAAGACTATTTCTACTTCTACTTCTGTTTCTCCAAAAGTTTATGTTGTCGGCAAAGGCGACAGCCTCGCCAGTATAGCCCTGAAAGTTTATGGCTCCGAGCATGGCAACAAAAAAGTAAATATCGCTGGGATATTTGAAGCCAATCGCAAGTTATTGAAATCGCCTGATGAACTTCATATTGGGCAGAAGCTTATCATTCCGCCGTTGTCGGTTCCGGTGCAGGATAAAAACGAGGTGGCGAAAGTTTTTTCTGAAAAGGAGTTTACAAAGGTCGAATCCGTTGGCACCAGACACCTTTTAGCTAATGAATATCGACCGGAACGACAGGAACAAACCAGTTGGCATGTTGTACAGGAAGGTGACAGCCTGTGGCAGATTGCCTCCGAGCGACTCGGAGATGGCAATCGCTATCGCGAAATAGCCAAACTAAACGCTTCTGTTTTGGATGGCCAGGAGAATCTTTCCGTTGGAATGAAATTGAAAATGCCGGCCAAATGATGTGTATCGGTTGATTATTGTTTGTTGATTTATTTATCCGTTATTAATTATCCATAATGCCGTATGAAATCGCGGTTTTATTTTATTTTTGTTATTTTCTGCTTCACGGCTGTCTTAATCCTTACCGTTTTTATTCGCAGCGCCGACAATCGCATCTTCTATAAACTTTGTAAGTGCACGGCCGAGCAAAACCGGCTAAAACAGCAGCTTTGGCAGAAGCAGCTTCGGCTGGAAAAGTTAATAAATCCCGCTGCTGTCTCGCACCGTCTTGACAGTAATAAAACAGACCATTAAAAAAATTGAAAAACGTTCGGATTATCATCCTCTTATTTGTTGTTCTGATTGTGGCGTTTTTGTCACTGGCGGGGCGGTGTTTTTATCTCCAGTTTTTTAAAAGCGGCGATTATGTTGCCGCCTGTGGCAGGCAGCAGCAAAGTCTCGTAACCCAAAATCCTCAACGCGGCGCGATTCTTGACCGCCGGGCAAGGGTGCTCGCGGCAAGCAATAAAATCCAGACTATTTTTGCCGAACCGAAAGTTATAAAAGACCCCAAAGAGACTTCTACGCAACTTGCCCCCATACTCGATATGGGCGCTCACGAAATTTGTAAGATTATCACCGACAGTAAAAATCCGGGCTTTGTCAAAATCAGAGTCGGTGCTGATGCGAATCAGTGCAGCCAGGCCGCTCTAATTTATGGCGTCGGTGTTCAGTCGAATTGGCGAAGACATTATCCGGTGGGCTCTCTCGCTTCGCATGTTGTTGGTTTTACAAGTATTGACAATCAGGGTTTAGCCGGCATAGAACTGCAATACGACAAACAGCTTGGCGGCTCGGCGGGGCAGGAAATTTTTTTGGCTGATGCGTCTCGTCGGCCTATTCGGCTGAAACAACAGGATAGCGTTGTCACCGATGGCATCGGTATTGTTTTAACCATTGATTCCGCCATCCAGCAATTTACGCGGGCAGAGCTGATGAAGCAATACCTCGCCTACCAGGCTGAATCGGCTATAGCTGTTATTGCTGATGCAAAGACAGGAGCGATTTTGGCGCTTGTCTCGCTGCCTGATTTTGACCCCAATAACGTTCGGTCAATCAGGCCTGATAGATTGCTCAATCACGCCATAAATGACCAGTATGAGCCCGGCAGTATCATAAAGCCGGTTATTGTTGCGATTGCGCTCGATGCCGGTGTCATTGGTCGGAATGAAAGAATATATTGCGAAGAAGGAAGCTATCATGGCAAGGGCTTCGGGCGTATCAGCGAGTATGGCGGGCACAGATATGGAAGCCTTAGCATCGGCGAGATTCTTACTGTTTCCAGCAACATAGGAATGGCTAAAATCGGACAAAAACTTGGCAAAAAAAAGCTCCACGATGGAATGAAACGCTTCGGCTTCGGTCAGGAAACCGCCATCGAACTTCAGGGCGAGGCTCCGGGTTTGTTGCTGCCGCTGCAGAGATGGACAGGCTATAGCGTAACGCGAATACCTTTTGGACAGGAAATTTCCGTAACTGCGCTTCAATTAGTTCGGGCCTTCTGCATACTTGCCAACGGCGGACATGCAGTCCAGCCGTTTCTTGTCAAAGCGATGGTGGACAACGATGGCAAAATTATTGAAATCAAACAGCCGCAGCTCTCTGCTGGCTTTGTTATTAAGCCAGAAGTTGCCAAATGGATTGTCACCGATGCTCTTGTAGAGGTAATCAATAACGAAAAAGGCACCGGCAAACTGGCTAAGTTGGAAAAATGGCAGGTCTTCGGAAAAACCGGAACCGCAAACATCGCCAACAAATATGGGCGGGGATATTCGGAGACCGATTTTATCGCCTCCTTTATAGGCGGTGCCCCTGCCGAGGACCCGAAAGTAATTGTCCTCGTTTCGATTCGCAAGCCCAAAGTCGCACTCCACAAAGGCTACACCGGCGGAGCTGTCGCTGCCCCCGTCGTCGGCGCAATACTCGAAAAAACCCTCACCTATCTCGAAAAGCATCCACTTTAATGCGAAATTATTTGAGCTTGGCACAGAAGTTGCTATTACGTATTCGTATTCGAATTAACGTAATCGTATTACGTATTCGAGTAACGAGGAGAATCATTCGTAAACGTGTGCGAAATCGTATAAAGGGGGTGTGGGGGAAAAATTACAAAATTTCTCGATAATTCTGCGTTTTTTTGACGATAAACCATAAGTTATGTCTAAGAAATCCAGAAAAACTCCTATTTGGCCGGCGAATTGTCCAATAGATGCTTATCAATGGTCGTTTTTGCAGAGAAAATACCATTTTACGCCTCAAGAATTGAGATTGGCTATATGTGTCTGTCATGGTTGCGATAATAAGATAATATCACAAAAACTTGAAGTTGAGATTAATACCGCAAAAGTATATCTCGCAAATGTATACCGAAAAGTGGGGGTTAATAACAAAGTAATGCTTTTGCTGACATTCATCGAAGATATTAAGAAAAATATCAATTAAAAAAATCAATCAAAAGCACAGGTAGTTGATTGCTTAATTCTTAAATTGTTAAAAATCTTTTTACCTCTTTAATCACAACGGTTTATCTCTATTTAGGTTAATTCATCCAGCCCGATTTTTCGCATCAATGCGCAGGTTTCTCCAATTATAGAGAAAGCTAAAAGATTGCTTTCTTAGAAAAAAATTTAAAAAGTCTTATAAAAGACTAATACGAATGAGTATATTCGACCGAATATATAGTATTATGGCAAAGACCTATAAAAAAGCAATTCTAAAGGCAGCGGTTGAGTCGAATCCTCTAAAAAACGCTACAAAAACAAACGAGAGGCTTTGCCAGCCGCTGCCCACATGGAGGGTCCGGGTATGGATGAGATTGATTTAGTCAAAAAGATGAGAGAGCAGGGTTTAGACCTTAACGCAGCAGAAACTGTCGAGGAAAAGACGCTGGTTTTCGAGCGGGCATTGAAAATTGTCATAAAGCCGAGGAATCAATCCGACAGGACGAGCTTTCGCAACATAGCCAACTGGCTAAGGGACGGATGTAAGGCTGGAAGTTTGGATACAAACAGCATTTTCCGGCGGGTGCTGGATTTCGCGATAGAGGCGTCCGGGCCGGGCAGCAAAAATCCTGCTGCGGTATTTATGACAATCCTTAAAAAAGAATTGGGGTACAAAAAATGACGGTAAAATTTGAAAGTACAGTAGAAGGCAGTAATTTTAAAGTGGGAGTTCCAATAAAGCTTCGGCCTGAAATATGTGCGACCTGCAAATATTGCGTTCAAAGGTATGAGGGCAGTGAACTTGTTCTGGTTTGTGTTCATAAAAGTCCGGTAGCAAGCAAGGAAGAGGGATTGGCGGTTTGGCCAATAGTTGAATTAAATGATTGGTGCAGAAAGCACAGTTATGACAGCAAATATACAGACAATTAGCGAAATTCACTCGATTCGCTTGAGCAGAGGAATGTATGCCATAATCGAATGCGGCGATTTAGAAAAAGTATCGCAGTATAAATACTGTGCGGCACGGCGCACGAATACCTGGTATGCTGTTCGATTTGTCGCAGGTTGTACAATACTTATGCATCAAGACATTATGGGGGTAAAAAAGGGTTTTGATATAGACCATATCAACGGTAACGGATTAGATAACCGTCGCAGTAATTTACGCCACTGTACCCGCCGACAAAACCTGCAAAACAGCAGGAAACAAAACAGCAAAAGATATAAAGGCACACGGTTACACAAAGGGAAATATCAAGCGAGAATTACCATAAATGGGAAACAGACAGCCCTTGGTAGTTTTGACACGGAAATTGAAGCTGCTCAAGCGTATGACTTGGCAGCTATTGAGCATTTTGGGACATTTGCAAATATCAATGAGTATTCTCAAAAGGACCTTGAAAATGGCCAAATCTAAACTTACGGCGAAGGAAAAACGGAAAATAGAAAGAACCGTCAAAAAAATGACAACCAAATACTGCATTAAGGTCACGGAGTTAGGTTTTTGCGAGTGTCCTCACTGCAGGCGTTTACTTTTGTGCGGATTCGGCAATTTGCCGAAAGTGGGGCTGCACGTTTGCGAAGGATGCAGTAAAAAGTTTGTCATCTCCGAGGAGATTGCGAATCTTGTTAAAGAGCGATGCGAAAAATTTGAAACGCTGCTTAACAAAATCAGGCCTTACGGTGGAGATGTGATTGCTAATATCGAAAAAGCAATCGACAACAACTGCGACATTAACGAAGTCGCTTTGCTGTGCAAGTATTATGGTTGCGATATTACGAAACTGGCTGTTTGTGTTAAAAATATGAAGTAGGAGTAAAAACTATGGCGAAAATGGTTGAAACAGTAAATCAGTTTGGCGATTTTGCCTGTCCGCATTGCAAAGTTATGTTCATCAATCCTCTGGATTGTGAATTAAAAGCAGGAGTTACAAACTGTCAGTGCTGCGGAAAGAAATTTATCGTTACGGAAGAAGCAGCGAAAATCGCCAACGAAAACAGCCAAAAATATGACAAGGCACTGGACAAGGTTATAAAGCAACTGCAAGGTGCGTAGGGGAAAGGGAAGATTTCAATGGCAACGCACAAAATAGGGCCTGAAATATATGGAGTAGTGCCTTTGGTGATGCTTGTTTTGAAGGGGGATTTTAGGAGCATAATCAATTTTGGGGATGTAATAGAAACTTCGTTGGTTGCTTACCTGGCAGATGATGTTTGCTATTACGAGCAGACGGATAAAACAATGGTTTTTGTTAAGGAAATTGTTTCGTGAGTAAAAAGAAACCTAATCCTGTCGGTCAAAGAGTCAGGCCTAAAAATAAAAAACAGCTTCAGGAGTATTTTCAAACATACTTCAACCTTGAAATACCTGCACAAGCTGTTTGCGAAGACCATCAAAGTCCTCTGGATTATGTATGGTATGCTTTCAACGCAGATTTCACAAAGCCAACGCCTTTGAACGCTGACGCTGTCGTTTGGGCAAACCGGGGAGGCGGAAAAACAAAATTAGCCGCTGCCATCACTTTGCTCGATTGTATTTTCAAGCCGAAATGCGAATGCAGGATATTAAGCGGTTCCGGCGATCAGGCGGGAAGGATGTATGACTATTTTCTCGATTTTGTCCTTAATGGTTTCGAACATCTGACCTGCGGAAGAATCACTAAAAAGCTTTGCTGCTTTACGAATAAATCGCGTGTTGAAGTTTTAAAGCAATCGGAAACAAGCGTGAGAGGTCATCACGTTAACAAAGTCCGATGCGATGAAGTTGAATTGTTTTTGGAGAGAGTGTTTGACGCTGCGAAATATACAACACAATCGACGTATAACGCAATAGCATCTTTCGAAGTAATTTCAACGATGAATAATCCTTATGGCATTATGCAGAAAATCGTCAAACAGGCTGAAAAGATAAATACGCCTGTTTTCAAATGGTGTTTGTGGGACGTGATTGAAAAATGCGTAGACAGGGACTGCAAAACCTGTCTGCTTTTTGAGGATTGTCAGGGAAAAGCGAAAGAAGCGTCAGGCTATTATAGAATCAACGATGCTATATCGCAAAAAGGAAGATGCAGTAAAAAAAGCTGGGTTTATGAAATGCTTTGTAATCCGAAAACAGCATCGGGCCAATCATATATGAAAGTTGGGATAAGAAGATATTGAGGAGTTAGTTATGAAAGATTCGGTCAGGACAATTATAATTAAAAAACTTGTGGCAAATCCGGATAATCCGAACCAGATGAGCAGGGAT
>Ga0315276_10001283_pt1 | contig 22506 bp, 16 predicted proteins | sample YL17G05_0_MG_FD_204542 | JGI IMG/M metagenome (GOLD analysis project Ga0315276, IMG submission 204542) | Sediment microbial communities from Yellowstone Lake, YNP, Wyoming, USA - YL17G05_0 | ecosystem: Environmental > Aquatic > Freshwater > Lake > Sediment | place: USA: Wyoming | collected... | reverse complement strand
GCCCGCCACGTTCATCACCTTAAAATGCTTGATCCGACCGGTGTCGTCGAGGTGGGGGCCGGCGCAGAGGTCGGTGAAGTCTCCCACGTGATAGATCGACACATTATCCCCGGGGATGTCGTCGATCAGCTCGAGCTTGTACTTCTGGTTCTTTTTTTCGAAAAACTCCCTCGCCTGAGCCTTTCCCCACACCTCCCGCTTGAACACCCTCCGGGTCGCCAGGAGTTCTCCCATCTTCGACTCGATCCGTTGGAGATCGTCGGGAGTAAACGGTTTGTCGACATCGAAGTCGTAGTAGAACCCTTCTTCGATCGGGGGGCCTATGGCGAGCCGCGCGTCGGGAAAAAGCTCGAGTACCGCGTAGGCAAGAAGATGCGAAGCGCTGTGGCGAAGCACGTGAAGACTTGCCGGGTCTTCCTGCCGCAACACTCGGAACTCACCCTCGCCCTGGATCTCCTGGTGGAGGTCGACGACGTCATCGCCAAACCGCGCGGCCACCGCATCGCGGCGCCACGACCCGCCGAGCCCTTCGACCACCTCGGCCACCGCGACCTTATCGCCCGGAAAAGCCTTTTGCTCTCCGCCGGGGAGTTCTATCCGTACCATCGTTGAGCGCGCTCCGGGAATTTCCTTCAGACAGAAAAATGGTGGGCGATACTGGACTTGAACCAGTGACCCCCTGCGTGTCGAGCAGGTACTCTAACCAACTGAGCTAATCGCCCACATTCGTTTAACGTTCTGGGATTTATAATGAATAGCCCTTCGCGGGCCGACGGTCAAGACAAAAACGGCGGGGAGAGGCATCGCCTCCCCCCGCTGAAGTACGCGCGAACACATCGCGGGCGACCTGCTCGGTGGCGGCCCCGCGACACGCCCGGTCGAAGCCTATTTCTTGTCGTCGTCGAGGATCTCGTAATCGGCGTCGACGACTTTGGAGTCGCCCCCGCCGGGACCCTGCGATTCCGTTTCCTGCGCCTGTGACGGCCCCGCACCACCCGTGGACGACTCTCGCGCCTGCTCCGCCGAAGCCGTCTGATACATCCTTTGGGCGACGTCTTGCCAGTCGTTGCTCAGTTTCCCGGTGGCGGCTTTGATGGACTGCGTGTCATCCGTCTTGAGGGCGCTCTTGATTTCCTCGATAAGGTTCTCGAGTCTACGAACGTCGTCCGCGCCGAGACGGTCTTTGTGCTCCTTGATACTCTTCTCCGTCTGGTAGATCAACGCGTCTGCCTCGTTCTTCGCGTCGACAAGACCGCGCTTCTTACGGTCTTCGTCCTTCAAGTGTTCGGCGTCGTGGACCATCCGTTCGATCTCGCCCTCGGAGAGCCCGCTCGACGCCTTGATCACGATCTTCTGCTCCTTCCCCGTCCCCCGGTCTTTCGCCGTGACGTGGAGGATGCCGTCGGCGTCGATGTCGAAGGTAACCTCGATCTGCGGCGTCCCTCGCGGCGCGGGCGGGATCCCGGAGAGCTGGAAGCGACCGATGGTCTTGTCGTCGATCGCCATCTCGCGCTCGCCCTGAAGGACGTGTATATCGACGGCCGTCTGGGCGTCGGCGGCGGTCGAGAATATCTCGCTCTTTCGCGTGGGGATGGTGGTGTTCCTCGGTATAAGACGCGTCAACACGCCGCCGAGGGTCTCGATACCCAGCGAGAGCGGCGTCACGTCGAGAAGAATGACGTCCCGCACGTCGCCGCCAAGGACACCCGCCTGGATCGCGGCGCCAACGGCCACCACTTCGTCGGGGTTGATCCCCTTGTGCGGCTCCCTCTCGAACAGATCCTTTACTTTTTGCTGGACGAGAGGGATGCGCGTCGACCCGCCGACAAGAATCACCTCGTCGATATCGGCCGGCGTGAAACCGGCGTCCTTGAGGGCCTGCCGGCACGGTCCAAGAGACCGTTCGACCAGATCCTCGATGAGCTGCTCCAGCTTCGCCCGGGTGATCGTCGTGTTCATGTGCTTGGGACCCGCCGCGTCGGCCGTGATGAACGGGAGGTTGATCTCCGTCTGCATCCGGGTCGAGAGTTCGCACTTCGCCTTTTCGGCGGCCTCCTTGAGCCTCTGGAGGGCGATCGGGTCGGTTGACAGATCGATCCCCTGTTCCTTCTTGAACTCGGCGGCCAGGTACTGAATGAGCCTCTGGTCGAAGTCATCCCCTCCAAGGTGGGTGTCGCCGTTTGTCGCCTTGACCTCGAAGACCCCCTCGCCGATATCGAGGATCGAGATATCGAAGGTCCCGCCGCCCAGGTCGTAAACGGCGATCGTCTCTTCCTTTTTCTTGTCGAGACCGTACGCCAGAGAAGCGGCGGTCGGTTCGTTGATAATTCGTTTGACGTTTAGCCCCGCGATTTTACCCGCGTCCTTGGTCGCCTGGCGCTGGCTGTCGTTGAAGTAGGCGGGGACGGTGATCACGGCGTCGGTGACCTTCTCGCCGAGATACGCCTCGGCGGATTCCTTGAGATACTGAAGGATCATCGCCGAGATCTGCGGAGGGCTGAAGCGATTCTGTCCGAGCTCGACCCACGCGTCACCGTTCTCCGCTTCGACGACGTCAAACGGAACGGTCTTGATCTCCTGCGAGACCTCGGATCGCTTGCGCCCCATGAAACGTTTGATCGAGTAAACCGTGTTCTTCGGGTTCGTGATCGCCTGGCGCTTGGCCAGCTGCCCGACGAGTTTTTCTTTCTCTCTCGTAAAGGCGACCACCGAGGGCGTCGTCCGGCCGCCGTCGGGGTTCGGGATCACCTTTGGTTCGCCCCCGTCCATGACGGCGACACACGAGTTCGTTGTTCCCAGGTCGATTCCAATCGTCTTTCCCATTCGTATCTCTCCTTAGCGCCAGTGTTCGTTATCGCGGATATCAGGTCTAAAGGTAGAACAAGTCGCGTGCCACGACGCACGGACGACATAATCCATTATAGCACAATATGTTATAAAACGAGGCTGGTTACGCGGGTCTGAAGCCTGACGCGGTGCGGGGACGTAATGGCATGTATACTGCCACTGTGGCACCATAACGGGTTCAGTTTCTTGTCTCCCGTTTTTCGAGCAGTCCCATGAGAAGCTGCAGACCGACACGAAAATCCGCGTCGACCGCGGTGGACACCCCCCCCTGTTCGAGAGCGAAAACCGCGTGTGGAATCCTGGACTCGAGGGTCAGCCGTTGCCATCGTTCGTCGGAGAGAGCGATACCTTTTTTCACGCAATCCTCGAGGAACTTTGCCCAATCGGCCAGAAACGTGGCTGTCGGTACCTCTCCGCTCCGGAGCGATGGCAGACGCAAGTGGTTCTCACGCGCGATCTCGTTTACTTTGCCGACAAAAAGCTCGTCATCTATTGCCATGTTGGTGTCTCTCCCGGTTGTTCATACGCGGATGGCGCCGTTTTGTTCTACCCTTCCGCGCTCACCCCAGCAAAATAAGCATTGACAAGGGGAAAGCAAGCCGCATATTTTCCGCCTGCAGGGCTGCTGCGAGGAAGTTTTGCTCCAGTACTTACTCGACTTTTTGGATCCCCTCCAAAAAGACACATACCCCTGACACCCCTTGCAGCGGCCCTCGAACCTTTCCACCGGCCGCGGCGTTGTTCGCAGACATCGTTACCCGCGCCCCCGCTTGACGATCCCGATCAGTTTCTCACGGGTGTTGAGTGACGGGTCGTCGAGAACCATCTCGAGAAGGTCCTGAAGTACCCGTCCGATCTCGGGCCCTTCACCGACACCGAGGATGATCTTCACATCGTCTCCATCCACCGCGAGGTCGGTGAGTTTCAGCGCGCTCGACTCCCGAAGCTCCGCCTCGATCCGCGTCCTGAGATCCGCGATGTTCTCGACCTCATCGGTCAACCCGCGGGAGAGACAGTCGGCCTCGCGCAGGGCGAAAAGATCCTCGAGGTTCTCCTGCCCCACCCGCCGGATGAACCGCCGGACGGTGCTCCGGTTCCAATCCCGGCGATAGAGGAACATGTGGTTTTCCACGAGATGCGAGCAGCGTTCGACCGCCTCGTTCGCGTACCGCAAACGGCCGAGGATGTCCTTCGCCATCCCGGCGCTCACCGTCTCGTGACCGTAGAAGACAACCTTCTCACCCTCTTCGTCGCGGACGACTTGTTTCTTCTCCACCTTTCCCAGATCGTGGAGAAGCGCCGCCCAACGGACGACGAGGTTCCCCTGGGGCGCCTCGTCGCAGCTCTTGAGCGAGTGCCAGAACACGTCGTCGACGTGGAACTCGTTCTGCTCGACGCCGAACGCGCGATCGAGCTCCGGGAGCACGTGGGCAAGAACGCCCGTCCGTTGCATCGTCGAGAGTCCTTCGCTCGGGCGTTTGCAGTGAGCGAAAAGTTTGGTGAACTCCTCCTGTATCCGCTCGGGGCTGAGATTCTCCACAAGCCCCGCGCTCTTCCTCATCGCCTCGTACGTCGCATCCTCGATACGGAGGGCGAACCGCGCGGCGAAACGGATCCCTCTCAAGATCCGGAGTGGATCGTCCCCGAACGCGTGCGGAAAAACCATCCTCAACAGGCGGTCTTCGATGTCCTTCGCGCCGGCGTGGGGATCGACGATCTTGCCGTCGGCGAGGTTTTTCGCGATCGCGTTGATCGTGAAATCACGCCTCCCCAAATCCGCCTCGACCGGTAGCGTCCAATCCCATCGCACGTCGAAATCGCGGTGGCCGGGTCCGGTCGACACCTCGGTACGCGGGTACGCGATGTCAATATCGGTCGCCGAGGCGCCGAGCTTGAATTTGTACACCCCAAACGATTTCCCGACGAAAACGACGCGACCGTATCTCGACAGGATCGCCTCGAGCTCTTCGGGCGGTATACCCCGAACGAGATAGTCCACCTCCGTGTCGATGGACGCCGTTCGCATGAGTTCGTCGCGGACGGCGCCGCCGACGCGGAAGAGCTCGCCCCGCTCCATGATTTCCATCTGCCAGCGTTCGATCGCCATGAGAGTCCGGACCGTGCCGCTTGCTCCTTGCGCCCGGCCGCTTGCTTCTTGCACCCGGCCGCCTGTTCCGTGGTCCCGGCCGCTTGCTCCTTGTTCTCGACCGCCTGCCACTTGCACGCCGCGGCTCACCCGCCGAGCTTTGCGGGGTTCGCGAGCCAAGCGGCGAACCCGACGAGAGCGGTGAGGTACGTCCCGGCGATGAGATACATGATCGAGAACGCGACGGCCTGCGCGCTCCCGATCCCGACTGCCGCGAAGAAAAAGATCACCGCCGCCTCGCGCGTCCCGATCCCGGAGACGGATATCGGGACGATCTCGACGAGCGTCACCATGGGCATCATGAGCGCGACGTATCCGAGAGACACGTCGATCCGCAGTACACGGGTCGCCATGAAGGCCATGAGCACGATACCCGCCCAGAAAACCAGGGTGAGAAAACCGGCGAACGCCGTCGACCGCCAGTGCCGCGCGTAGAGTCCGAGCGCGTCGTAGAACCCGTGGACCTGTTCGCTCAGCTGAGACCGGTACTTCCGCGGGGTGAGGATTCTGAAAACGGGACCTATGAGCTTTCGCATGACCGCGCGGTTGAGCACGAGGTAGACGAGAGCGAGCGCGGCGACGGAAGCGGCCACGATCACCCAGATCGAGGGCATGTCGGTATAACGGTATGAAAAGACGAGGATCGTCACGACCCCGAAGATGAGAACGGTCACGAGGTCCAACAACCGGTCCATAAAGACGGTGAGAAAAGACTCGCCCAATCCCCTTCCGGTCTCCCGGCTCACATAGAGAGCCCGGACGGCGTCACCCACTTTGCCCGGTGTGATCGAGGCGGCAAAAAAACCGATCGCCCACACGATCGAACTCCGGCGCCGCGTGTACGGGATCCCCAGCGGGCGCATCAGGATCCACCACCGGTACCCGCGTATCCACAGAATAAACACGGTGAAAAGCGGAAAAACGGCCAGGCTCCGCGCGTCGATCCTCCGGAAGGTCTCGAGGATCCGGTCGAGACCGGTCCCCCGGATGATCCAGACGAAAATCACGAGCCCCACAAGGGGCATCAATAAAGAAACCCATTTCTTCATCGTTTGGCCCAACCCGTCACGTCAGTAAACCCTATCGCAGCCGACATCTTAGTACAATCCCCCGAACTTGGTAACCCAAGAAAGGGGCCGTCCCCCAGGACTTGCCCCAGCTTCCCATCAACGTCCGGAGAACGCGCTGGACTCCCCCGGAACTTTGCGGTTGCGGGAGTCAGCGAACACTCTTATAATACTACGGTCGTAGTGCCCCCAGGTTGTCTCGGTCGCCCACCCGGAGCCCTGAATGAAAAACGACAAGGTCACGATCAAGATACCCCGGCCGCTCTATCTCAAGATACAACAATTGATTTCGGACTCGGGGTTCGATTCCGCCACGGATTTCATCGTCTACGTTCTGCGCGATATCCTGAGCGAGACGGGTTCGGAACATTCCGACAAGTTCACCGCCGAGGAGTTGCGGAGTCTCAAACAGAAGCTCCGCAACCTCGGTTATCTGGACTAGCCCGGCTTCGATGCCGAGCGGTGGACCCGGCGTTTCCCTTCTACGGAGGTTTCACGGCAATGATAAGACCCCATGGTGGTCGACTGGTCAGTCGATACGCGGACGAGAAGGAACGAGCGGCGATTCTGGAGATGGTTCGGCACCTCCCCGCGCTCGACCTCAACCGGCGTGAGACGTCCGACGCGGGGCTCATCGCAAACGGAGCGATGAGCCCCCTCGAAGGGTTCATGACGCGGGGACAATACGAGGGCGTCCTCGACAGGCGGCGGCTTCCCCTCGGACTTCCGTGGACGATCCCCATCACGCTCTCGCTCAAAAATAACGCGGTTGCGGGCAAGAAGCCGCCGTTCCGCGCGGCGCTGCGCACCGAGGACGGCGACGTCATCGGCGTGATCGACGTCGAGGACATCTTCACGGTGGACCACACGCGCGAGGCCGAACGCATCCTCCTCACCACCGACGCGGGTCACCCCGGCGTCCAATACCTCCAGAGTATTCCCAACACCTACGTGGGCGGCGAAATCACCGTTATCGACAAAGTGATCGACGACAAACGTTTCACCAACTACCTCCTCGAGCCCAAAGAGACCCGTGTCCTCTTCAAGACGAGGGGATGGAAGACGATCGTCGCGTTTCAGACGCGGAACCCCATCCACCGGGCTCACGAGTACCTCCAGAAGTGCGCGCTCGAGGCCGTCGACGGGCTTCTCATCCACCCGATCACGGGCGAGACAAAGAAGGACGACATCCCCGCCGACGTCCGGATGAAGTGTTACGTCGCCATGATCGACCACTACTTTCCAAGGGACCGCGTGGCCCTCTCCATCCTCCCCGCCGCGATGCGCTACGCCGGTCCGAGCGAGGCGATCTTTCACGCGATCGTCCGCAAGAACTACGGGTGCACGCACTTCATCGTAGGGCGCGACCACGCCGGCGTCGGCAACTACTACGGCACCTACGATGCGCAAGACATCTTTTACGAGTTCGAGCCGGGCGAGCTCGAGATCACACCGATCATGTTCGACCACGCGTTCTACTGCAAGATGTGCCAGGGGATGGCCTCGCTCAAGACGTGCGGCCACGACAAGTGGGCGCACATGAACCTCAGCGGCACCAAGGTTCGCGAGCTTCTCAAGGCCGGAGAGAAGCTCCCCGGCGAATTCACGCGGCGGGAGGTCGCCGATATCCTCGAGAAGTACTACGAGTCGGCTACCTGAACTCGATCGTCTCCGGATCGCTCGGCGCGAGAGGACAACGAAACGCTATGGCAAAGAAGCTCGTGATCATCGGTTTGGACTGCGCGACCCCGCAGTTCGTCTTCGACGCGTGGCTCGACGAAATGCCGAACATCAAGGCGCTCGCCGGCGCCGGGCTCCACGCGAACCTCGTTTCTACCGTTCCCCCGATCACCGTGCCGGCGTGGATGTCGATGATGACCTCGCAGGACCCGGGGATGCTTGGAGTCTACGGATTCCGCAACCGGAAGTCGTACGATTACGAAGACCTCTACACGACGAACGCGAGTTACATCACGGCGAAGACCGTGTGGAACCACCTCTCGCGTAACCGTCTCTCGTCGATCCTGCTGGGTATTCCGCTCGGGTATCCGCCGAAGCCGCTCAAGGGGCTCATGGCCTCTTGTTTTCTCACGCCGAGCAAGGACGTCGACTGGACGTACCCGCCGGACCTCAAGCACACCCTCGACCGGGTGGCGGACGGCGACTACATCATCGACGTCAAAAAGTTTCGCACGAACGACAAGGATTGGCTGCTCAAGCAGATCTACACGATGACGGAGCGCCGTTTCAAGGTCTTCCGGCATCTCCTCAAACACAACGAGTGGGACTTCGCCATGATGGTGGAAATGGGGCCCGACCGGATCCACCACGGGTTCTGGCGGTTCGCCGACCGCGCTCACCGCTTATATGAACCGGGGAATCCGCTGGAACACGTGATCCACGACTACTACGTCTACTTGGATAAGGAGATCGGGCAACTTCTCGCCGAGCTTTCCGCCGATACATCCGTCATGGTCGTCTCGGACCACGGCGCCAAGGGGATGAAGGGGGCGGTGTGCATCAACGAGTTCTTTATTCGCGAGGGACTTCTCGCCGTCAAGGAGTATCCCACGGAGCCGATCCAGCTCAACACGGAAAACATCGATTGGAGAAGAACCAAGGTGTGGGGCGAGGGCGGGTACTACGCGAGGGTCTTTTTTAACGTCGAGGGACGCGAACCGCAAGGGACGATCCCCGCCGGCGAATACGACTCCTTCCGCCGTACGATGAAGGAGAAGATAGAAGCGATCCCCGACGAGAACGGGCGGCCCATCGGGACGCGCGTCTTCTTCCCCGAGGAAATCTACAAGAAGTGCGAGAACATACCGCCCGACCTCATCGTCTACCTGGGGAACCTCGACTGGCGAAGCGCGGGAACGATCGGCGGGGGCGCCCTCCACATCTTCGAGAACGACACGGGTCCCGATGACGCCAACCACGCCCAGGAAGGGATATTCATCTGGCGCGGGGGCGGACGACCGCCATCGAGCGAGCGCAAGACGTATTCTATTTATGACGTCGCGCCATCGGTGCTCGACTATTTCGGGATCCCCATCCCCGGCGAGATGATCGGGCGCGTGATCTAACCGGCCGGCAACGACTCAGCCCCGGGGCCGGCGGCAACCGGAGACCCGGCGCAATCACGGCAACAAGAACGACGAACAAGGAGGCGACATGAAGGGTTTCACGCTCTGGTTCACCGGTCTTCCCTGCTCGGGCAAATCCACGCTCGCGCGGCGGGTGGAGGAAATCCTCCTCGAGCGCGGGATGAACGTCGAGGTTCTCGACGGCGACGAAGTGCGCGAACACCTGAGCAAGGGTCTCGGGTATTCAAAAGAGGACAGGGATACGAACATCCGGCGGATCGGTTACGTCGCCAAGCTCCTCTCCCGGAACGGCGTGGTTGCCGTCGGCGCGGCGATTTCCCCGTACAGGGCGATACGCGACGAGGTCAGGGGCTGGCACGACCGGTTTGTCGAGGTTTACGTCAAGGCCCCCGTCGATGTCCTGACAGAGCGCGACGTCAAAGGGATGTACAAAAAGGCGCTGGCCGGCCAGATCAAACACTTCACCGGTGTGGACGACCCCTACGAACCCCCGGAAAACCCCGAAGTGGTCGTCGAGACCGACAAGGAGAGCGTCACCGAGAGCGTGAACAAGATCATCCACACCCTGGAGATCATGAACTACATCCCGGGCTCCGGGACGACGAGCGATTACTCCGCCGAGGAGGAAGAAGAGATCAAGGCGCGACTCAAGGATCTGGGGTACATCTAGACCGCCGCCGCGGGGAGCGATGAAGCTTTTCGGTCGCAAGAAGAAACAGGTTTGCGTCGTCGGTCTCGACGGCGTCCCGTACACGCTTCTCCAGGCGATGATGGAAACGGGCGTCATGCCGCGGACGCGCGAGATCGTCTCGCGCGGTGTACTCCGTTCGATGACCGTGACGCTCCCCGAAATCTCATCGGTGAGCTGGTCGACCTTCATGACGGGTAAGAACCCCGGAGAGCACGGGATTTTCGGGTTCACCGATCTCAAGAAGGGGACCTACGATCTTCGCTTTCCCACTTTCCGCGATCTCCGGACCGAGACGATTTGGGATCTCGTCGGAAGATCGGGCGGTAGAAGCGTCGTCGTGAACCAGCCTTCCACGTACCCCGCAAGAGAGATCCCCGGCGTCTTGATCTCGGGCTTTGTCTCGGTCGATATCGACAAGTCCGTCCAACCGAAGAAGCACCTCGCCATGCTCGCGCGCCACGGGTACCGGGTCGACGTCGACACCGACAAGTGCCGCAACAACCCGACGCTCCTCTTCTCGCAGCTCGCCTCGCTTTTGGAGGCGCGTCTCCGGGTAGTGAACGAGTTGTGGAGCGGCGAATCGTGGACGTTCATGGAAGTCGTGGTTACGGGGACGGACAGGCTCCATCATTTCGCGTGGGACGCCTATGAGGACTCTTCCCATCCCCACCACGCTGATTTTCTCGATTACTACGCCAAGGTGGATGCCTTCATCGGCCAGCTGTACGACAAGTTCGCGCGCGAAGACTCCCCCGAGAACTTCTTTCTTCTCTCGGACCACGGCTTCTGCCGGACGAAAAAGGAGTTTTACGTCAATACGGTCCTCGAGCAACACGGCTACTTGAAGCTCGATCCGGCCTCGTCCGGGACCGGGGCTTCGCCCGCGCCGTCGCCGTCGCTCGCGAACATCATGGCGGACTCAAAAGCATTCGCCCTCGACCCGGCACGGATCTACATCCACCGCCGGGACCGGTACCCCAGGGGGTCCGTCGATGAAAAAGACGTCGCTCGTCTGAAGCGCGAGATCGCGGAAGCGTTCGAGTCGGCCGCGGACGCGAACGGAGAGAAAATCGTCCGGCGGGTCTTCGATGCCGCCGACGTCTATTCGGGTCCGCACGCTCTCGAGGGACCCGACCTCTTGTTGATCCCTTATAATGGATATGATATGAAGGGAAAACTCGGGGCGCCGTCAGCCGTCGGGGATCGGCGGCTTCAGGGGATGCATACCTGGGACAATGCCTTCTTCTTCTCCATGCGCAAAGACCTCGTCGATCCGCAAAAAGACATCGAGATCGTCGAGGTCCCGTGGATCATCCTGAGGAGCGTTGATGTCGGTCCGTAGCCGCTGGGTTTTGCTCACCGCCGCGCTCGCTCTCGCCGCCGCACCGGCGATCGCCCAAGCGTACATCGGCCCCGGCGCCGGTTTCGCGCTCGTCTCGTCTTTTCTCACGATGATCATCGCGTTCTTCACCGCGTTTATCGCGCTCTTCACCTTTCCCGTCAGAATGCTGTGGCGCGCCATACGGCGGAGGAAACCGCCGCGCAAAGCAAAAACGAAAAAGGTCGTCGTCCTCGGTCTCGACGGGCTCGATCCCGTGATCTGCGAGAGGCTCATGGACGCGGGCGAGCTCCCGAACTTCTCGAAACTAAAACAAGCGGGGAGCTATCACCGCCTCGGGACTTCGACCCCCGCGATGTCCCCCGTCGCGTGGTCGTCGTTCGCTACGGGGACCGACGCGTCGCGCCACGGGATCTTCGACTTTCTCTCCCGCGACCCGCGGACCTATCTCCCCCGCCTCTCGTCGTCGCACGTCTACGGAGAGCCGCGTTTCGTCCGGGTCGGTCCCTTTCGCATTCCAGTAAAGAGGGGCGGCGTGCGGTTTCTCAGGAAAAGCGAGAGCTTTTGGAAGGTGCTCGGCGATTACGGTGTCTTCTCCACGGTGCTCCGCGTCCCCATCACCTTCCCTCCGGAAAAGATCAACGGGATCATTCTCTCCGGTATGGACGTACCCGACCTTCGCGGGACCATGGGGTCGTTCACCTACTTCACCCAGGCCGCCTCCGCCGTCGACATCGGCGGGATGGTGGTGAAGCTCGCTCGGAACGGAAAGAAACTACGCACGTCCATCCCCGGTCCCAAAAGCCCCCTCGACGGAAAGCCGCTCGAAGTCCCGTTGGAAATCTCGGTGTCCGCCAAGAAACAAGGGGCGACGATCCGCGTCGGCGGCGAGTCGCACTTCCTCAAGGAGCGGGAGTACTCCCCCTGGATCCGCCTCCGCTTCAAGGCCGCGGCCAACATCAAAATGCACGGGATCGCGAGGTTCTACATTACCCGCCTCGGCGAAGAATTCTCGATGTACATGACCCCGATCCACATCGACCCCGAAAGACCCGCGATGCCGATTTCTCACCCCTCTTTTTATGCGATCTACCTCGCCAAGCTCCTCGGGCCGTACGCCACGCTGGGGCTTGCCGAGGACACGTGGGCAGTGAACGAACGGGTGCTCGACGAGGAAGGTTTTCTCAAGCAGGCATACCTCTATCACGATGAGCGGAAAAAAATGTGGTTTCAGGCGCTTCGGAATCTCCGCAAGGGTTTCCTCTGTTGCGTCTTCGACCTGAGCGACCGCGTCCAGCACATGACCTTCCGCTACCTCGACGAGCATCATCCCGCAAACGAGGGCAAAGATACGACGATGTACAAAGAGGCGCTCTTCGACATGTACCGGAAAATGGACGAGCTTTTGGGCGAGACGATTAGACACATCGACGACCGGACGGCGTTCTTCGTTATGTCCGACCACGGCTTCAAGACGTTCAAGCGCGGGGTCAACCTCAACACCTGGCTTTACAAGAACGGCTATCTCGTGTTCAAACCGGGCCGCGTCCCCGGCGAGTATCTCGAGGGGGTCGACTGGGCGAAGACGAAGGCCTACGCGGTGGGGCTCGGCGGGATATACGTCAATATCAAGGGACGCGAGCGCCAAGGGTTGATCGAGCGTTCGGAGATACAGGCCCTCAAGGACGACATCGCGTCTCGCCTCGTCCAGATCACCGACGAGCCCTCCGAAGCGAGGGCGATCAACCGGGTGATCGACGTCGACAGGGAATTCTCAGGGCCCTACCGGAAAGACGGCCCGGATCTCATCGTCGGTTTCGCCGAGGGGTACCGAGTCTCCTGGGACTGCGCGCGGGGGCTCGTCACCCCGGCCGTTATCGAAGACAACATCCGCAGTTGGAGCGGCGACCATTGCATCGATCCCGACAAGGTCCCGGGGATCCTTTTCTCCAACAGAAAGCTCGCGCGCGACGATCCGAGAATCATCGACCTCGGGCCCACCGTGCTCGATCTCTTTGGGATCGATCCACCGGATCACATGACGGGAAGGACGCTTCTGTGAAAACGCGTGTTCGACTCGCTCTGTCGTTTTGCATCGCGGGCGCTCTGGCCGCCGCGGTCCTGCTCGGGTCGGGGTGCGCCGACAAACCCAAGAGGCTTCGCAACGCGCGTAGCGTCGTCATCCTCGGGATCGACGGGATGGACCCCATTCTTCTCGACACGTTCATGGCGAAGGGCCGGATGCCCCATTTCGCGAAGCTCATGCAGGAGGGGTCCTACTCCACGCTCACGACGAGCACGCCGCCGCAGAGTCCCGTCGCCTGGTCGAACTTCATCACGGGGATGAACCCCGGCGGTCACGGGATCTTCGACTTCATCCACTGCGACCACACGAACTACATGCCGATGTTCTCCGCCGCGCTCGTCGAGAGCCCAAAGAAAACGATGACCATCGGCCGCTACGTAATCCCCCTCTCGGCGGGACGCGTTGAGCTACTCCGAAGAGGCGAGGCCTTCTGGCAGATTCTCGACCAGAAGGACGTCCCCTATCTCATCTTCAAGATCCCATCGAACTTTCCGCCGGTCGAGTGCAAGGGGATGTCGGTTTCCGGGATGGGAACCCCGGACATCCTCGGGACGTACGGGACGTTTTCGTTCTTCACCGATGACCCCTCGTTCGCCTCGATGGACATATCCGGGGGCGAAGTGATCCCGGTCACGATCGAGAACAACCGAATCCACACCGCGCTCATCGGTCCCGACAACACGCTCATCAAGGAGAACCCCGCGCTCGAACGCCCGTTCACCGTGAGCATCGACCCGGAGAACAAAACGGCGACGATCGCGATCGGCCAAGAGACCATCCTGCTTCAGGAGGGAGACTGGACCGGCTGGATCAAAGTCGAGTTCGACGTCCTCGGGCCGTTGAAGAAAATCTCCGGGATAACGCGGTTCTATCTCAAGGCGCTCTCGCCGCATTTCATGCTCTACGCGGCGGCGATCAACATCAACCCGGCCGATCCGGCGCTTCCCGTGTCGACCCCCCCGGGGTACGCGAGTGAGCTCTACGACAAAGTGGGTTACTACGGGACCAAGGGGATGCCGGAAGACACCAAGGCGCTCGAGTGGGGTGTTTTCGACGACCGCGAGTTCATCGAGCAAGCGGACTTCGTTTTGGACGAGACGCTTCGGACACTCGACGCGATTCTCCGCGATTACACCGGGGGGCTTCTCTTCTACTATTTTTCGACGCTCGACCAGACGACCCACATGCTCTGGCGGGATTTCGATCCCAATCACCCCGCCCACACCGCCGACTCCGGCCCCTTCATGTATCAGACCGAAGAGTATTACGCCCGGATCGACAGTGTGGTCGGCGCCGTCCAACGGCGGATCCCCAAGGACGCCGTTTTCATCGCGATGTCCGACCACGGGTTCGCGCCTTATTACTGGAAGTTCAACCTCAACACATGGCTCTACGAAAACGGCTTTATGTCGGTTCTCGACCCGTCCGACATCACCGGTCAGCCCCTCTTTAGAAACGTGTTCTGGCGGCGGACACGGGCCTTCGGTCTTGGGATCAACGGGCTTTACATCAACCTCAGGGGGCGCGACGCCGAGGGCGTCGTCAAACCCGGCGAAGAGTACGACGCCCTTGTCGAGGAGATCCGCGCCAAGCTCCTCGCCTACCGCGACCCGGCGACGGGGCTCCCTGTGGTGAAAGAGGTCTACCGCCGGGAGGACGTTTATCAGGGAGACGAAGTGAACAACGCCCCCGATCTCATCGTGGGCTACCACCGCGGGTACCGGTGCAGCGACGAGTCGGCGCTCGGCGAGTTTTCGAACGAGATCATCACGCCGAACCTGAGCAAGTGGACCGGCGATCATTGCATGGCGACGGACGTCGTCCCCGGGATCATCGCCGCCAACCGGCCGCTTCTCGTCAAGGATCCGGCGCTCACCGATATCGCCGCGACGGTTCTTCATCTATACGGTGTCGAGCGCCCCAAGCACATGATCGGGCGGCCGCTCTTCGAATAGCAAACGACGTCAAGAAGGAGACGGTATGTTCGGAGGACCGAAAATCAAACTCGACAAGGATCTCTTCGACCGGGTGAGCAGAATCGCGAAGATTTCCGGCTACGCGACGGTCGACGAGTTCGTTGTCCACGTTCTCGAAAAGGAGCTCGCCGCGCTCGAGGACGGGGGGTCCGACGAGGAGATCAAGAAGAAGCTCGAGGGGCTAGGGTATATCTCGTGACCCGCCGGCGGCCAAGCGGGTTCGCGGTCACTTTATCGATGGTCTGAATTATGGACGCCACCGCAACCGTCATCACCCATATCGTCGACGTGCTGGTGCTGCCCTTCGGGAGGACGCACCAGACGCTTCAGCTCGTGTGGCTCTCGCTTCTCACGGGCTTCGGGATGGCGTACGTCTTCAAACTCACCTCGAGCCAGAGGGCGATCAAACGGGCGAAAGACCGCGTCAAGGCGCGGATCCTCGAAATGCGTCTTTATCAGGACGATCCGGTGCTCATCTTCCGAGGACTCGGCGGGGCCCTTCGCAACAACCTCGTCTACCTCGGAGCGATCTTCGTTCCGTTTCTCATCATCGTCGTACCCATGGCGATCGTTTTCATGCAGCTCGACCAACGGTACTCCCGGGCCAATCTCGACCCCGGCGCGACGGCGCTCTTGACGGTCCAACTGAACGAGGGGATCGACCCGTTCCAAACTTCTGTCGATCTCACGCTGGCCAACGGAGTGGCCGTTCGTGGAAAGCCCGTCCGCGACTCCGTCACTCGCGAGACCGTTTGGAAACTCTTCTTCGAGGTCGGCGGGACGCACGAACTCACCGTTTACGCCAAGGGAAGTTCTTACACCTTCCCGCTCACCGCCAAGAAGTCCTACCGGATGATCGGTTTCGAAAGAAAAGCATCGGGTATTTTTGAGCCGATCATCCATCCGGGGCTTCCGCCGGTCCCCCCGGACTCCCCCTTCCAACGCATTGCGATCGATTATCCGCCGGCGAGACACTCGCTTCTCGGCTGGCAGGTCCACTGGATCGTGATCTTCCTCGTGTACTCCATGATCGCGGCGACTGCTCTCAAATTCCTCATCGGGATCGAGATCTAGGCGCCTCCACACGTCCCGTCAAATACCGCGCGGTTCTTTGCTGTTGAATCCCGGCGCAAAAGGGCGTACAATATGGCTCGACGCCGCGGCGCTTCATCCCAGGCCGCCATGCGTCGCTCAACTCCCGGCGGGCTGCTCGAGGCCGGTTTTGCCGGGGCCGCGGTCCGTCTGGGCGTTGTCACACCTCAGACCCGGAGGAGGCCGCCATGAACTACGGACGCAGACCGAAAATCTCCTCTTTCATTCTCATCCCCATCGTGCTGACGATCTGGTCGCTCGCCTTCTCGCTCGCGGCATCATCTGTGTCCGCGCAGGTCATCTCCCACCAGAAAATCAGCGACACCGAAGGAGGATTCACCGCAATTCTCGGCGATCAGGACCGGTTCGGACAGTCGGCGGATCTGCTCGGTGATCTGGACGGCGATGGGCGATCCGAACTCGCCGTGGGCGCATACTTCTACGGCTACGGAGACGGCCACGCAGGGCCCGGACCGGGCGCGGTTTTCGTGCTCTCGCTCAACACCAACGGAACCGTAAAAAGCCACCAGCTCATCACGAACGGGCAAGGCGGATTCACCGGGGTGCTCAACAATTTCGACGACTTCGGTCGTTCCGTCGCGTGCCTCGGCGATCTGGACAACGACGGTATCAACGACCTCGCCGTTGGAGCGGATGCCGACGATGATGGGGGCGAAAATCGAGGTGCCGTCTGGATCCTCTTTTTCAATAGCAACGGCACGGTCAAGGGCCATCAGAAGATCAGCAGCACGGCTGGCGGATTCACGGGCGTTCTCGACAATCTGGATCGTTTCGGAGTCTCGGTCTCCGCGCTTGGCGATCTCAACAACGACGGCAAAGACGAGCTTGCCGTCGGCGCCTCTTGGGACGACGACGGCGGCCCGGAGCGGGGCGCTGTGTGGATTCTGTCGCTCAACGCCAACGGAACCGTCGCGACTCACACCAAAATCAGTTCGACCTCGGGCGGATTCACGGGAATCCTGTCGGACGATGACAAGTTCGGGGTAGGCGTCACGCCGCTGGGAGATCTCGATGGCGATACCTTGCTGGACATCGCCGTGGGTGCATACCTGGACAATACCGGCGGCACCGACCGCGGGGCTGTCTGGATTCTTTTTCTGAACTCCAGTGGCACCGTCAAGACGTATCAGAAGATCGCAGACTCACAAGGGGGTTTCACCGGGGCACTCGACGACGGCGACAATTTTGGAGTCAGCCTCTCAGCGATTGACATCGGGGGTTGTGGCGAGTCGAGAACGCTCGCGGTCGGCGCGTTCGCCGACGACGACGGGGGCGCCAACCATGGCGCGGTGTGGCTCCTCTCGCTCGAGAGCAACGGAACCGTTCGTTCAAGCCAGAAGATCAGCGACACCCAGGGGGGGTTCACGGGGATTCTCGACTATAACGATTATTTTGGGATAACGACCCCTCCCGTCGGAGACCTCGACAGCAACGGGATGACAGATATCGTCGTCGGCGCGTCCACCGATGACGACGGGGGCCTCGATCGGGGCGCCGTTTGGGTCATGTTCATGTCGCCGGGACTCGTCGAGCCGTCCCTCGTCGTTTTCGATAGCGTTAACGTCGGCAAGGACACCAAGGCGCAGTTCTTCATCATCAACCAGGCGTGCGGGACGATGTCCGGTGAAATCACCGAGTCATGCCCGTCTTTCTCGATTCTATCCGGCACCCACTACGACATCGAAGCCCTGGATACTCTTACGATGACGGCGCTGTTTGCGCCCGGATACGCCGGTACGCACGATTGCACCGTCGATCTTGGGAACGGTCTCGAGGTCATGTTGACCGGATACGCGATGGAACCCCCATCACCTCAAATTTCTTCGGTCCTTGACATCGGGAACGATCAGGGGCGCCGGGTGCGGATCGAATTCGCCCGGTCCGGCCGCGACGCGACCGCTTCTCCAACACCGGTTTTTCAGTACGAGGCGTACCGCCGGATCGATTCCCTTCCCACTGCGCAGGCCCAGGATCGCGCCGGAGCACGTGATGTCTCCCCCGACGCCCTCTCGTCATCGGCCGGGACCGCCAGAATGATGTCGGCTCCCGGTGAGTTCCTCAGTGATTGGGAGTTCGTCGGCGCCGTTCCCGCGCACGGCGATCTCACTTACTTCATGATCGCACCGACGCTCGCCGACTCGACCGTCGAAGACGGGATACATTGGTCCGTGTTTTTCATCAGGGCCGCTACGGCTGATCCGTTGGTGTACTTCGATTCGCCGCCGGACTCCGGATACTCGCTCGACAACCTGGCGCCGAACGTCCCAGAGGGTTTCGCGGTCGCGTATAACGGCGGCGCGGGAAACGAACTCGCTTGGGAACCTTCGGAAGACACCGATTTCCGATATTTCAACGTCTATCGCTCGATGGATCCGTCGTTCGCACCGTCTCCGGAATCTCTCGTTCACCAAACGCTGCAGGCAGCGTGGCTCGACGGTATCGAGGAGGGATGGAAGTACTACTACAAGCTCACTGCCGTGGACTTCGCCGGGAACGAGAGCGAGCCGGCTTCCCCCGGGGGAGTCACCGGTCTTGACGGTCCGCCGATTCCGGAGAGGTTCGCGCTTCATCCGAACGTCCCGAACCCCTTCAACCCATCCACGACCATCCGGTACGACGTACCGGCCGGCGGCGGTCACTTCACGATTGAGATCTTTGACGTGAACGGCCGACTGGTTCGAACGCTGTTGTCGGATGAGCAGACCGAAGGGACAAAGATGATCACGTGGCGAGGCGACGACGGCGCCGGAAATGACGTCTCTTCGGGGGTGTATTTGTGCCGTATGAAAGCGCCGGGGTTCGAGCAGACGCGGAAGATGCTGTTGCTCCGGTAACGTCCGGGAGATCGCCTGCACGCAGTCGATGGGCGACGGCATAACATACGTGGTTACAATCTATTGCCGCAGTATATTAAAGTAGCTTATTCGTATCTCAGCGCTTCGATGGGGTCGAGGAGGGACGCTTTTCTCGCCGGGTAGAACCCGAAGAACACTCCCACGAAACCGGCGAAGCAGAACGCCATCGCGATGGCCGAGACCGATGTAAAGATGGGCCATTTCGCGGCCACCGAAACGATCTTCGCCGCCGAGAGTCCGAAGAGGATCCCGATAATCCCGCCGATCAGACTCAGCACCATCGACTCCACCAGGAACTGAACGAGGATATCCCTCCCCTTCGCTCCCACCGCCATTCGGATTCCGATTTCCCTGGTCCTCTCGGTCACGGACACGAGCATGATGTTCATAATCCCGATGCCCCCGACGACGAGCGAGATCGACGCGACGACGCCAAGAAGGACGGTCATGATCTTGGACGTGGACCCCACGGCGGTCGCGACATCGAGCTGGCTCCTCACCGTAAAGTCGTCTTCCTGGCCGGGGAGGATCCGGTGCCTTCGCCGGAGGAGCTCGGTGATCTGCGTCGTCGCCTCATCTATGCGGCTTCGGTCCACGGCGGATGCCATGATGTTGTTGACGTGGGTGACCCCCATGAGCTTCTTTTGCGCCGTCGTGTACGGGACGACGACAATATCGTCCTGGTCCCGCCCGAAGGCGTTTTGCCCTTTGGGCGAGAGGACGCCGATCACACGGAATGGGAGCTTCTTGATCCGAATGATCTCGCCGACGGGGTCCTGCCCGGGGAAAAGGTTATCCACGACGGTCTGTCCGAGAAGACAGACCTTCGTCGCGCCTTTGACATCCTGATCGGTAAACATCGTGCCGGAGGCCACCGGCCACGACCGGATCGAGATGAAATCGGGCGCGTACCCTTCGACGGACGTTCCCCAGTTCAGATTCCCCGCGACCACCTGCCCACCGGTTCGAACCACCGGGGAGACTTTCGAGATAGCCGAACAAAAGATCTTGATCGCCTCTGCGTCGTCCTCGGTGAGAGAAGTCATCGTCCCCGCGCCCCCGCGGAACCCTCCCTGCATGTGGCTCCCCGGAAACACGCTCAGGAGGTTATCGCCCAACGAAGCGATCTGCGCGTTCACCATCTTTTTTGCGCCCTCGCCGATCCCGACCATCGCGATCACCGCTCCCACGCCGATGATGATCCCGAGCATGGTGAGACTCGAACGCATTTTGTTCCGGCCGAGCGCCTTGTACGCGATTCTTATAATCTGGAGGTACTTCATACCGCGTCCTCGCTTTCGTCCGGCGGAAGCGACCGGAGTTCCTCTTTTCCGTTCTTCGGGGCAGCCACCCTTTCGTCGATCACGATACGGCCGTCTCTGAACGTGATGTTTCGCTTTGCGTACCCCGCGATGTCCTTTTCGTGCGTGATGAGAATAATCGTGATCGCCTTGTCGTTGAGCGACTGGAACATCTCCATGACCTCGATCGATGTGCGCGTGTCGAGGTTCCCCGTGGGCTCGTCGGCGAGGATGATCGCCGGATCATTGACGAGCGCCCTCGCGATCGCCACCCTTTGCTGCTGCCCGCCGGAGAGCTTATTTGGGTAGTGGTTCTCGCGGCCTTCCAATCCCACGAGCGAGAGCGCCGCGCGGGCTTTTTCGAGTCTCTGCTTGGTGGAGCTGCCGTTGTATAGCAGGGGAAGCTCCACGTTCTCGAGCGCCGTCGTCCGCGCTAACAAGTTGAACGATTGAAAAACGAACCCGATTTTGCGGTTTCGGACCTCGGCGAGGCTGTTGCGGTCCATCGAGGAGACGTCCTTGCCCTCGAGACGGTACTTCCCCTTTGTCGGGCGGTCGAGACACCCGAGGATGTGCATCAACGTGGACTTCCCCGAACCCGACGGGCCCATGATGGCGACGAACTCGCCCCGTTCGATCGCGAGATCGATCCCGCGGAGCGCGTGGATCTCGTAGTCGCCAAGCTTGTATATTTTGACGAGCTGTTCGGTCGCGATGAGATCGTTCACCCGTGTCTCCTCGTGCCGCTCCCGCTCCCGGGGAACCGTGGGGCGAACGGATTCACCTGTTGATTATTCGACGCCGCCTCCGCGCCCTTCTGCCCGACGATCACGCTATCCCCTTCCTTTAGGCTCGCCGTCACGATCTCCGTAAAGGACCCGTCCGAGATCCCTATTTCAACCGGCACGGGCTGAGGGCTCCCCGCGGCGTCGAGGACCCAGAGGACGCTCTGCCCTTTCTTCCTTCCTTCGCCTTCGGGTGGGCCGGACTGCACCGCGCCCGCGCCTGACGAACCGGGGTGCCGCGCCATGGCGTTGCCGCCGGTTGAAGACGCGTGCCCGGGAGGCATTCCCCCGCTCGATGGGCGCTCGTCCCGCTCCGACACCGAACCCGCGGCTTTTCGGTCCCGAGACGCGTCCTTTCCTTCCGCCGAACGCCCTTTGTCGTCAGAGACCGTTTGGACCCCGGAAGCTTCTCTCTTATCCGCGGCCGTTCCTTCCTTCTTCTCGCCCACCGGACGGAAACGGAGCGCGGAGCTTGGTACCTTGAGCACGTCCTGCCGCTGGTCGACGAGAACCGTCACGTTTGCCGTCATTCCAGGCTTGAGGAGCAGCTCGGGATTCGGGACGGTGATGATCACGTCGTAGGACACGACGTTCTGGACGATCTGGGGCGAGAGCCTGATTTGCCGGACGCTCCCCTTGAACGAACGCTCCGGATACGCGTCCACGGTAAAGAGCGCGTCCTGGCCCTCCTCTATCTTGCCGATGTCCGCCTCGTCGACGCTCGCTTTGACCTGCATCTGCGTGAGGTCCTGGGCGATGGTGAAAAGGGTGGGTGCCTGGAGGCTCGCCGCCACCGTCTGCCCCACGTCCACGTTTCGCGAGATCACCACCCCGTCGATCGGCGAGACGATCGTGGCGTAATCAAGATTTGTCTTCACCCGGTCGAGAGCCGCCTCGGCGGATTTCTCGCGTGTTTTCGCGAGCTCGTAGTTGGTGAGCGTAATGTCCCGCTCGGAGTCGGAGATCATTTGTTCTTGGAAAAGCGAGATCGATCTCTCGTATTCTCTTCTAGAGAGCTCGGCCGAGGCCTTTTCCCTGTCGAGATCGGCCTGGGCCTGGGCCACCTGCGCCTCAATAAACGTGGGATCGAGCTGGGCGACGACCTGTCCCTTTTTCACCGTCGTGTTGAAATCCACGTAGAGCGCGGAAATCGTCCCCGAGACCTGACTCCCCACCTGGACCGTGGTGACCGC
>Ga0315276_10001282_pt1 | contig 22506 bp, 11 predicted proteins | sample YL17G05_0_MG_FD_204542 | JGI IMG/M metagenome (GOLD analysis project Ga0315276, IMG submission 204542) | Sediment microbial communities from Yellowstone Lake, YNP, Wyoming, USA - YL17G05_0 | ecosystem: Environmental > Aquatic > Freshwater > Lake > Sediment | place: USA: Wyoming | collected... | reverse complement strand
AGCTTGTTGAGCAGCAGCAGCAGCAGCTTGTTCAGCATCAAGTCGTTCTTGTTGAGCAATGGCATCAGCAGCAGCAGCTTGTTCAGCATCAAGTCGTTCTTGTTGAGCAATGGCATCAGCAGCAGCTTTATCTTGGTTTATTTTAACATAAGGAGGAGGACTGGAAGGAAGAGGAGGACGAGGACTAGAAACAGGAGAAAGAGGATCAAGAGAAGGAGTAGTATCGAGAGAAGGAGAAAGAGGATTAACAGACGGAGTAGTATTAAGAGAAGGAGAAAGAGGATCAAGAGAAGGAGTAATATCAGAAGCACTTTGTTGGGTTTTTTGTTGTTTTTTTTTTCGGTCCCGGTCCCTGTCTTTCTTTTGTTTAGGAGTCATTTTTTCTTTTTTTTGACCAGATCCACCAACATTTTTCATATACTCCTCCAATATTTTTTTTGTTGCATTATGTTTATTTTTTTTACTTCTTTTATTCTTTGTTTTATTCATCATTATTACTGTACTATGTTAATATAATATAACATAACAATATATTATATTATTTTGTTCGTTATTGTAATTTATTTATTCAATTCATTATAATTATTATTATTTATCCATCATGTAATTTATTTGCAAGATTTGAAATAAATAAATTGGTTTCCCAAAAATATTGCTAAAAATGAATACTGCGAAAAATGAGATGTACTGTATGAATCAAAGTTTTATAGTACTCATTTCGCTCACTTGATCCAGGTCAAATTTTTCATTAAATTCAAAACATTATCATTATCATTTGTTTTTATCTCTCGAATATAGTTACTTGGATTCTTTGAAATTTCCACAAGTAGCGTGCAATCTTCCTGAAGATTTCCGGTCAAGTGTGTAATTTGATTCGGAAAGTATGTTTCAATCTCGGTGCATCCTAAATAAATAGGTGTGGTATTACAAATAAAACAATTGCTAATTTTTTCTGAAAAATAATGCGGATGTCGATGATTTTCAATGCAAATGCTGAGTGAGTATGGTTCATACGGCTCTTTATCTTTAAACGGCCCTTTTATATTTTTTTTATCTGGGAACTTGGAAATGTAATGCGCCGCCCCGTTCCCCCAAATATCAATCGGTAGGTCATGAATTAAAATAAATGTTGCAAGTTTATGGCGATAAATATGTCCTGGTGCCTGTAGTTTATTCGAAATAATCAATGATATTGCATTTTTTGAATTTTTAACCATTGGTTCTAGAGGATGTTCTGTGTGCCACATGAAACCATGATGCTCTTTAAATAAAGGACTTGTTAGTTTAGGATGTTTGTGTCCAATGTAATATGTGCCAATATGTTTATCTGCGAAATCAATAAAATCATACGAAAGTCTCAAATATGGAATGGGTTCAAAAGCTAATCCAAGAACACACTCCGGATTTACAGAAATATCTGACACAATTGGACAATTCAAAAGAATTGCGTGAGTATATGTGTTTCCTGTCGTAATGTTCAAATACTTATCCGCACCATAGTTATTCATTTCGCGAACTTTACACATGGATTCATATTTTTGTTTGCATGTTTCAGAATTACAAAAATCGGAAAATATTTTAATTCGCATATATTTCTCTCTAAGATACTTTTCTGAATTTACAAAAAAAAGATGGTCGCATGTTTTATTATCAGATAGGTTTGACAACTTTTGCTGGTTTGATGTTTCAACGAGAGAATGATTTATAATGCGATGAATGTAATTCGTATTCGTATTATTATTATTTCCATTTTTATTTGATTCTTTCAATTTTGAATAACCAATATAACATATTTTACATTCTCTCAACGTCATGAATAATAAAAGCGAATGAAACTGTGCCATTGCTGTATTGAATGAAGTATTTACAATTGTGAAATTTGCGTCATCCTTGCAAGTATCGCGTTCAAACAATGCGGCATCTAAATTAAAATGCTTGAACATGTTTTTTTTTATTAATATTGTACTAACTAAAAATGGACACGAAATAAACAGCGACGAATTTGGTGTTGCAATTATTCGCGCATTTTTGTTAGAATCAATGCGTTCATTTGACGGGGAGCATTCGCATCCCACCACATCATAGTTGTGCGACTCTATCGCATCGTGCTGGCATTGCAATTTATTTATATTCCACACATCATGTTCCAAATCAAAAATGGAAACGTATTTACATTTAGAATTATATAGCTTGTCGTCTATATTATAGAGAGAATTCAGATTGAAATATGAATCTGGCGTGTATACAATTTTAATTCTTGTGTCAACTGAATCTTCGAAATTGACATTTTGCACATTTGTTACTAGAAGAAGCTCCCAATTTGCAAATGTTTGGGATAATATTGATGTCTTAATAGATGAAAAGAGAGAGATTATTTTAAAATCTTTATTATTTTTATCTCTCTTTATCTTGATATAACTTTCGGGTATAAAAGATAATATTGTTATCATGTTTATTTTTTCTTTTAATTTAAATTATAATATTGTATTTAAATTTAAATTATAGAATACTCTTATTTTTTGCCTTTTACCCATCTTTTACCCATAATATAATATGAAAATACCTATTAAACCTTACTTTATACTTTACTTTATACAAAACCCCATAAAACATGATTTTAAAAAATATATTATTTATATTCTTTTTATTTTCGTCGCAATTTTTTCTTACAACTCCTTTAAAAACATATTTCAAAACGGAATTTAAAAATAATAATTACAGTCCGACCACTTGCAACGTTACTAATTATGATTTTACATTTATTTACGACAACTACGATAAAGTGTTCAAAGTGCATGGTCTGTGGGCAGAACAGTGTGAAGAGTGTTTGGAATGCGGATACCCTTACTGCTGCAACACGTCAAATATGAGTTACGTGTATCCAAATGAACCAAACCAAATTACATTTTTAAATACGCGCTGGTTCAATGCGACAACGAGTCAAGAATGTTCTACTTTATTAAACAATGGCGAAGAAGTCACGCTATTCCAGCATGAATTTTTTAAACATGCATCATGCACGCGAATGAGAACGACATCCGCATTTTTGGACCTAGTTATGCGATTGTATGACGCGTATTATGAGTTGTATGTCGTGAACAAGTGTTCTGGATATAATCAGCTATGGTTAAATATTGATGGAAATTTTTCATATAATAATGTTACCAAATGTTTGCAATAAAAACAAAAAAAAATATTTATAATATTTAGTTAGTTTATAAATTATAAATATTTATTCAATTATTTATTTTATTAATGTCTAAACGTATAACTGATGCTGAAAAAGCACGACAAATAGGAGAACCTCGTGCATTATTACGAAACATAATTAATAATAAACTTATATCTGAAGCAAAAAATATGAAAACTATGGAAGATATACAAGCTAACATTGATGATGAAGTTCAAGGTATACTTAGACAAAAGGATATAGACCGAAGTCCTCTGCGCTCCGTGCATCCACCTAACCCTATGTTCATTGAAAATGCAGCTGCCGATGATGAAGTTCAAGGTATACTTAGACAAAAGGATATAGACCGAAGTCCTCTGCGCCCTGCATACCCATACAACCCTGATAAACCTACTATGATGGGGTGGAATCAAAATGCAGTTGACGATGATGAAGTGAACCAATATACAAAAAAAATACTATTAAGAACACCATTAGGAAGACAGGTTAGAAGAAAATCAGGAGGCTGCAGTGACAGACAAAAAGGCATTGCCGCTCAAATTCGCACATTTACGAATGGCGAATTGAGAGAAGAACTGAATAAAATTGTTCACAGCGGAGACAGTACTTCATCGAGAACTCATCATCCGTCGAATGAATACATTGATTTATCTAATAACTTTGATTCAAAAGCAGAAGCCGTAATAAATAGAGGAATTGATTTCATAAGTGATAACACAAAATACAAACAAAAAAATAAAATATTAAATGGAATCGTGCAAAATAATTCGACGAAAACAAATGCGACAACCATGTATAATAAACCGATGACGACATTGGTTACTCCGCGCATATCATTCAAAGATATTACATCAACTAGAATTACGCCAACTGTGAAATCTAGACGAAGTCGAAGAAGCCGGAACCGGAACCGAAGAAACAAAAGCCGAAGCCGAAGCCGAAGCCGAAGTCGGAGAAGTCGGAGAAGTCGGAGTTAAGAAAAGTCCCTACCTAGCTTTTAAATATCCAAGCTAATCGAGGTTCGGTCAGACTTTTGTTTGCGTTTACTTTTGTTTGGTAGATTATCATTTTTCATGTCATTCAAATCAGATGCGCTAATTGTGCTACCTCCTGAACCGGCGGCAGCAGCACCGGCACTCTTGTTTCCGGAATCAACCGAAACCGTCTTCGTTTTCAAACCCGACAACAAACTTGTTATGTCAGATGGACCCTTCATTTCAGGACGAAGACTTTGCTGTATCGTTTGCGATACATTGCCGCGCCCCATTAAAACATCAGGACGGACATTCGTCAAATCGCCAGGACGGCGGGGTGGCGGAGGCGCGCGATCTCCTTGTGTCTGAATTGGAGGAGGAGGAGCACGCTGTGGAATAGTGGGCATCGGCATGTTCATTTGCTGGATGGGATTGTACTGGGGTTGATGCGAGTATGCTGCTGCCGGCTTTGAAGAGGATGATGACATGCCTGCAATATCACTCATGAAATTGCCGAACCCGGTACCACCGCCGCCACCACCGCCGCCACCACCGCTGTTGCCACGATTTTGTGATTGGGACATGGATGAAACGGCGGCTTGCGTAAACTGTTGCATGAGCTCTGGATTTTGACGCATAATATCGTCCATTCCCGGCATTGCCGATTTGAACATTGTATTTGTCATGTGGAGCATAATTGCACTTCCACCCAACTGAAATAATAATTTGAGTTCTGGTGCCATTTTTGCTTTTGATTTGTATTTTTCATGCAACTCTCCAAATATCTCATCATAGTCGTCAATGTTCTCATTAATTTGGTCTGACCACCCATCAAGCTTCAAATCAAACGGGTCAAACTTATTATTTAAAAATTCAATTCCTGTAATACACGCCATCAACATTTTACCTTGAAATTTCACACTGTTTCTTCGCTCTCGCTCTTCAACGTGAGTTTCGTATTCACCCTTCATTTCCGAGAGCGACGACTCCATATCATATTTCTTTGTCAACCGAATTCCCTTCTTTTCCAAATCTTCCAATTTTTTTACATATTTGAATTTCTCTCGAAGCAACTCTTCCTTTGTTAGTTGCGGCTGAGTATCCATCGGAACGTCTGGGTTCATGGGAACATTGTTGAATTTACCAAATCCGTCCCATGTCGGCTTTTCATCGTCAAACATTGCTGTTGATGCGCCAATTCCTGCCGCATCACCACCACTATCACCGCCAATGCTATTTGAAAACGGGTCGTTTTTATCTGATAACTTTATATTACTAAACAATGACGAAGACGACGATGAGTTAAATAGGTCAGACCGTAACTCCTTGACATTTCTTGAAGAAGAAGATGAATTCATTTCGCGCAAATCATCTTCTAAACTTGTTATATCATCCAAATTAATATTAGTTGAACCTGATTTTTCATTATTACCAGATTTAAATCTATCATTCATCAATAACTCAAGCCCGCCTCCAAAATTTGCAGACCTTTTTCCTCCATTTCCACCTCCACTTCCTATATCCAAAGAGCCTAAATCGATAATTTCTGGGTCCATTATATATTATTTTAATTATAACATTTATTTCTAAGTCATACGCATATAAATTATATTATTTGTCATATTCTTCGATTGTAATATAAATCAATTCAATTATAATATATAATAAATAGTATAAAACACATTATAAATATAAATAAAACATGCTATACACTGCGATTATTGTCGAGCCCAGACAACATAAAGCACTACCGTTTGTCTTGGAAAACTTTTTGAACAATTTGTCTCAAGATTGGTCAATTGTAATATGTCATGGAACAACAAATTTAGAATTTATTAATAATATAATTACCGAAAGGTTAAGCATCCATAAACATCGAATTACATTAATTAATTTAAATGTAGATAATTTAACATCTAATGATTACAATAATTTACTAAAATATAATAAAGATTTTTACAATTACATTCCAACAGAAACATTTCTTATATTTCAAACAGATGCTGTTATAATTGAAAAATATAAGCATTTAATAAATCATTTTTTACACTATGATTATGTTGGAGCACCGTGGAATCATGCCATTCATGGTAAATATAAAAATGAGTGTGTTGGAAATGGAGGATTATCCCTTAGAAAAAAAAGCAAAATGATAGAAATAATGGAAAAACAGGGTAAAAACGAATATCCCGAAGATGTATATTTTTCATGTTACGATTCTGTTTTTATTAATAAACCAAAATTAGATCGCGCATTATTTTTTTCCGTTGAAGAAAGATTTAGTAAAATATCATTCGGTTGCCATAGACCATGGTGCGATTTCAACGACAAGAGATTTTTATTATATCACATGCATAAAGAAGTAAAAGAACTATATGTACATAATGATATTCCGCCACCATTACCGCCACCATTACCTCCAAAGCCTACTCGAATGATGATGTCTACAAAAAAAAAAATAAAAAAAAAAATTAAGCAATTTTTTATTAATTTTTAAGGGGAAAAGCATACAAAGTGAAACGGCGCCTCTTGACCCCCTCTCTTCGATTATGGTGAAGGGGTCAGAAGGGACACAAGGCACTGCGTTTCGCAGCATGCCCCCTTTATAAATAAATCTAAATCAAATGCAAACATTTTTTTATATACACTGCTGCTATACATGTAATAATATCCTTGAAGAAAACAGTCTGCTAAATCATCCTTTTTCAAATGCTTATCAAATTCTTGATTCCACGATTTCATTGACGGATAAAATGTTACAAGTGACTTGCATATATGTTGTCCTTTCTGTTTTCTCATTTTGTAAGAATTTTCATTTCCTACATTTTCATTTCCTACATTTTCATTTCCTACATTTTCATTTCCTACATTTTTAAATAATTTGAGTTTATTTGTGGCTGATATAAATTCTATTTTATTAACATTCATCATAATGAAATATTGAGCTATCATTCCCTGCAACATTTTCATTCTTCCGGCCAACGGTCCAATTTGATTTTCAATTACAACCGCATCAATCCCAGAATGCGTGGTGCCGTTTTCATGCGGCACATGATTGTACTCACTAAAAATCAAATCAAACTTGTTTTTCAATTTTTTACCTAGAACAATCATGTCAACATCACACGCATTTTGTTCTATGGGAGGAACTATTATTTTCAAATGGGGGTACGAAGACTCTTTTTCTTTTGACTTTGACTTTACGCGACATTTAGATTTAGATTTGTCACAACTATCATACATGACTAGTTTTGTTTGAATCGCATGTTTTTTACAGTACACTGTCGAATTGATAGTATCTTCTTCTTCGTCTGCAGTTGCATTTAAATAATAATGCGCATTCTTTTTACAGAGAGAACATTTATATTTTTTTGAAACAACCGTGTCGCACAAATTTATAACATCCCATTTTAATATTTTCAATATATTATCATTACAACAATTTATTGAAAATAAACAATATGCTAAATTTTTTATTCCCACGTCAAAACTTAAAATTTTCATGATGTAAACAACAGATGTATTATCTAAAGTGTATTTTTTAATATAAATTCTAATATAATTTTGTATAATATATATAATAACAATACTCACATAATCACAATACTCACATAATCACAATACTCACATAATCACAATAAATTATTTCATTCCATTTTCATTCATCATAACTAATTAGTAATAAAATGAATTCTGATTTATTCAAATTAAACCTTACAGATAAAATTATGGATATATATGAAAATCAAACATTTTTAGAAAGATATGGCGAATATGTATTTGTATCCATAATTATATGCATTTCATTTATATTACTAGTTACATATATCAACATAAAAATAAACATAAAAAAAATAAGAGCAGACTGGATTAATCAAAAATGCAAACCAAATATTATGCCGTTTGCCGGAATGATAAATGCACCACCCAATATGTCAAAAATAGAATATGCTGAAAAAAATTTTACAGAATGCACTCAAAATATATTGACAGACATATCGGAGATGGCGCTAATACCCGTTCATTATACAGTTAGCATCATAACTGCAATCGTTCAAGTAATAGCTAACATTATAAACGAAATGCGTGAACTGGTCAATAAAATACGCAACTCTGTGTCGGACATTACATCAAACATTATGGCTAGAATATTGAATATAATGACACCGTTGATGGAAACAATAATTACCACAAAGTCTCTTGTTGGAAAATCAAATGGTGTTTTAACAGCGATAATGTATACTTTATTAGGAGTATATTTAGCAATAAAAAGCCTTATTGGGTCAATACTCGAAATCGTAATTATTATTTTAATTGCAATGGCTGCAGCAATTATATTATTATTTTTTATACCGATTGTAGGTAATATATTGGCAGTTGTTGGAATTATATTCTTTGTTGCAATATCAATCCCGATGGGTTATCTTATCGGATTTTCTAATAACGTACTTAATGTCCACTCATCAAAAGGTATTCCAAGTGTTCCAGGTTAGGTTGGCGTATTTTATTTATGTGCATTTATTTCATTTTAGGAATTATTTATAATAAATAGAAAATAAATAAAATATGAATAACACTATCATTATTACTATCATTATTGAATTATTTTTATCTTCAACATATGTATAAGTAAATAAAATTATAATAACATGAATATCAAATTGTTTGGTTACGAAATACGCGCTGAAATCGCAATTGCATGTATTTTAATTGGAATGTTTATGGGGTTAATTATGTTTTGCGACTGTTTCGAATATAGCATCATTGAAGGAATGACACATTCTCCTTCTGCTTCCACTCCTTCTGCTAGCGCAACCGCTCCTTCTGCTGCCGCCCCCGCTCATTCCGCTCCCGCTGCCGCTTCCACCACTGACATGAAAAAAAATGGAAATAAAACAAAAGAAGGATTCACGAATTTAAGCAACAATGACTTGATTACCGATGACTCATACACAATGGGGTGGGTTCAAACAGCAAAACGTTATGCATCCGGAATGGGAAATGAAAATAGATTGAATAGTTACAAGGACAACGTTGGAACGCCGGTTCCTTTGCCGGAAGGCGAACTGTTCTTTTTTGCCGATAATAAATTCACACCAGAATGCTGCCCTTCTACATATTCTGATAGCATGGGGTGCGCTTGCTTGAGTCAAGCTCAAGTCGACTATATTAACCAGCGCGGAGGCAATCGCACATTGGGTCCCACCGAGTTTTAATTCCCTTTGTTCCTTTGTTCCTTTGTTCCTTTGTTACTTTATTCCTTTATTCCTTTGTTATTGTGTATTTATTTATTTTATTCATTTATTTAGCAAATAGTTTCAACAAATGAATAAAATAAATTAATTAAAAAAATATAAATTATTATTATAATAACGTAGTCATATAATATAATAATTTATAAAAATGTCAACTAACAAACCTGTGGGTTGTCGAGCATGTGGTCAAGGAGGACAAACAATAAGCAATCAAAATAATGCTTACACAATTAAAATCATTGAAAATACAGTAAGAGTTCCATCTTCTGAATACACTATGAACAAGTCGGCACTTAACGTTTACATCCCACCAAAGATAAATCCGACCAAGTCACTGTACGGCGTAAATTGGAACCAAATGAGCGACCGTGCGGTTCCAAGTGTTTTAAAAACAAATGTTCCGTCACACGGAAACTCCACCCGAAGTTCTGTCACAAGAATGCGTCCTGGAAGCACGTGTGCGGCAGGTAAAGGCGTTGACATAAAACACGGCTCGTATGACCGATATTTAGCTCGATTAAAAGGTAAATCCGTATTACGAACGTCGGCTCCTGCAACATTTCCAAATGTTCAACCAAGTAATCAAAAATCTATCAGATGGGGAATTGCATACAGTAATAGCTGCACAGTTTTAAATGGATGTCCTGTTATTGTCCCCAATTAACATTTGACAATTGACAAATGAATTAAAAAAATATAAAAAATTATTTAATTCATTTATTTACAAGATGATTACGATTTATGATTACTTATTATGCGTTACGTATACATGAATGTCGGATAGTTTGTTTCCGACTTCTTTATCATGATGTCAACAACCCTGTTTGTAACCGTAAACGGAAATGAAACCTCAATCGATGTCGCGTCCTTGTCAAACAATTTCGTTCCAGGCTTCATCAAACGATACAAATTCAGCTTGGTATAAACAATCTCCAAACAACGCTTCAAATTTCTGACACCGTCCTCCTTGTTCGTATGATGCTCGACAATGTACTCAATTGTTTCATCTGGAATAATAATCTGGTCCGGCTTGAACGCAACTTCAGTTTGAATCTTGGGAATCAAATACTTTTGGGCGATTTGCGTCTTGTCCTTTTTAGTGTATCCATTCGTGTGAATGCGGTACATCCTGTCAAGAAGAATTGGATTGACTCTGGTTTCATCATTGTAGCTGAAAATAAACAAACACTTGCTCAAATCAAAATGTATTTCCGAGAAATACTTGTCGTGAAACTGACTGTTTTGCGATGTGTCGGTCAAGTGTGTCAGAATGCCGGCAATCTCTTCACCCTTTGGAGTATCGCTCAACTTGTCCAACTCGTCGAAGAAGATTACCGGATTCATCGACTTGCAACGAATTAAAATGTCAACTATTTTTCCCCATGTGCTGCCCTCGTACGTGTAAGAATGTCCCTCAAGGAAACTGCTGTCTGTCGCTCCACCCAGCGCAATGAATGCAAAATCTCTTCCCAAAATTTTGCTTATGCCTTCTTTCACAAGGGTTGTTTTGCCGGTGCCCGGAGGTCCCTTGATGGCAATCGCAGAACCCATCGCCGATGGATTCGAAATCCACTGACCCACCATTTGCATAATTTGCATTTTCGCGTCATTCAATCCATACACTGCCGAATCCAAAAGGTCTTTGGCAGATTCCATAAAATCGTGACAGCGCTCTACACCAACATCCATTGTAATTGGCAACGTTCTATTCACTCCAAACGGAATCGTCATGAATGTGTCAACCCAATTCTTCACCTTGTAATATTCGCCGGCTCCCGGATCCATATAGCGCAAGTTCTGTATGCGCTTCAACGCAATTGCCTTGTACTGTTTTGGAATCTTGGATTCGAGAAGTGTCAGCCTGTATGGCTTTTCTACAAGCATCATTTTATTCAACTCCTCAAGTTCGCTCAACACGCCCGCCTGTTGCTCATTCGACAAATGTTTTTTGAAATACTTTAGGTCATTCGCAGAATTTTTCTTGTGCAACAAGCGCCCAAATTTTCTCACATTCTTCCTCATCACTTTTCGAGTCCTTTCTTTTCTTGCATCTTTGATTTTTTTCTCCTTGTCAACCATTTGTGCCAAAGTCGTCTTTGCAATCTTGTTATTTTTGTCAAGCGCAAGTATGCCCTCCATGTGTGACTTGATTGCCTGAATAGTTGTTTCATCTTCGGTATTCCAACCACTATCAGCGACGACATCATCATCAGTTTCATCGTTGTTATAACCTTCTTCTTTACCAAGTTTCAATGAATCCTTTTTATAACCCTTTGTTCCAACTCCAGAACCCTTGATCGTGAGTTTGCATTTTTCAAACCCGCCCTTCTTCACATCCTTTGTATTTTCTTCATCTGTTTCGCTTTCTTCATCATCTTCATCATCTTCTTCCGCTTCACTTACTTCACTGTCATCATCATACTCGCTGCTATCATCATCGTCGTCGTCGTATGTTTCATCACTGTTGTCTGAACTTTCATTTGAAGATGCCGAATCATCATCATAAACAGAATCATCCATATCAGACGTATACTCGTCATCCTCCAGCATATCTTCAAATGGCTCTTTGATATTAATAACAATATTATAATTCCCCACAACATTTGAGTTTGATGCAGTCGAAGAAGAAGATTTGGCGGGTGCTTCCGTTGTTTCGGCTGCATCTCTTGCATCTTTTGCATCTTTTGCTTTTGCATCTTTTGCTTTTGCATCTTTTGCACTTTTTGAATCTCTTCCTCCTTTTGAAGACGTCGTCGTCGTGGTTTCAGAATTGATTGTTCTCTTTAGTCGCAGAGGAACTGAATTTGATGGCGCTCCTGCATTCACAACTGTTACATTATTTGAATTTGTAGTAGAACCATTATCATATTTTTTTTGTCCCTTTTCTTTTTCTGACTTTTTTGCAAGTGTTGTCGCCTTTTGCTTTGAATAATTGGAAGGAAACAATTCAGCAAGAAGCTTTGCATACTCAACATCATTCGCTGATGTAGTGGACAATTTTTTGTATTTTTTATTTGATAAAGATGATGCTTCTACGCCTTCATCAACATTTTCATTTTCATTGTCACTGGTGGTTTCACTGCTGCCGCCGCTTTTGGTTCTTTCTTCATCGTCGTCATCATCTCCATCATTTTTAAAATTATGTTTATATTGAGGAGGCAGAATTGTCGACTTTTTTTTTGCTTTCGCAGGTTGCACCTGTGTTGTTCCCGCTGTTGTTGTTGTTGTCGCTGTTTTCTTTGATGATTTATTTTGCGCTCCTTGTGTTGCTTGTGACATTATTTTATTTTGGGATGTCTTGTGTATGTATTTACATATATCTATTTATTTCAATTTTTTAAAATATATAATATGAAAAATGATTATATAAAAAAATAATACGAAAAAAAACAAACCATTACAGCTTCATAATAAAAAAAATACAAATAATTTAAATATTTTCTAACTTGTTTTTATTTTATTTTTACTATTTGCCAATTTATAAATAAAATATAAAATTGAATAAAACAATATAGACATAATAATATAGTAATCAATAGCTCCTTTATTCGTTGCTAAAAATGACGACACAACCAAATTGGACAAAAAAAACAGCTTCTAAAATCGTGGGAATTCAATTTAGTGTGCTTTCGCCAGAAGAAATTCGAAAATGTTCGGTTGCCGAAATTACGAGCAGAGACACATATTCAAACAACGTGCCGGTCATCGGAGGAATGTTTGATCCGCGTCTCGGTGTTTTAGAACCCGGACTCAAGTGTCCGACGGACGGTTTAGATTATATAAGAACTCCCGGTTATTTCGGACATATTGAGCTAGCAAAACCAGTATTTTATTATCAATATCTTCCAACTATTATTAAACTTTTGAAGTGTGTGTGTGTGAAATGTAGCAAACTACTGATAAACAAAGAATCTAATAAAGAATGCATGGACATGAAACCCGACGAACGTTGGAGTCATGTTCACCACTTGGCTAGCAAAATTAAAAGATGCGGAGACGACACCCAAGACGGGTGCGGCTGTCTCGTTCCAAAAAAAATAAAAAAAGAAAATCTGGCAACCCTTTTTGCAGAATGGGATGGAGGAGATTCCGCAGAAGAAAATTCCAAAGAAAAAATGAATATGAAAATGACACCAGAAGTCGTGCTAAAAATTTTTAGAAGAATATCAGACGAGGATGTCGCATTTATGGGATTTAGCCCGCAATTTTCAAGACCGGATTGGTTTATTTGTCAGGTGCTGGCAATTCCGCCACCCGCCGTACGCCCGTCGATTAAGATGGATGGAAACCAGCGCAGCGAAGATGACATAAGCCACACCATTGTAAATATTATTAAAGCAAACAAGACACTTCTTGAAAAAATGAACGAACCGTCTGTGAATTCCGCAATTATTGATGATTGGCAAAGTCTATTGCAATACTTTATTGCAACCCAAGTGGATAACAACATTCCGTCTTGCGCGCCGGTGGCACAACGGTCCGGGCGTCCGCTTAAATCCATTAAAGAACGTCTCAACGGAAAACAAGGTCGTGTAAGAGGCAACTTGATGGGGAAGCGTGTTGATTTTTCGGCCAGGTCTGTAATTACACCCGACCCCAACCTGTCGATTCGCGAACTCGGTGTTCCGAAAAAGATTGCAATGAATATTACCAAACCGGTCGTTGTAAATAATCGGAATCGTGACTATCTTCAGCAGCTGGTTCTGAATGGTCCAGATGTGTATCCCGGCGCAAATATTCTCGAGAAGAAAACGGGTGGCGACATTTCGCTGCGATACATGGACAGAAGCACAGTCGTCCTTGAAAATGGCGACGTGGTGCACCGTCACATGATGGACGGCGACGGCGTTTTATTTAATCGCCAGCCCACCCTTCACAGAATGAGCATGATGTGTCACATTGCGAGAATTATGCAACAGGGCGACACGTTTCGAATGAATATTGGCGACACGAAACCATACAATGCCGATTTTGATGGTGATGAAATGAACTTGCACATGCCGCAAGACGATGAAGCGGAAGCAGAGCTCAAGGGACTCGCCGCAGTTCCGTATCAAATCATTAGTCCTGCGAAAAACAATTCGATCATCGGCATTTTTCAAGACTCGTTGCTGGGAATCTATCAGTTTACTAGAAGCGGAATTGGCGCTTTTGATGCGCGCGCAGCTATGAATCTTCTGATGGGGTATAAAAATGTCGACGCTTCGCTTTTCAGTGACCCCACAAAGAAGATTACCAATTTTGAGATTCTGTCGCAGATTTTGCCGCCGCTCAGCATGAAATACAAAACCAAGCAGTTTGGAGGAAGCGACGATTACGCGACTTCAAACAACGTTTTAGAAATTCGCGACGGAGAAATTTTGCGCGGTCACATTGACAGCGGCGTTTTGGCTTCAAGCACAAATGGCATGATTCAGCGCATATGCAACGATTTCGGAAATATGGCATCCGCGAATTTCATCGACGACTTGCAAAATATTATTACGGAATACATGAAGACGTCGGCATACAGTGTCGGAATCAGCGATTTAATTTCCGATAAGAAAACAACCGAGAAAATCATCGACTCCATTAAAACCAAGAAACTCGAGGTGAAGACCATTATTGACAACATTCACATTGGCACCTTTGAAAACAAGTCCGGACGAACCAATGAGGAAGAATTCGAGCTGCTCGTTACCAATATCTTGAACAAGGCAAACGGTGAAGCAGGTGACATTGGTCTCAAAAGTTTGAGCAAGACGAATCGATTCATTACAATGGTGAATGCCGGGTCAAAAGGTAGCAAGGTGAATATTGCCCAGATGATTTGTTTGGTCGGTCAGCAAACCATTGACGGTAAGCGCGTGCCTTACGGATTCGACAGCCGAACGCTGCCCCATTATTCCAAATACGATGACGGTCCTGCCGCGCGAGGATTTGTTGAAAACTCGTTTATTGCCGGGCTCACTCCGTCGGAGGTGTTCTTTCACGCTATGGGTGGTCGTGTTGGTTTGATTGATACCGCCGTTAAAACGTCGCAAACAGGATATATTCAGCGCCGCTTGATTAAAGGTATGGAGGACATCAAGGTTGAATATGACATGACGGTTCGAAACAGCAAGAACCGAATTGTTCAGTTTAGCTATGGCGAAGACGGTATTGACACCGTAAAAATTGAACACTCCAATATGAACTTTATCGGAATGACGCCAGACGAAATCTATGCCCACTTTTACGTGCCGGTCGGCGGAGACTCTGAAACAACGAGCGAACTAAAAGCCGTATTTTCAAAGACTGCATTCAGTCGCATGAAGAAGCAGCAGAAACTATGCGACGAAAAGTCCAAAAAATACACCGAATATTTGATGAATGTTCGCGAGGACATTGTCGTAAAAGTATTCAAGAATAAAAATACGACGGATGCTTATTTGCCGCTTTCGTTTTCGCACATTGTTGCAAATATTGGAGGCATGCAGAAAATCAATAAGAATTCCGAAGTTGACATTACGCCGCTGGAAACATTTATTCTGCTCGAAGAAACGTACGCGCGTTTTGAACAGCTGCAGTATGCGCCGCCCACCGAGCTCTTCAAAATCATGTATTATTACTCGCTCACACCGCGAGATTTGCTGATGGTGAAACGGTTCAATCGAAAAGCAGTTGTGGCTTTGGCGGAAATGATGGTTCTCATGTACAAGCGCGCAATTGTCGCGCCGGGTGAAATGGTTGGCATGATTGCTGCTCAGAGTATTGGTGAACCAACAACGCAGCTTACCTTGAACAGTGTGGCATACGATTCCGAGCTCTTGTTGCGCATTGACGGCGCCATTCGAGTTGTTAAAATCGGCGAATACATTGACAACTATATTCCGAAAGCGAGAAAGAGCGAGGAACACCCGAATGATACAAAATTGTTATACGTGAATGATGACGAGGAAGTATATGTTCCATCCGTTGATGAAGATGGAAACACGAGCTGGAAGCGTGTAGAGGCTCTCACGCGCCATCCTGTTGTCAACTTAGATGGAACAAACACGGTTTTGCGCGTAACTACAAAAGACGGTCGTTCAGTCATTGCCACGAAAGCCAAGTCATTTTTGACGATTGATGATAATAATAAGCTGGTGGCGACCAACGGTTCGGAACTCAAAGTTGGAGATTATCTTCCTGTAAATATTCGCGCATTTGAAATGCCGGATGTCCGCGAATTTGATGTGTCATCCATTCTTAAAAAAACTGAATACGCGTTTGGAAGCGAAATGCATAAAGCGCTTTCATATTCGAGTGAGATACACTGGTGGTCCAAACACGCAAAAACCGATTTCACGGTTCCTTACAATAGAAGCGACACATTCATGGATGCAATGAATACGGAACCTCGTGTTGATAAGAAGACTGGTAATGTTGCATCTGCGCGCCAGACATTTCTTCCTGGAATCGTTTATCCGAAAAAGCGTTTCATCGGCGGAGGAAATATTCCCGAACACATTCCCCTCGATTTTGATTTCGGTTACTTGATTGGAGCATATTGCGCAGAGGGGTGCACCACGCGCACACAAATTTCAATTGCAAATAATTGTCGCGAATTCTTTGCACCGATTGAACGTTTGATGGAAAAGTGGAATATTACAACAAAATATTATGTTCAAAATGATAAAAATGGTGTAGGATGGACATCATCCGATTTGAGAATCTATTCCATAGTTCTCACCGACATCCTTGACATCCTGTGCGGAAAAGGGTCTCCTAACAAATGTGTGAATTATCTCCTATTCAACAGCAATAAAGAATTCATGAAGGGTCTAATCAGTGCATACTTTGCGGGAGATGGCTCAATCAGTAAAAAAACTTGTAGTATAACTGCATACAGTGTATCAAGAACTTTATTGGAAAATATTCAGTCGATTCTGTGTTACTGGTTTGGAATATATACGAAAATCAAAACAAATAAGCTTCAATTAACTAATAATATCGGTTCCAAAAATATATTACAAGGATACACGATAAGCATGAAAGCTGATGGTGCAAAAATATTTGCAAATGAAATTCCAATGTTTATTGGATACAAACAAGAACGACTCAATGAATTTAAATTACAAGATTTAGAATTACAGTCACTGTCAACGGAAATTAAAGATATAATTCCAAAATTTACAGATAAATATGGAGATGTCCATACTAAAACAAATCGTAGAAAACTTCTTGAACGTTTTGATGTTCCGTTTAAAGATGTTCGTTTTGATGAAATTGTAACCATTGAAGAAATACCAAATCCGACAGAATGGGCCTATGACCTAACTGTAGAATTTACAAGGACATTTTCGGTATTAAATGGTGTCAACTTTTTCGACACTTTTCATTTAAGTGGCGATGCTTCCAAGTCACAAGTTACTCGTGGTCTTCCGCGAATTGAGGAGCTGCTGTCGTTGTCTGAGAATACGAAGAATCCTTCGACCACCATTTATTTGAAGCCGAGCGATGAGTCGAACAAGGATGCGGCCGCCGATTTGATACCTACGATAGAGCTTACGCGACTGGAGGATATCGTGAAGAGTGTAGAGATATGTTTTGACCCGAGCGATTTGCCGAGCGAGACGAAGATTATGGCAGACAGCGGGTTTTTGGCGCAATATGCGGAGTTTCAGAAGATGTTGAAGGATGTTGGAGGCGAAGACGAGACGGAATGCGAGCGAGAGCGGTCCAAGTGGATATTGCGAATGGAGATGGACCGCGAGTCCATGTATGAGAAGCGGGTTACGATGGATGATGTGCATTTTGCGATCAAAGCGGTTTATTCGAAGAATGACAAGAGTGAAGTGTCGTGTATTTATTCGGATTATAATAGCGACAATTTGGTGTTCCGAATCAGGTTGGATTTTCAGAAGAAGGACAAGGAGCAGAAGACGCTGGACCAGACGGATAAAATATACCAGCTGAAAACGTTTCAGGATGCGCTGATGAAGAATATTATTTTGAGGGGGATCAAAGGGGTGCGGAATGTGCTGGCTCGCAAGGTTGTTGACATGGTTGCCAAAGAGAACAACACGTTTCGAAAGAAGGAGACGTGGGTGCTGGATACGACCGGGTCAAATTTCATGGAGATACTTTCGTTGAAAAACATTGACGCGCGCCGGACAATCAGCAACGACATTCAAGAGATTAACCGGGTTCTTGGTATTGAAGCTGCGAGGCAGGCGCTGTTTAACGAGCTGTATGAAGCGTTTGATACCACGTACATTAACCACCACCATATTAGTCTGCTGTGTGACCGAATGACATCTAGTTCAAATCTGATTTCTATATTTCGGCACGGAATTAATAATGACGATATTGGTCCAATTGCAAAAGCGTCATTTGAGGAAACGCCGGAAATGTTTCTGAAAGCGGCGCGGCATGCAGAGCTTGACCAAATGCGCGGCATTTCAGCAAATGTAATGTGCGGTCAAGAAGGATTTTACGGAACAAACGCGTTCAAAGTGATGCTGGATATCAGTCAGATTATGAAGATGGGGCAAGTTGCTACAGCGGACAAAACGGTTGAAGAAGAAAAGGAAGCGATTATACAAGGCTTTATGGATAAAATTGCAGCTGAAGATCCACTCAATCCTTGCAGCAAAAATAAGCTCACGATTCAGAGCACGCTGGATAAGATTCAGGGATCGAATCTTGGTTCAGTTGACCCGGATTATGATATGGGATTCTAAAATAAGTATTTAAAAAGTAGTGAAAAGTTAGTAAACATATTTTACACATATACATATTAAATCGATATTAAATCATTCATTTAATATTTATTATTTTCATTTTTTTATTCAATTATTATTATTCTCTCTTCTCTCCAAAAAACGATATTAAATCTTTAATCTTCGCTGCCGCTACTGCTTTCATCTTCACCATCTTCGTCACCGTCATCCTCGTCGTCCCCGCTGTCATCTATAAATTCTTCGCCTTCGGTCGTGTAATAACTCTTGTATTTTATGTAATCATTCATCGCAACCGCGCGATTATTTTCTTCAAGATATTCTTTTAAATCGGGTTCAAATAACAACATTTCATCATCTTTCAAGTTGTAATTAATGTCATCGAATGTCAAATACTTATTTGGGTGTAACATGAATGCTCGAATGCGCCTGTATCGCAATAATTCATCTGCCAGGCGAGTGTAGTATTTGTGTTCGTTGTCCGCATTATCAACCAGGTTACGTTTTGGAATATAAAGCCCGCATTCGTCCGAGACGTCCGAGTCCTTCTTTTCGACAGAAAAACAATATGCAAGTTTTTTGCACGTGGATGAGCCGGAACTTTTACCTGTTATACAGCTCAACGCGGTATTTTGTTCGTAAATATCTTTCAAGACAGCCGGGTTAATTTCGCTAAACTGAACATGATTTTTAGCCAAGCGCACTAGTAATGCTTTCATTTCATTCAGTTTTTTTACATATATCGCGTGCTGTTGTTTTATATCACGTGTCATTTTACCTTTTGCTGATGATTTTGCTGTTTTTGCTGTTTTATAAATAAGTGATTCAATTGCATTACGCAGCTCCATAAATTCAAAACTGTTGAGTTGAATTCGAACAATGTTTCGAAACGCATTGTAAAAGTTCGTTTCCAGTCGTATTTTTTCAACATCGTCTGTTCTTTCTGCGTCTTGTTTGAACACAAATCCTGTGCGTTTCAATTGAGGAAGGATCGACATGTCCGCATTAATGCTGTTGCCAAGTTCCACGACCTTTAATCCGTCATCTTTTACGCTATTTAATGGAACCGATTTTCTAAGCGGAGTAAACTGATTCGTTTCAGTCATGAATCCAATAACGTGAGCGTTATCCACAACTTTGCATTTCAGTGCGCAAGGAATTTGACCTTTTGATTTTTTAGATATGAAAGATGAAAAATCTTTTGTGTGCTCGTATTTTTTCCATAAAGTTGGAACATTATTGATAAAAACAAATGTATACTTGTGATTTATTGCGGACGGATTACATAATATATTTCCATTCACTTCGCGCATTTTATCGCCAAATGTAAGCTGTAACGTAATGTGCAAACCCACCACTTTTCCAGAATAGTCAATAATTTGTTCTACACTCTCCTTGTCGCGAAATTGTTTCATTGACTGTTTTAAGATGTGAACAATTTCATCAAATGATTTATTTTGAGTAATTGATTTTACAACCTGCTGAGGTTTGCATTCTGTTTCAAAAAAAGATTTTATTTTTGTAAGTGCCGTTTTAATTTCTTTTGTTTCCACGTCTTTATCTTTCAAAGAATTAATGGATGAAAATATCACGGTGCTAATTATATTGCGTTTTGATGTGTTTGCAAACGTGTAAAGCGGTTCATAATATACATCATATTTTACAATAATAATATTCACTTTATTAGAGTCAAATGTGGAGTTGGAATAATGATTTGTGGGACACACAATGTTGACTTCATCTTTATTATCTGTCAATTCTAAAATAATTAAATTAATTCCGTTTAAATGAATGGGTGGAATGCGCTTCACTTCTTCTTCATTTTTTTTAAATTCTGACCACAAAACCGAGTCGGTAATATAGTCCCATAAATACGTGTAGTCAATAACAACACTGTCATTTTTTAAATAAGTAATGAAATTTTCATATGACATTATTAATGACTTGAAAAATACAACTTTATTGTCTTCATCATCATCAAGAGTGTCAGCATCCGCATCCATAAATATTTGTTTGAATAAGTCGGTTTCTTTATGCGTAAGCAACTTCTCTCTGTCAACATATTCAAATTTTTTGAATGTTTCAACGAGTGTTCCGTTTTGATACGTGACAAAATTATCAAACGTCAATCTAGGTATTAAAATGTCATGTTTAAATTCTTTTGATGAAAGTGTCTGGTCAAATAACGAATTGTAGACATTTGCAATGCATGAAATAAAATATTGATTTTTATTTACATTTGCGGCATCCTTTTCTTCTTCGACGGTTCCCATTCTTAAAACGCACAATTTATCGTCTACAAGTATGTCGCCCTTTGACGATTTGCATTCCTTGCTATAATTTTCATTTTCAAATAAAAATAGTTGGAGAGAATGAGGCAAAAAGGCGAGATTATTTTGCTGAAGAGGGAATCCAGCATCCGCTTTTGACACATATAAATTTGATTTTGATTTTTTCTTTTTTGGATTTTCTTTTTCCTTGACTTGTTGCGCCGCTTGTGCTTTTTTTCCTTGTGTTGTTTCTTCCTCAGAAGTTGCGCCTTTTTGTTTACATTTTTTAATTACTTCTTGCTCTTTTTTAAAAAGCTGATAATTTCTAAAATCTTTGCCGTCATTGTTTCCGATTCCTTTCATTCCTGTAAAACAGCACGGCAAACATTGTCCCGATTTGGTTTTTACCGTTTTCAAAAATCCCGGCAAATAAGGATTATATGATCCCGTTTTAAAATGTTCTCTCGGAGTTGTTAAATCCAAAATAAATTTAGTTTTATTCTCTGGATCATAAGATTCTTCCTTTGTTACAATATTTTTTTGTAAATTATTATCATCTATTTCTTTTTGCGAAACTGATCGTTTTTCAATAACATTCCAATAGCGCGGACAAATATAATAATGTTTATTTTCATCTGTTTCATCTTCACTTTCGCCACTTGCATATTCTAAAGGTGTTCCATAATAAGATGGCTCCCCATTTTTTTCATCATCGGCATTTATCTTTTCCAGTTCATCTTTTGTTAAAATAATTGGTTGGCGACGTGCGCTCCAGCCGCAGTTGGTTGCGTATCCAGGCGTATTTCCAAAAAGAAACGGTTCCATCTTCTTAAGACGTTTGTATACCGGGTTGGATTCAAATGCACCGCCTATTGTCTCTGCTTCATCGTTATTTCCATCTCCGTCATCTCCACCCAATAAATCAAAATCTCCCACATCTTCATCTTCATCTTCTTCTTCTTCTTCTTCTTCTTCTTCGTCATCATCTTCTTCTTCTTCTTCTTCTTCTTCTTCTTCTTCTTCTTCTTCTTCTTCTTCTTCTTCTTCTTCTTCTTCTTCTTCTTCTTCTTCTTTTTCCAATGTAGGCGTAGGCGTTTTTTCCTTCTTTTTTTCTGGTGGTGGTGACACTTCGTC
>Ga0315276_10001281_pt1 | contig 22527 bp, 22 predicted proteins | sample YL17G05_0_MG_FD_204542 | JGI IMG/M metagenome (GOLD analysis project Ga0315276, IMG submission 204542) | Sediment microbial communities from Yellowstone Lake, YNP, Wyoming, USA - YL17G05_0 | ecosystem: Environmental > Aquatic > Freshwater > Lake > Sediment | place: USA: Wyoming | collected... | reverse complement strand
CGGAGATACAGGACATCACTGGTTCCCAATATCATGTGATCTCCGGTGGTCTGATTGTCACCGGTAATCACATTCACAAACCCATCTTGAGGAGTCGATCGCTGGATGGAGCCGGACGAATAGGCCAAGGCCTGTTCTCCGAATCGGATCGAATTGAGGTCATCTGCTGCCCAGGCCAGCGAAAGAAGCGGCGTGGCAAAGGTCCAGACCATGAGAGAGACGACACATTTCATTGAATAGTTAGCCATGGTGGTTGTCCTTCATATAAGGCAAGTATTGCTGTCAGAACCATAGCAAATAGTCCTGTATTGTCAAGAATATTGAGGCCTTGCCCTCGTTGACCCGCCAATTCATCCGATGCTAAGCTGGTAAAATGAATGATTTCTCACATTGGAAGAACATCCATGGTGGCTGACCAGTCTCCTACCGACAACTCTCAACGCAAAGATCGTCCTCGTATCGAGACCCAGATTCACCGACGCAAGAAAGCAAAGCCCTTCTCGTCCCTGGAGCCTGAATGGGATCACATCGACCAAGTGCCGCCCTCCCATCTGCGCATGCCATCTAGTCGCATGGCACCCACCCCACCCAACAAAGCGAAGAACCCCTCATAAATAAGCCACTCCAGCCGAACAACAGAAGCCGTGAATAGGACAGGTTCTTTATTGGTTGAGCCTAGCCCATGCCACCGGTTGCATAGACGCCCAAACACCATGGCTTCTCATTCGCGCCGACGACGCCACACAAAACAACAGCGCCTAGGACTTTCGGGTCGACACCATAGGTCCTTTGGACGCTTGCTATCCCCGTAATCCAGAGTCTAAGATCCCGCTCTCCTTGCATCTCAAGGTGTTGAAAGGTCAGCGCTATGAGCGGTTTTGAGTTACTCCTTGAGTACCTAACCCGATACTTTCCGGTTCTGCTGTTTATTTTCGTGGCGCTGGCATTTGGCGTGGTCACGTTGCTCCTCAGTTATCTGGTCCAGCCGAAGTATCCAGAATCGGAGAAGCTCTCCACCTATGAGTGCGGATCGGAGCCATTCTCGGATGCTCGGATGCCTTTCCCGGTTCGGTACTATATCTTCGCGATGCTCTTCGTTATCTTCGATATTGAGGTCATCTTCCTCTATCCCTGGGCGGTAGTTTTCACCAAAATTGGGTTTATCGGATTGATTGAGATGCTGATCTTCATCGCGTTGTTCTTGGTGGCCTATATCTATGCCTGGCGCAAGGGAGCCTTGGAATGGGACTGATCCAAATTGGTCGTCACGACAAGGACGGCACGCCGGACCTCGTGACCACCACGGTCGAAAAAGCCGTCAACTGGGCTCGCAAGGGATCGCTCTGGCCTATGACGTTCGGCCTGGCCTGTTGCGCGATCGAAATGATCGCCGCGGTTTCGTCACGCTACGATATGGACCGCTATGGGGCCGGCGTCTTCCGGGCCTCTCCGCGGCAGTCCGATCTGATGATCGTCGCCGGGACCGTCTGCCGCCGGATGGCTCCCGTCATCCGGAAAATTTACGATCAGATGCCCGAGCCGAAGTATGTCATTGCGATGGGATCCTGCGCCACGTCAGGGAATATCTACGACAGTTACAGCGTCGTCCAAGGAGTTGATCGGTTTGTGCCAGTTGATATCTATGTGCCCGGTTGCCCTCCAACGCCGGAGGCACTCTTTGACGGCATCCTCAAGTTACAAGAACGGATCATGCTGAAACGCGTGTTCCTGAAACAGCCGGATCAGGTCAAGCCTGGCCTGAAAGTATAGGTTTCGATCGATGTCATTGCAGCAACTGGCCAGCCGACTCCAGGAAAACTTTGCCGCCGGCTTCGTGAAAGCCGTTGAGTGGCGTGGCGATCTCGCGGTGACCGTGACGCGGGACCGACTCCATGAGGTCGCACAATTTCTGCACGACGACCCGGCCATGGACTTCGATTACATTGTGCATGTGAGTTCGGTCGATTGGCCTGACGACGAAGAACGGTTTGAAGTCGTCTACGAATTCTACTCCATCAAGAGACGCCAGCGCATCCGGCTCAAGACCAGGGCGCCGGAGTCGGATTGTATCCTGGATTCTCTGACGGATCTCTGGAAAGGCGCGGACTTCATGGAGCGCGAAGTTTACGACATGATGGGAATCCGCTTCCGGCACCATCCGGATCTTCGCCGGATCCTCATGCCGGACGATTACACCGAAGGCTATCCGTTGCGAAAAGATTTTCCGCTGCGCGGCAAGGGCTGGCGAGACACATTCGAATTCCTGGACGAAACGGCTCGGTAGGATAGACGATGGCTTTTGAAGATCAACGAACAACCGTCTACAAGGTCGACCCGGCCCATCCGGAAAGCGAGACCCTCCCGACCCTGCGCACGGAGGAGCTCCTGCTCAACATGGGTCCCCAGCACCCCGCCACCCATGGGGTACTGAAAGTGATCCTCGAATTGGAAGGAGAGCGCCTCATTAAGTCTACCCCCGTGTTGGGATTTCTGCACCGCGGAGTGGAGAAGCTTGCCGAAGACGGCACGTACCATCAATTCATTCCCCATACCGACCGACTCGACTATGTCTGCGCGATGTACAACAATTTCGCATACTGCCGCGCGGTCGAAAAACTCATGAACATCACCGTGCCGGACCGTGCGGAGTATCTACGAACAATCGTGGCGGAGGTGCAGCGGATTATCGGCCATCAGTTCTGGCTCGGCACCCAGGCTCTCGACATCGGAGCCATGACCGTCTTTTTCTATTGTTTCCGGGATCGGGAAATTCTGCTGGATTGGTTCGATGAACTCTGCGGCGCGCGTCTCACCACCAGCTGGTACCGCATTGGCGGTGTGGAGCGGGACTTCACTGCTTCGCTACTCGACAAGCTGAAGCAATTTCTGGACTATTTTCCACCAAAGATCGACGAGTACGTGGTCTTCCTGGAGAAGAACCGCATTTGGGTCGCGCGGACCAAGGGAGTGGCCGTCATCTCGGCTGAAGACGCCGTGAGTTTCGGCCTCAGTGGGCCGACGCTCCGCGCCTCTGGCGTCGACTACGATCTGCGTAAAGCCGAGCCCTATTCGGCCTACCCCAAGTGCGAATTCAGCGTGCCGCTCGGCAAGAACGGCGACACCTATGATCGGTACTGGATCCGCGTCCAGGAACTCTATGAAAGCGTGAAAATTATTCGGCAATGCCTGGAGCAGATGCAGGACGGCCCCATCATGGCCGATGTGCCCAGCGTCACGTTGCCGCCGAAGCAACGAGTCTTTACGAATCTGGAATCTATGATCCAGCAATTCAAGCTCTTCTCGCAGGGCTTCGATGCCCCTCCGGGAGAGATCTATTGCGGGACCGAAGCGCACAAGGGCGAGTTGGGGTTCTACATCGTCAGCACTGGCGGTGGAAAACCCTACCGGCTGAAGATTCGCGCCCCCTCGTTTATTCACATGGGCGCATTCGACCATATGTCCAGGGGCTACATGATCGCCGATGCGATCACGCTCTTCGGGAGCTACGACATTGTGATGGGTGAGTGCGACCGATGAGAAGTGCTGAGTGCTGAGCGTGAAAATGCAGAGCGCCCCACTGAGCACTCAGGACTCAGCGCTGAGGAAAGATTATGGGTTTGAAGCCAGCAACTAATCCTGACGTTGAAGCAGTCGCGATCGAGCTGTCGATCGACGGGAAATCCGTGACTGCCAAAGACGGGGTCTCGCTCTACGACGTGATCTCGAGCACTGGCAAGATCATCCCGGCCATGTGCTACCACTATACCTTCGATCCCTTCGGTTCCTGTGGCATGTGTTTGGTCATGCAGGAAGGCAAAAAAGCGCCGGTCCGCTCCTGCACCGCCAAGGCCACGGCCGGCATGATCATCAGAACTGAGGGGGATGATCTCTTCCAAGCCAGGAAGAAAGCGGTGGAGAAGCACCTCTCGGTCCATCCGCTCGACTGCCCGGTCTGCGATGCCGACGGCCACTGCGAACTGCAAGACATGGCCTTCCAGCACGGTGTCACGAACCTGGCCAACGCGAAGCAGAAATTCATTCCGGAAGATACCCGCAGCCCGGTGCTTGACTTCAATATGAACCGCTGCATTGCCTGTGCGGAGTGCATCAACGTTTGCAAAGACGTGTTAATGATCGACGCACTCCAGTTCATGAAAAAGGGCGGCTTCAATCAAGTTGTGCCGAAGGGAGACCAGGCGCTCTCCTGCGAGTTCTGCGGAGATTGCCTTGCTGTCTGCCCGGTCGGCGCCATCACGAACAAGTTCTCCAAGTATTTGTATAAGCCGTGGCAGATGAAAAAGACCACGACGACGTGTAACTACTGTGGAGACGGCTGCCAAATGCACCTTGAGACTAAGGACGCCGAAGTCGTCCGCGTGACCTCGCCTCTGTCCTGGAAGAATAAATGGGGCGACCGGGCTGACACGGCTAAGGGCCATGGCGGGCTCTGTGTGCGAGGGCGTTTTGGGTTCGAGTACATCGATAGCCCTGCACGGTTGAAGCAACCGCTCCTCCGCAAGGGCAATCAGCTCGTCGAAACTCCCTGGCTCGAAACCATGCACCAGGTGGCTGACCGATTCTCCGACATCCAGCGCAAGCATGGACCTGATGCGATTGCCGGCCTGATCACCGCCCGCTGCACCAACGAAGAGCTGTATCTCTTCCAGAAACTCATGCGTGCCGGGTTCCGGACCAACCATCTCGACAGTAGCGCGCGCTACGGCCACCTCAACTTCGTCCACGCCTCCCGGCATGCCTTGGGAATCGGACGGAGCCCGAACGACTGGGAAGATCTGACGAAAGCCAAGGCCATCGTGCTCATTGGTTCCAACATCACGGAAACAAACCCGCTCACGGCCGTGCGTATCAAAGAAGCGATTCGCGTCTATAGCGCGCAAGTGGTGGTCATCGATTCCGCCGTAACCAATATAGCCAAGCTCGCGTCTCATCCCGTCCTGATCAACCCCGGAACGGAAGGGCTCGTGATCGACGGACTCGTCAAGGCCACCCTGGAGCTGGACTTGATCGACGAGGAGAGCACTAAGAAGCACCCGCAAGCCTACGAGGCCCTGAAGGCCGCCTTGGCCCATGTATCGTTGGAGCAGGTGGCTACGCGGACCGGCATGTCGATCGAGGCCTTGAAGGACACCGCGACGATCTTCGCCGAAGCGCCCCGGTCCATCATCCTCTGTGCGGAAGGCATCGTCCGCCAATCCAACGGGTACCAGAACGTCTTGAAACTGATTGACCTCGCCTGGATCACCGGCAAGTTGGGCCAGCCCGGCTGCGGGGTGAATACGGTGACAGAAGAGCCGAACGAGCAGGGCGCCGTGGATATGGGCGCCGCGCCGGAATTCCTCCCTGGTCAAGCCTCGTTCAACGATCAGACGGCTCGCGATCGTTTTGCCAAGGCCTGGGACGTCACGCTCCCGGCGGCTGGGTCCGGCGCGAATCTCGTTGATATTCTCAAAGGCTGTAAGAGTGGCCAGATCCGGGCCCTCTATGTGATCGGAGAAAACCCGCTCGCCACGTTGCCCGCATCGATGGAAGTCCGCGCCGCCTTGGATCGACTGGAGTTACTCGTCGTCCAGGATCCGTTTCTGACCGACACTGCGCGCATGGCCCATGCGGTACTGCCGGCTTGTACCTCTGCGGAAAAGGACGGCACCTTCACAAATCTGGAAGGCCGAGTCCTGCGGGTCCGCGAGGCCATGGATCCAATCGGGGAAAGTTTGCCTGATTGGCATATCATGACGGCGATGGCCAACGCGCTGGGCTGTCAATGGGAGTATGAATCCTCGAACGATATTCAAGCCGAGATCATGAAGTTGCTGCCGGGGTACTACAACCTCGGACAACCACGCAAAGTTGTGCCGACGGTGGACCGCTATCTCTCAAACGGCTACGCAGCCGATGTGGCGGTGCGTTATCGAGTATCCGCTCCATCTGGCGTCAAGAACCAGCGACCGTTCGCGTTGCTGATGGGACAGATCCTGTATCATTCCGGCAAGATGTCCACCGAAGCCCCCGGGCTCATCAAGATCGCCCCCAATGCCGGCCGGCTCAGGATGAATCCCCAAGATATGGAGCAGTTCGCAGTGGGTGAGGGGACGAAGGTGCGCCTCACGTCGGATCGCGGATCGATGCAAGTGGCGGTACAGCCAGATCAATCCGTCGCCCCGCAGACCTGTTTCTTCCCGGAGCATTTCAATGAGCCCCCGGTCAAAGACCTGATGTCGGTCCAGGTTGATCCGACGACCGGAGTTCCCTCTTTCAAGCAGACCCGCGTGACGATCGAAAAGGCGTAAAGGGAAACAGGAAACGCACATGCGTGTCACCGTACTGATAAAACAGATCCTCCAGGCCGCGTTGTTCTATGAGATCTGGGACGCCATGAAGGTCACGTTCAAGCACATGTTCCACAAACCCATCACCTTCCAGTATCCACGGGAACAACGGACCCTCCCTGATACTCACAGGGGTGCGCTTGCGCTCTTACGCTACGACGATCGCCAGGAACGTTGTGTCGGCTGTGACCTCTGCGAAGCCGCCTGCCCATCCCGCTGCATCAAGGTCGTCAGCTCGGAAGATGCGGAGCGTCCGCTGCAGCGATTCGCCAGCGAGTTTTACATCGACATTACGAAATGCGTCTTTTGCGGATACTGTGTCGAGGCCTGTCCCGTCAATGCACTGGCCATGACGAAGATGTATGAGTTTTCGACCCACGATAAACGCACCTTACTGTTCGACAAGAAGCGGCTGTACGAAATCGGCGAGCGCTATCTCGACGATGCAAAAAAATACTTGTACGCACATAACCAGGAAAAGAATGTTGAGGAAAGCCGGGAGTATCGGTATTACTTCCCGCAATCGGTACTGAAGCCGACTCAACCACCACCCAAGCATCTGGGCTGAGTCGATCGATGATTTTCGTCTTTTTTACCTATTTCGCATTGGTCAGTATTGCTGCGGGCGTCTTGACTGTCGCGCTCAAGCATCCGGTGCATTGCGGCCTGGCGCTCCTGGCCCTGTTGCTTCATGTCTCCGGACTCTTCATCCTCCTCAACGCCGAGTTCCTCTGGGCTGTGCAGGTCATTGTCTACGCCGGTGCGATCCTGGTCTTGTATCTCTTCGTACTGATGCTCTTGAACTTGAAAACCGACGATCGGTATTTCCACTCCTCGTACCTGTACTTTCTGGTTCCAGCAGCCATCGGATCATTGTACGTGTTGGCCCTCCTGCTCCGTTCACCCTTCGGAGGCGCAAAGGGCGATGCACCTACCGTGGCAGTACTCCAGGACGGCGATACCTACGCGGTCGGGATCAAGATGTTCAGTGACTATCTGTTGCAGTTCGAAATTATCGGGGTGTTCCTGTTGGGCGCCGTCATCGGAGCGATCGTGCTGGCAAAAACGCCGAAGCCGATTACCGACAAACGTGAGGAGTGAGGGGTTCGGCGGAGACAGCGGGACCGCTCCCCTCACTTCACAGTTCACCGTTCGCAGTCCACGAGGTCTATGGTTCCTCTAAGCGCATATGTCGCCGTCAGCGCCGTGCTCTTTATCACCGGCCTGCTCGGCGTATTGATCAGACGGAACTTCATCATCGTGCTGATGTCTGTTGAGATCATGTTGAACGCGGCGAACATTAACCTCGTCGCCTTTTCCTATTACCTGGAATCCATGGCGGGCCAACTGGTGGCCCTCTTCGTCATCGCCATTGCAGCCGGGGAAGCGGCGATCGGGCTGGCCATCATCATCGTGGTGTTCCGTGGAAAGATCTCGACAAACGTGGATGAAATGAACCTCTTGAAGTGGTAACGTGACCGATCTACTCATAAAACTCATTCCCGTATTTCCCCTGCTGGCCGTGATCCTGAATGGACTCGTGGGCAGGAGGTATTCCCACGAAGTCGCGCACCGGCTTGCCTGGGGATCGGTAGGGATGTCATTTCTCTGCACGATCGGCGTGTTTGTCGACATACTGCGAACCGGCACACCTCATGAAGTCATTGCCTATCAATGGATTTTCGGCGGTGATCTAACAATCAATCTGGCCTATCTCGTCGATCCTCTCACGTGCATCATGCTGCTTGTGATCACGGGAGTCGGCTTGCTGATTCACGTCTATTCCGTTGGCTACATGCATGGGGAGGACGGGTTCACGCGATTCTTCACCTACATGAACCTCTTCATGGTCTCCATGTTGCTCCTCGTCATGGGAAACAACTATGCCGTCCTCTTCATAGGCTGGGAAGGGGTGGGACTCTGTTCTTATTTATTGATCGGCTACTACTATGACAAGGTCTCAGCCGCGAAGGCCGCCTCGAAAGCCTTTGTGGTGAACCGCATCGGCGACGCAGGGTTCCTTCTGGCCATCTTCCTCATCTTTATCAATTTCAAGACGCTCGACTATACAAAGGTCTTCGCCCAGGTCGGGCAACTCTCTCCGGACATGGCCACAGCGATTGCTCTCTGCTTACTCGTCGGCGCGGTCGGCAAGTCAGCCCAACTTCCCCTCTACACTTGGCTCCCGGACGCGATGGAAGGTCCGACACCCGTCAGCGCTCTCATCCATGCAGCGACGATGGTGACTGCCGGGGTCTACATGATCGTGCGGAACCATGCCATTTTCGATTTGTCGCCGACAGCCATGACGATCGTCGGCGTCATCGGTGGACTCACGGCCTTGTTTGCCGCCACCATCGGCCTCGTGCAAACGGACATCAAGCGCGTCCTGGCTTACTCAACGGTGAGCCAACTCGGCTACATGTTCCTCGGGTGCGGGATCGGGGCCTATACGGCTGCCGTGTTCCACCTCATAACCCATGCCTTCTTCAAGGCCCTCTTGTTCCTTTCTGCCGGATCGGTGATCCACGCGCTCTCGGGCGAGCAAGATATTCGAAAAATGGGCGGCCTCAGCACGAAAATCCCATGGACCTATCGGCTGTTTCTGATCGGTACGGTTGCCATCGCTGGTATCCCTCCGTTGGCAGGGTTCTGGAGCAAAGATGAAATCCTGGCCCATGCCTTTACGCATGACCACTATTTGCTCTATGGCATGGCCGCAATCGGCGCGCTATTGACCTCCTTCTACATGTTCCGCCTGACCTATCTAACCTTTTATGGCACATCTCGCATGGACCATCATACGGAGGAACATGTCCATGAGTCCCCGGTGGTGATGGTCGGTCCGCTCATGGCGTTGGGTGTTCTGTCCATTTTTGGTGGGTTCCTAGGGTTTCCTCCTGAGCATGGCTGGCTCCATCAATTCCTCGCGCCGGTTGCAGGTACGGGAGGGGGGCATAACGTGAGTACCGGACTCGTGCTCACGCTCATGATGATTGCCACAGGAATCGCGCTGTTAGGGTGGGGCGTCGCACATTATTTTTACAGCGTAAATCTCTCGGCGCCGGATCGCCTAGCTGAAAAATTCCAGACAGCCCACAGGACCTTGCTCAACAAGTATTATGTCGATGAACTGTATGACCTATTATGGGTGGAGCCGACCAAGAAGTTGGGACTCTTGCTTGATTGGTTCGACCGCACCGTGATCGATGGGCTCGTGCGCGGGGTGGCGCAGTTAGCCGAATTGGGCGCAGCCGGTTCGACCTGGATGGAGAAATACGTGATCTACGGCGGGCTCAACGTAATCGGGTACGGCAATCATCTCGTCGCGAGACAATGGCGGCAGCTGCAGAGCGGAATGGTGCATCATTATGCCGCCATCATTGTGGCAGGGTTGTTCCTGCTGGCGGTTATTATTCAGTTCATTATGCAACTGTAGAGCACTGTAATGTTAGAAGAGTTGGCGTCAACATTTCCGATTCTCACCTGTATTCTTTTTCTCCCCGTCGTCGGGGCCGTGGTTCTGTGGCTGTTCGACGACGAGGATATGGTCCGAACCTCCACCTTGACGATTGCGCTCGTGGAGTTGGCCCTCTCCATATTCGTGCTCTTACGATTCATTCCCGAATCGGCTGCCATGCAGTTTTCCGAACACGTGTCTTGGATTCCCGCCCTCGGGATCAGCTACCACCTCGCGGTTGACGGGATCAGTGTGCTCTTCGTCGGGCTCACGGCGTTTCTCACGGTCCTGATCGTCATCTATTCCTGGGACACAGTCCGCCATCAAGTGAAGCTCTATATGATGGCCCTCCTTGCCCTAGAAACGATGACGATGGGGGTCTTCCTCTCCATCGACTTGATCCTCTTCTTCGTCTTCTGGGAACTGATGCTCATCCCCAGTTACTTTTTGATCAAACTCTGGGGCGGAGGGGCATCGCGCCACTACGCCGCACTGAAATATGTGCTCTATACGCTGCTCGGCAGCGTATTCATGTTAGTCGGCATAGCCCTATTAGACCTCAATTATCACCAGTGGGCGACGTTGCGCCATATGGAGCCCACCTACTCGTTTGACTTGTTGGAACTGCTCTCCGTCCCGATCCCGCTCAGCCAACAAATCCTCATTTTCTGGCTGTTGTTCCTCGGCTTCGCGTTCAAGGCCCCCCTGTTCCCATTCCACACCTGGCTTCCAGACGCCCTCCTCGAAGGACCGATTGGCATGGCGGTGGTGCTGGCCGGACTGAAGCTCGGGACGTTCGGCTTCATCCGGTTTAGCATTCCGTTGCTCCCGAATGCATCGAAAAGTCAGACTGTCGTCACGGTCATCATGGCGCTTGGATTGGCGGCGATTCTCTATGGGGCCATCATGGCGCTGATCCAGCAAGATTTTCGTCGACTCCTGGCGTTCAGCAGTATCAGCCACCTCGGGTTCGTAGTGATCGGCCTGTTCGCCCTGAACTATCAGGGGCTACAGGGCAGCCTGCTCACCATGATCAACTTGGGGTTCAGTACAGCGGGTTTGTTTTTTATCGCGGGCTTTCTCTACTCACGGCAGCAGAGCACGGAACTGAGTTCATTCGGCGGCATGGCCAAACAGACCCCCCTGCTCGCAAGCTTTTTCTTGTTCATCGGACTGGCGTCGATCGGTTTGCCAGGCACCAATGGCTTCGTCGGTGAATTCCTCATCCTCTTGGGAACCTTCAAGGCCAATTGGCTGTATGGTGGAATCGCGGTCACCGGCGTCATCTTCGGCGCGGCGTACTTTCTCTGGTACTACGAGCGGTCGATGCTGGGACCGATCGGCAAGGCCGTAAAGAACTCCATCAGTGATCTGCATCCCCGCGAAGTGCTCATCGCGTCGGCCTTATCGGTCATGATCCTCTGGATTGGACTCTATCCCGCTCCCTTCTTGAAAATCATGAACGGATCGGTTCAGGCGTTGGTCGATCGATTGGAGCGGGGAACCGTGGCGTCGATCGAGTCCAAGCCGCAGGTAAAGGTAGATTGATTCGTATGGGTGATTACGCACTGCTCTATATCCTCTTTGCTCCCTTTGCGGGAGCCATCGCACTGATCTTCGTCTCCAACCGGCAAGCGATGCTCGTGCGGGGAATCGCGGCGGGATCAGCCTTTGTCTGCCTGCTCGCCTCCCTTTACTTGTTCTACGCCTACGATCACGTGAAGGGGGGATTCCAATTCGTCCAGCGATTCGAATGGTCTCGCCAGCTGGGCATCTCGCTCCACCTCGGGGTGGATGGGATCGGCACCCCCCTGGTGCTGGCATCGGGCATCTTGTTGTTCGCTGGCATTTTCGTTTCATGGCACATCAAAGACCGGACGAAAGAATTCTATATCTGGTTGCTCATCCTCGCCGCGGCCACGATCGGTGTGTTCATGTCATTGGATCTATTCTTTCTCTACTTCTTCTACGAGATGTCCGTGATCCCCATGTATCTGTTGTTAGGCATGTGGGGAAGCCATACGAAAAAGTACAACGAGATGACGGACCCGGAAGGCCTGAAGCAGCGGGACTCGGTCGGGTTCATCTTCAACTTCGGATCCAACAGTAAAGAATATGCCGCAATGAAACTGGTGCTTTTCCTCTCGGCCTTTGCCGTCGCGGCACTGATGGGCATCTTGCTGATCTACAAATACTCTGGGCTCAATACTTTCGACATCCTGGTCCTGCGCGATCAGGCCAAGTTGATGAATATCCCGGTCCTGGGTACGACGCTGGACAAGATTATCTGGCTACTGATCTTCTTCGGCTTCGCCTCCATCGCGCCGCTCTGGCCGCTGCACTCCTGGTCTCCTGTGGGCCACGCAGCCGCTCCGGCCGCCACGAGCATGTTGCACGCAGGGGTGCTGATGAAGCTCGGCCACTTCTCCATCATCCGGGTGGCCTTTGAGATCCTGCCAGAGACCACCAGGGAACTTATGCCCATCGCGGCCATGCTCTGCATGTTCAGTATCGTGTATGGCGGGTTCGTGGCGTACTACGCCAAAGATACGAAGTACGTCATTGGGTATTCCAGTTCGAGTCACATGGGCTATGTCTTCTTAGGCATGGCCGCCTTGGACTACATCAGTTTGACCGGCGCGGTGATGTATATGTTCGCGCACGCTATGGCCACGGGCATGCTCTTCGCTATGGCCGGCTGGGTGTACGATCAGACGCACACCCGCGACATTCCCTCGCTCGGCGGGCTCTCGAATCGCATGCCGTTCATCTCCGGCTGTTTCGTAATTGGTTGTATGGCCTCGATCGGCGTGCCCGGCACCATAAACTTCATCGCTGAAGTCATGATCATCGTCGGCAGTTGGAACAAGTATCCGTTCCAGGTCATCGTGGCCGTGGTCGGCATCGTGTTGACCTTGGCCTACTTGTTCAAGATGATGCGCGGGCTCTTCTATGGACCCATGGACCAGAAGTACAGTCACGCGCACGACGCCGTAGCCGTGGTGGATCGTCTTCCGCTCTTAATCATGATCACCGTCAGCATCGGATTCTTTTTCTTCCCCATGCATCTCTATAATGTGGTGCGGGCGGGCGTCGATCCCTTAATCGCCAAGATCACCCGAGTCGTACCGATTGCAGACGCGGGTGCGGGATTCGCTGTCACGCGGAAAGCGACAGGCCCTGTCGGAACCCATGACGCTCAACTTCTTGCCAACAACCCCGTACCCCTTACGACTCACCCGTCACGAGAGCCACAATGAACTTTTCGCTCACGATGTCTCCCTCCGATCTCCTGTTGCTGCTACCGGAGATCCTGCTCACGTCCTGGTTGTGTCTCATCCTAATCATTGATTTCTCGTTCCCTCGGCTGCCCAGCGAACAATTAGCCTATCTCAGCATCTCCGGGCTCGTCGCCACCCTCGGCTGCCTGGCCTGGTTCGATATCACCGGAATAACTGGAACTCTTTTCGCGAACATGTTCGTCCTTGACCGGATGGCCCTGTTTTTCAAAATGTTCATCCTCGGATCGACGATCCTCGTCATTCTGGCCTCAATCGATTACATCCATCGATTCAAGTTCTTCCGCGGAGAATATTATTTCCTGATCGTAATGTCGGCCCTCGGGATGATGTTTATGGCCTCCGCGAACGACCTGCTGTCGGTCTTCGTTACCCTGGAATTTTCCACCTTCGGCTTCTATGTCCTCGTTGCGTATCTCCGCGAGGACATGGCCTCGAACGAAGCGGGCATCAAGTTTTTCATCCTGGGCGTCTTCGCCGCAGGCCTCCTCGCCTATGGCATCAGCTTGGTCTACGGAGAAACTGGCAAACTGGTGTTTTCTGATATGACGGCGGCACAGGCCACACCGGGATTGGCCATTGGCTTCCTGCTTATTTTTGGCGCATTAGGGTTCAAAATCGGCGCCGTGCCCTTCCACTCGTGGATTCCCGACACCTATCATGGATCGCCTACGCCTGTGACGGCATTCCTTTCGATCGCACCAAAGGGAGCGGCCTTTGCCATCCTTCTGAGAATGTTCTTCGTCGCCTTGGCGACCTTTAAGCCGATCTGGGTCCTACTACTCGTCGCCGCGTCCATCTTGTCCATGACCTACGGCAACATCGTGGCCATCGCTCAAAAGAACATGAAACGGCTCTTGGCCTATTCCGGTATCGCACAGATCGGCAACGTGCTGATTGGACTCGCGGCCGGTACGAAGATGGGGAGCGATGCGATGCTGTTCTACCTCCTCACCTATCTTTTCGCCAACCTCGGCGCCTTCGCCATTATCATTGCCGTCAGCGAAGCAATCGGCAGTGAGGAAATCGACGACTACAGCGGACTGGGTCGCCGGTCGCCCTTTCTCGCCTTTTCGATGCTGATTTTCCTCTTGTCTCTGGCTGGCGTGCCCCCGCTAGCTGGCTTCATCGGGAAACTCTACATCTTTGTGGCGGCCATGAAGGAAGGGCTCTACGTGCTCATCACCGTGGGGCTCATCAACATCGTCATTTCCATGTACTACTACCTCATTGTCGTGAAGAAGATGTACATCCATGAACCCCACGACCCGTCACCACTCAAGGTCTCGGGCCCGATCAAAGTGGTGGTTTACGTCTGTCTCGCCGGCACCCTCGCAATCGGCATCTACCCCCAACCCTTCACCGACTGGGTTGTCTCGGCCGTACTGATGTTTTCAAACTTGGCTGATCCAACCGCCTCTCTTCCCGTTCCCCCTGCCGTCATCCCCTTCGGCGGCTAAGTCCACCGGCGACGGCTCCCCAGCGTCCAGCGAGCATTCTACTAAAATATTTCTTGCAGGGTCTTCCGGAGGAGGGTACAGTTTCCAAGACATTGGCTTACATCCCCACGCCCGCGCGCGATTAAACCATGGAATCCGTCACGCAGGAACGTCCATCCGCTCCCGCACCCGTTCGATCAGAACCGGCTCCCGACAGCAGTCCGGCACCGACTCCCAAGATCAGCGGGCTCATGGAGTGGTTCGCCCAATGGTCGATCGAACGACGTGTCCTTGCAGGGTTTGGACTCGTCTTTGCCGGCATTGTGGTAATCAGTGCCATTTCCTACCGCAACACCGCCGTCTTGATCGAGAACAGCCGGCTCGATACCAAGAGCCACGAATTGGTGCAGTTGCTCGACTCAGTCGGAGAAGCCCTTGGGGCCGCTGAAAGTGGCCATCGGCGCTATCTCGTCACCGGAGACGAGTCGTATCTCACATCCTACCGGGCCGTTGCCGAACAAATGCCCGAATACCTTCGGTATCTCAGAGGCCTGACGAGCGAGGGACCTGAACAACAGGCCCGCGTGGCGACACTCGAACAGCTCATCGCCAGACAATTGGGAGCGGAGGCGGGAGCCATCGCCCAACGTGAGAAGCATGGCTATGAAGCGGTCCGCCACCTCGCGCGCTCCGGAGCGGCAAAGAACGAGCTCGAGGGAATCCATCGCCTTATGGCAGAACTCGACTCGGCCGAACAGCAAGCGCTCCTGCTGCGCGTGGCTCAATCCGCTGGAAGCACAAGAAATACGATCGCTTTGCTCGGACTCGGTGCACTCCTGCAATTGGTCCTCTTGGCCTCCGTATACTTTCTGATCCATCACGATGTCACCGAGCGACGCCGCGTGGCCACGGAGTTGCAGAGCCGGGGCGAGTTGCTCCAGGCCGCCAATAAAGAATTGGAAGCGTTCAGCTATTCCGTGTCGCATGATCTGCGCGCCCCGCTTCGTCATATCGATGGCTATGCGGCCCTGTTGTCGAAGGCGGCCGGGGAGACACTCAACGACAAAGCACGCCGCTATCTCCAAACGATTTCAGACTCCGCGAAACAGATGGGACAGCTCATCGACGACCTGCTCGTGTTTTCCCGTATGGGTCGGCAGGACATGCTCCACACCACAGTCAACCTGGACCAACTCGTCAAGACCGTCCTTCACGATTTACGTCTTGACTTGCAAGGACGAGCAATCTCCTGGACAATAAGCCCATTGCCTAACGTTTCGGGAGATCCGGCGATGCTACGCCAAGTGTTCGTGAATCTGATTTCCAATGCGTTGAAATTCACAGCCACCAGGCCGGAAGCCAAGATCGAGATCGGCGCCGCCAGGCGAACCTCAGGGGAAGTCGAGATCTTTGTGCGGGATAATGGGGTGGGATTCGATATGCAATACGTGAACAAGTTATTCGGCGTCTTTCAGCGACTCCATCGGAACGACGAGTTTGAAGGCACCGGCATTGGTCTCGCAAACGTACGTCGAATCATCCATCGGCATGGTGGACGGACCTGGGCCAAAGGGGCACTGGATCAAGGGGCGACCTTCTACTTTTCGCTCCCGCTCGCGAGGTCTCTCTGATGACTACTGTCAAACCCATCCTGCTCGCGGAAGATAACCCGCGTGACGCCGAGCTTGCGCTCGCCGCCATGGAAGAACATCACATCGCCGACAAAGTGGTGGTCTGCCACGACGGAGCTGAAGTCCTCGACTACCTCTATTGTCGCGGGGTCTTTGCCGCCAGACAGCGGGGCAATCCAGTGGTTGTGTTCCTGGATCTCAAGATGCCCAAAGTCGACGGGCTCGAGGTCTTGAGAACGATTAAAAATGACTTGAACCTGAAACCAATTCCCGTCGTCATGCTCACGTCCTCGCGCGAGGAACGCGATTTAGCCCAAAGCTATGCGTTGGGCGCCAACGCCTACGTGGTGAAGCCGGTTGAGTTTCAACAGTTCATCAAGGCCGTGAAAGAACTCGGTGTCTTTTGGGGCGTGATCAACGAACCGCCACCCGAAAGCTCTGAGCCGATCGATTAGCCTCCCCGCAAAGGTCCTGTGAAAACTCCGCTTCGCCTACTCCAACTCGAGGACAATCCGGTCGACGCGGAACTGATCACGACCACCTTGATCGAGGGTGGAATCCCCTGCCAGTCGCAACTCGTTGACACGCGTCAGGCATTTGTGGCGGCCCTCAAAGAAGGCCGGATGGATCTCATCCTTGCGGACTATTCGATCCCGGGCTTCGACGGCATGGCGGCGCTCGCCTTGGCATGTCAGCACTGTCCTGACGTGCCCTTTCTCTTCGTCTCGGCCACCATCGGAGAAGAACTGGCTATCGACGCCATGCATCAAGGCGCGACGGACTATGTACTCAAGCAACGGCTCGGGCGACTGGTGCCTTCGGTCCAGCGCGCATTGCGTGAGATCGATAACCGCGTCGAACGAAAACGGGCGGAAGAGGCCCTTCGGCAGAGCGAGAAGCAATTTCGGCAGTCCCAGAAGATGGAAGCGGTTGGTCGGTTGGCCGGAGGGATCGCGCATGACTTCAATAATCTCCTCACCGTCATCATGGGCTACAGCCAAGTCCTCTCGACGGAACTCGGCCCTCAGCATCCCCTTCGCGGAAAGATCGATGAAACACTGAAGGCCGGCGAACGGGCAGCGACGCTGATTCGACAACTACTCACGTTCAGTAGCAAACAATCGCTAGACCCGAAAGTTCTGCCGCTTAATACCGCTGTCACGAGTCTGGAAAATCTGTTGCGCCGCCTCATCGGCGAGAACATCCGCCTCGTCACCAAACTCGATCCGACGAACGGGCGGCTGCGAGCCGACCAAGCCCAGCTTGAACAGGTCCTGGTCAATCTCATCGTCAACGCGCGGGATGCTATGCCGAACGGCGGTACACTCACGATCGAAACGGCCCAGATCGAACTGACCCGCAGTCCGGTCTACCACCTCACCCCGTTGCCGCCAGGTAACTATGTCCGGTTGTCCGTCAGCGACACCGGCTGTGGCATGGACCGCCAGACACAATCCCATATCTTTGAACCCTTCTTCACCACGAAGGGGGAGGGGAAGGGGAGCGGTCTGGGCCTCTCCACGGTGTACGGGATTGTCACACAATGCGGCGGTGCTATTGACGTCACCAGCCGAGTGGGGCACGGTACACGATTCGACCTGTACTTTCCCATCGCTGAATCCGACGTCCTCACCACCGCGCCAAGTCAGACCCCCGGACGACCTCAGAGAGGTACGGAAACGATTCTCGTCGTGGAAGATGAACCAAGCGTGCGTACGCTCGTGCGAGACGAACTGCGGAAGCTGGGCTACCGGGTCATAGAAGCCAAGAACGGGGTCGAAGCCTGCTTGCTGGCGACGCAACAAGCAGGATCGTTACAGCTCCTCCTGACCGACGTCGTCATGCCGGGCATGGGCGGACGGGAACTGGCACAGCATCTCTCCGTCATCAATCCGGATTTACGAACCCTGTTCATATCGGGGTATATGGATGACGTCGGCATCATGGCCGGACAAGAAGACGGCACGAGCAGTTTCTTGCAAAAGCCCTTCACCCCTGAGGTACTCGCCCGCGCAGTCCGCGATCTGCTTGATGCCAACACGCCATCAGACAAGACCGGCGCCTCCCCATCGACAACCCGGGCAATCTCGCGCTGATCATGCGAGGCTCGCATCGCAGCCTTTGCCCCTCTTCCTCGAATAATTTGACGCTACGTATCTGCTCTCTCTATACTCGATCCTGAGACATTATGGCACGGGACAACAGCTTCCACTGGTCTCTCCCTTTCACCCCTGTCGCCCGGTTTCTCCTGGGCATCACTTTCGTCATGTTCAGCGGACCCGCGATGACGACGGCTCAGACCCTCACAGGGGATCAACTCGGAGGTGGTTTATCCATTTCCATCTGGGATCCTCAAGCGCAATGCCCAGACGTCGCGCCGTTGATCGCCGTTGAGATCGATCCCGACCGCTATCGCTTTACCGTGCACTACTACCAGCAAGACGGTCTCTCAGACCCGCTCGATATTCGCCAATGGCAAGAACGAACCGGCCACGACCTGGTATTCAATGCGGGGCTCTTTCGTGAGAATTATGCGTATCTTGGGCTGCTCTATGGAAACGGCCGCTCACTGGGGAGTAAGCGGCACGCCACCTGGCTGGGACTGTTTGTGGCAGAACCGGCGGAGGATCGTTCACGCCGCGCGCGGGTCTTGGACCTAACCTTTGACACCTTCGACGAACGACAACCTCCCTATCGAGAGGTTGCGCAATCCCTCATGCTCCTTGACCGGACAGGAAAAGTCCGTGTCCGCCAAACCGGAAAACGCTCACATCAGACTCTCGTCGCAGAGCAAGGCAACGGGTATCTCCTCGTCCTCAAGACCACGGAAGTGGTGTCACTCCATGCCCTTGGGGAATGTCTGCGCGACGCCTTTCCCTCCCTCCGCCAGGTCATGGCCATGGATGGAGGATCCTCTTCCAACGTCGCCGTTAGCCCTTCGCTTCGACAGGCCACGTCTAAGATGGCCGGCTTCCACACCTGGATCCCTCTGTTAGAAGGCAGCACCACAACCCACGTCGGCCTTCCAGCCGTGATCGGGATCAGTCCGCGCCGGGAACAAGCCGGTGCAAATACCCTAAACAGATGAACTCACGAAGATATGCATTGAACTAGGGGCGCCCCGATTCAACCGGAAAGCCGGCCGCGAGCCAAGCATCCATGCTGCCGGTGACGTTGTAGACATGGCGGTAGCCCAAATCGGCCAGCGTTTCTGCCGCTATGTTGCTTCGATGGCCGGACTGGCAATAGACAACCAGATGGTCATCCAGCTGAGCCCCGATGTCCCGATGTCGAACCTTCATCTCCCTGAAGTCGATGTTCAGATCAGTTCCGGGAATGAATCCTGTCGCATGTTCTCCCGCAGATCGGACATCGATCAAGATAAAACCCTTCTGCGGCATCGAGGGCGCCTTGGTCAACCTGGCATGCAACTGCCAAACCGTGAGCAAGTAGGAATGATAGGCTGACACGCCACTGATCGAGATCACGGACAGCAGAAACAGACCGCCAAAGGTGACAACAATACGCATGGTCATGATTGGCCTCCTTACAACAGACAGGACGGTGAATCGTCCAGAGGGATCATTCTCACGATTATGATAGGGACCACATGAAGATCTGGTCAAGCCTCGCCGTCCTCTTCGTCATCGTCTTAGTCGGCTGTGCCGAGGGAGCAAAACTGGTTCAGGAAAGTGAAGATGGAGGGGTGGTCGCCTATCCCGTCAAAGGGGAGCAGGGATCAATGCTGTCATCGTTTCGCAAAGACGCCCTCGCTCTCATGAAGGAGAAGTGTCGAGGCCCCTACACCATTATTCGCGAAGGGGAGACGAAAGGACGAACACGCATGGCCAGCTCGATGGAAGGCGCCCAGGAGATCGTACAGGAACGCCGGTGGGGCATTCAGTTTCAGTGCAAGTGAGAGAGTCTAAGCCGAAAACCTAAGAGCGAGTCGGTTGCGCGCTCGTCAAGTCATCGATGGTCAGCAGACTCAGGAGGGTCAGCCCTTCAGCTTCAACCTTACGTCGCCCGTCCTGTTCCTTCCGATCCACGATCACCAAGGCATGCGTCACAACCAGGCCGGCACTCCTGGCAGCCGCAACAGCCTTGAGAAGCGACCCGCCGCTTGTGAGCACATCATCCACGATCACCGCTCGATCCCCTGGTTGGAACGCTCCTTCGATGAGTTTCCCGAGCCCATGATCCTTCGCCTGCTTACGCACCACAAAGGTCCGCCACGTTCGCGGTGGCTGTGCTGCGAAGGCATAATCCGAGATACTGGTGGCAATGGAAATCGCCCCGATCTCTAGTCCACCGAGGCAATCGAGTACGACCGGCCGCAACGCCTCATACGCCAGTTGGGCCACGAGACGGCGCGATTCCGGATGGGCCATCAGAGAACGGCAATCAACGTAGAAGGGGCTCTTCAAGCCAGACGCGAGTGTGAACCCTGCCCCTGGGTCCCACTTAAATGATTGCGTCTCGTGAAATGCTTTTGCGAGATCCTCTTTCAGCGTCGTCATGCGATTTCATCTCTCCTCATGCAGATTGGTCACGCATTCTACACAGGTCGGCAACTCAGGGAAATCAGTCTTTTTATTTATCCCAGTAGCGATACACGTTACGTTCAGATTGAGATCAGAGACACCTGCACGCAACCAACCTAGCAAGACCCCTTCATAAGGGTACAGGTGGTCGAAGGACGTCTCGGTGGAAACCTCCTGGGACGGCATCTCTTCTGCGCCCTTCTCGTGAGAGTATGGCACGGGCTGTGCCGCCTTGCATCGAATGCGTACCCGGTGAAGGCATCTTTACCGCCCCGGGAGAAGGCACCGATCCGGAAGCGCCTCAACCAGGGGTAGGTACGGCAGCCTGCTGCCAACGAGATGGGATGAAGCAGGGATTACCGAAAGACTCCAAGAGCCCGGCGACAGAGAACGGGTGCGAAGAACTTGTGACAGCGAAGTAATCTGGCACACCCTCAACGATTACGTCTCACGCCACGAGAACACGCGAAGAGTATTGGCAGCAGCAGACTCCACACCAGTGCCAGGATGATCAACTTCAGAATCAACGGCTCACCGACTCGTAGCGCACCAAGACGATCTCCCGCGTAGTAGCTCAAAGGGCCGGCAATTCCGCCTAGCATGGCAGCAAGGCGTGAATGGTCAGAGAGCCATTCGAGCGAGGAACGGAGCGTCGTCGCAAAGGCCAGCCACAACCCGAGCAACCACACAGGAGCGAGCCAGGGAACATCGAGGGCGTGTTCTCGAAACACAAAGACTCCAACTAACCCCAATGCGCTGTCCGTGATGTAGCCCAGGAAACCCATGAAGGCAATGAGTCTCAGCGCCGCAAGGCGATCTGGCACCAGAAAGATATGAAGAGCCAGGGCGACTGCTGCCACAGCAGGACCGAGCCACAGAATGGATGAGGCCGCTCCCAGAACAGAGGCCCACCACGTGATCTGAAAAGCCAGGAAGTTTGCAGCTTTGCTCAGCATCACACGTGCGCTGAACGCCACCCAGGCTTCGCAAACAAGAAATGCACATCACTGATCGAGCGCTCGAGGAATCCACCTTCACAGTAGCAAAGGTAGAAGTTCCAGAGGCGGAAGAACTCCGGCGGATAGCCCAGCGCCAAAATCTGCGGAAGTTTGTCGGACAGGTTCTGCCGCCACGCCCGCAGGGTGAAAGGATAGTGGGCGCCGATGTCTTCCAGCTGCACGAGACTGAGTCCACCGCCCTTCGCCGACGCCTGAGTCAATGCGCTGACCGACGGAATGCAGCTGCCGGGAAACATGACGTGCTGGATAAAATCGACGGACCGTTTGGCTTGCTCGTAGATTCCTTCATCGATCGTAATGCCTTGAATCAGCATCAGTCCGTTGGGTTTTAGCATCTGACTGCAGACGGCAAAATATGGTTCGAAGAATTGATAACCCACGCCCTCGATCATTTCGATGGAGACCAGCTTGTCGTAACGCTGGAGTAGCTGGGGCAGATCGCGATAGTCCTTCAGAATCACCGTGACTCGATCTGTCAGTCCTGACTCCGACACGCGCTGAACCGCCACCTCGTGTTGCTGCTGTGAAATCGTCGTGGTGGTCACGCGGCATCCGTACTGCGATGCGGCGTGAATGGCAAACCCGCCCCAGCCAGTACCGATTTCCAGAAGATGGTCGCTCGGCGACAGCTGCAGCTTTCGGCAGATCCGGTCGTTCTTGGCTCGCGAGGCTTCAGCCAGGGTAACATCAGGCCGCTCAAGGTAGGCGCAAGAATACATCATCGTCTCGTCGAGTATGAACCGGAAAAACTCATTTCCCAGATCGTAGTGGGCTGCGATGTTCTTTCG
>Ga0315276_10001280_pt1 | contig 22527 bp, 17 predicted proteins | sample YL17G05_0_MG_FD_204542 | JGI IMG/M metagenome (GOLD analysis project Ga0315276, IMG submission 204542) | Sediment microbial communities from Yellowstone Lake, YNP, Wyoming, USA - YL17G05_0 | ecosystem: Environmental > Aquatic > Freshwater > Lake > Sediment | place: USA: Wyoming | collected... | reverse complement strand
CCGGCGCTTCCCCTCGCGCTCGCCGGGATCGGGGAGAGTTGGACCCTGGTCGAGTCCCGCAGGAACAAGACGTTATTCCTCCGCAAGATAATTCAGGAATTTGAGTTGAGGAACATCGATGTGGAGTTGGCTCGGCTCGAGTTGCTCCCAGCGGAGGCGGAACGACTCGGGAAGTTCGACGGCTTCACCTCGCGCGCGACGTTGCGGCTCGGTCCTACGCTTGCACTTGCAGCTGAGTGGGTGCCACCTGGTGGCCTTGCATACCTCTGGAAGGGCAGCCGGATGGAGCAGGAGATGGTCGATGACCGCCGGTGGGACGCCTTCTGGGATTTGGATGAAGTCTTTGCGATTGGGAACGGACAGACTGCCGTGGCCAGATTCATCAGAAAGAACAATTGATACGTTGATTCGTGGCGTTTGGTTTCACGTGGAACAATCCCCTTGTTCCGCTCTGCTCCGTGCTGTTATCTTGCCCCTGCACCTCCCCCTCTGACCCAAGCCAGGTGGGCGATGATTTCGCCCCCGCACTCAAGAGAATGGGACGAATAATCTCAGTTGCCAGTCAGAAGGGTGGCGTCGGCAAGACGACCACCGCGATCAATCTGGGCGCGTGTCTGGCGCAGGAGAGCCGGCGCGTGCTCATCGTTGATATTGACCCGCAGGCCAATGCGACGAGTGGGCTCGGGCTCAACGGTAACGACCAGAAGAACACGATCTATGAAGTCCTCATCGGCCATGCTGAGTTAGCCGAGGCGGTCCTCCCGACGGCACTGGCGAATCTCGACGTGGCCGTTTCTGGGCAGCGGTTGTCGGGTGCCGAGGTCGAGCTTGTTGGGATGATGGCCCGTGAGACCAGGCTCAGGCAGGCCGTCTCCAAGGTGCGCGACCAGTACGACTACATCCTGGTGGACAGCCCTCCTTCGCTAGGATTGCTCACGGTCAACGCGCTCACAGCCTCGGATTCGGTGCTGATACCTCTGCAGTGCGAGTACCTCGCGCTCGAGGGGTTGACGCAACTGATCGGCGCCATTCGATTGGTTCAGGACCACCTGAATCGAGGCCTCAGGATCGAGGGTGTCCTGTTAACCATGTACGATTCGCGACTCAACCTATCTCAGCAGGTCGCGGAGGAGGCGCGGAAATTCTTTTCCGAGCGGGTTTACCGCACGGTGATCCCCAGGAACGTGCGGCTGAGTGAGGCGCCTTCCTTCGGGAAGCCCATAGTTCTATATGATCCACACAGCACAGGTGCCGAGAGTTATCGGGATTTGGCACAGGAGGTCCTTGAGCATGCATAGGAAAGTACTGGGGCGAGGGCTGGAGGCGTTGATCCCACCGTCAGACACAGCAACGGCCCTGCCCGAGGTTACCCGGAGTGGAGCGCTCGAGTTGCCGGTCGATGAGATCGTCGCGAATCCCTACCAGCCGCGCACGCACTTTGACGACGAGGCCATCCAGGAGCTGGCAGCCTCCATCAGAGCCACGGGCGTGCTCCAACCCGTCCTTGTTCGCCGCAATTCAGAGGCTGGTGGCTATCAGTTGGTGGCAGGAGAGCGCCGCCTCAGAGCATCTATCATTGCCGGACTCAAGAAGATACCTGCAATCGTCAAGGATGTGGCGGACCGTGAAATGATGGAGTTGTCCCTGATCGAGAACATCCAGCGTGAGAACTTGAATCCGATCGAAGAGGCGAAAGCCTATCAGACGCTGGTCAAGGAACTCGGGTTGACTCACGATCAAGTGTCTGAGCGCGTTGGCAAGCAGCGGGTTTCGATCACCAACTCCATGCGGCTTCTCGGCCTGCCGGACGAGGTCCAGGAGATGGTTTCACGTGAAACATTGAGCGCTGGACACGCGCGGGCCCTGCTCGCAATCGACAAGGCCGGAGATCAACTGGCAGCGGCGCGCTACGTCCAGAGCAAGGGATTCTCGGTGCGACGCACCGAGGCTTTCGTGCGGCGCAAGCTGCGCCGGATGCACTCGCGGCCCCGCACGCCGAAGCTCGATGGATTGCGCGAATGGGAGGTGCGGCTCCAGCAGAAGTTCGCCACGCACGTGGCGATCACGCCCGGTCGCAAGGGTGGCAAGGTCGGGTTCGAGTACTACGGGCAGGAAGACTTGGAGCGTCTCTTCGAAGCCTGGGGAGTACTCTAGCGGAAGTTCGTCTGGCGGTGGGCAGCAACTGCGGCCGGGCAGGTCAGCCGCTTTGCGAGGAAAGGACACCATGTTTCGTTCACGCGCATCCGAGGTCGAAGCTCCAGCGCCTAGCGCGCTGGTCGGCGTTGGATCGAGTTTCCATGGCACCCTGATGGTTCACGGTACGCTTCGCATCGACGGCGAGTTCGAGGGAGACATCCTCGACTGCGACCGGCTCGAGATCGGTGAACACGGGTTGATGAGGGCGGACGTCGAGGTGAAGGAGGCGGTGATTCGCGGGCGCGTCCACGGCAGCATCCGGGCGCTCGGCGTAGTCGAGATGAAGCAGGGCGCCCATATAGAAGGTGACGTTGCGGCCGTGAACGTGGTGATGGAGGCCGGCGTCTACTTCACGGGGCGCTGTACGATGCTGGACACGGGGACTGAGGGTGTCCAGATCCAGACTGAGAACCCCCGCGTTCGCGGCTGACGTTCGGGGTGCCGCGCCGAGTTCACGGTCACGGTGGGGGGCGTCCGGGCGATTCCGGCGATTCTCGCCTTTTGGGCCGGCGCCCTGCCCGGACTCAAGCCGGGCCGTGCGGCCGGGCATCCTGTCTCCAACGAGACTCGCCGTCTGGTTGTCATCATGCTTCATTGTATCGTCTGTTACTTGTTGTTACTCTTGTGATTACAATATTTCATCTGGACGCGATTCAGTCCCGCTCCGGACCCTCGCGCAGGTTGGATCATCCGAGCCTGTCACGGCGGTCCAGCGCAAGGCGGACGTCGCGGACCAGCCGGATTCGCTCGCCTCGCGGCCCTGGCCTGAAGGCACTCAGGTGCTCCGCTTCGAGGATCTCGAGGGGGCGATCCTCGTGTGCGCGAGACTCGTCTCGGCGTCCGGACGCGACACGAGCGGCATCTTCGTCCTCGACACGGGCGCCAGCTTCCTCGCTCTCGATTTCGGCCTCGCCCGCCTGCTCGGCATGGTGGACAGTGTCCCGGCGGCCGCCGCAGTGGGCCTTGCTGCGCGCCCGCTCGCCCGTCTCGAGTTGGGTGGGTTGCAGATGGACCAGGTCTCGCCCGTGCTCACGGTGGACGCGGGCGTGATCCGGCGGGTCACCGGCCGTCCCGTCCTGGGGTTGCTCGGGCAGGCGCTCTTCCGTGATCGGGTGGTCGTACTCGACTACCTGGAGGGCACCCTCGTACTCCTCCCGCCCGAGCCGGCTCCGGCTTCACCCTCCCCGGTGGCGGGGTTGGCCCTGTCGCCCACCGCCGTGGCTGTCCCCTTCCGCCTGGCTGGCGACGGAAAGATGCTCGTGTCCTCCTGGGTCACGAGCCGGGCCGGCCGACCTGCGGGGAAGCTCACCCTGATAGTGGACACCGGGGCGACGAAGAGCGTCTTCTTCCGGGCAGCGCTCGACCGACGCCTGCCCGGGTGGACGGCCTGGCCGGCGCTCCGGGGACTCGGCGCCCCGACCCTCATCGGAGACGCGAGCGCCGAGTTGGTCCGCGTGACCGGGATCGAACTCAGGACGCCCGGAGGGAACGTCGCCCGTTCCGGGGTGGATGCTGCCGTCCTCACGGGAGACCTGGGCGAGGTGCTCGCGGATGACGTCGGTGAGCCCGTGGAAGGTCTGCTCGGTTACTCGTTCCTCAAGCACTACCGAATCGCGCTGGACTTCCCTCGCGGCCTGCTCTGGCTCGACCCCTCCCGGGGTGATGTCGGGGACCGTCTCGAGGAGTACTCCCACCCCGGACTCCAGCTCGAGAGCGTGGGTGAAGAGGTCCGGATCTTCGCCGTCGCGGAGGGGTCCCCGGCGGCGCACGCGGGCATTTTGGCGGGCGACGAACTGGTGGCGATCGACGGCGAATCGGTCTCGGGTCTCGACGTCGTGGCGGTCGCGCTGAGACTCGAAGGTGCGCCCGGAACCACGCTCTCGTTGAAGCTGCGACGCGGTCTCAGAGAGTGGACCTGTCGGCTCGTTCGCAGGCGCCTGCTCTAGCCAGGGAGTTCTCCTCCACGGGACCAGGAACGCATCACGAAATATCGTGAATATGATGCTGGATTTGCCGACTTGGATGCCGTAATCAGATGTCGTTCAGTCCTGTACATGTTTCAATGAAAGTCACGATATATCGTGAGCGCACAAGATTTCCGGCGTGGAATGAACTTCAGTTCACGAGCGGAATGAAAGCCTCATTCGACCGGTCCGGAGCGTCCTTGAGAGGGCGCTCCGGACTGAGTTTGAGGCCGGACTTCGAGCGTCCGCGATCGCATCGCTGATCGACTCGCCGTCAACTCGCTGCGGCGAGATCCTCGTCTGGCGAGTGCAGGGCGCGCAGGCGTTCGCGCACCTTCTCGACCCGCGTCCCACTCACTGTCTCTACGGAGTACGGTTCGTCCCAGATCAGGTTCCCGCGCAGCCAGACCCTCAACTCCGGGTAGGCCTGCAGGAGGGTGAGACCGGTCCGTCCCTTGAGCTGACGGACGGTGCTCGCCACGCTCTGGGTGGGGCCCAGTCCGAGCATCAAATGGACGTGTTGCGGCGCCGCCGCGAACTCGACCAGGGTGAAGTCCAGCTCGTCGCAGGTTTGTTGGATCAGGTCACGCAGGGTCCGGGTGTGGCGGTCCCTCAGCACCGGCCGGCGGCCGCGCGTACTCCAGGTGATCACGTAGTGGAGTTGGCTCCGGTAGACCGGCTCCCAGCGTCCACGCAATGCTTCATCGACCTCGGGGGCGAAGTTGCGGTTCACGTTCGTGCCTCCTGTTCGCTGAACATCCGTGCAGTAAACGCATACACTTCTAGATGCCATTCGCCGCTTGGGGGTTCACCTGATGAAGAGCGGTCGCGACTCCAGGGAAGACAGGAGTCATGACCTTCCCACGTGCCCTAGCCGCCCACGGTCCGCAGCACGCCGGTGACCACACCCAGGATGCGGAAGTCCTGGCCCTCGGTCACCCGGATGGGGTCGTACTTCTCGTTCGCCGGCGCCAACTCGATCCGGTCGGGCCGTGGCCTGTAGTACTTCACCGTCGCCTCGTCGCCGATCAGGGCCACCACGATCGCGCCGGGCTTCGCCTGGTCGCGCTGTCGCACGATGACGACATCGCCGTCGAGGATGCCGGCGTCCACCATGCTGTCGCCCCGCACCCGCAGGGCAAACAGGTCGCTCGAGTCGCCAAACACCTGTCCCACGTCGAGCCGGTCCTCGATGCACTCCTCGGCCAGGATGGGCTGGCCCGCCGCGACGCGGCCGACCAGCGGGATGCCGACACCCTGGCTGATCGAGGCCAGGCAGCAGCCGCGCGAGACCCCGCTGCGGTGCTTCAGGTAGCCGGCCCTTTCGAGCATGGTCAGGTAGTAGCGGACCCCGTTGGTTGAAGAGATGCCGAAGGCCTTCCCGATCTCGCGGATCGTGGGAGGCATGTCGTGCTCGTGTTGGAAGCTCCGGATGTAGGACAGGATCTCTCGCGCTCGATCGTTCAACATGACTCGCGCCTCCGGTTGGCCCCGTCCCCCATGGACGTCGACTGACGGTACCGTACTGCACAGGCGTGCAGGATGTCAAGGGTTGATTTCGAGCTGTAACGGCGGGGTCTTCGCCGGTTCGAACCCCGTGCACGGCGGCGACGCTGCGTGACGGTTGGCGACAGCGAGGCAAACCACAGCGTGCGCCGGCCTCTGGGCGTCCATGCGTGGACGCCGTTTGGTACTCCGTGGACAGTCTCACGCAGTGGACACCGGCACGCCCGGAGTTGCGGCAGCGATTGTCCTCACGAGAATCACGGCTTACGCGGTTCCGCAGTCCGCGTCGCGCGCTGGTCCGCGCCTTGCGATGGGTCGAGGTCGAGGTCGCAAGACCTCTGCACGAGAGGCAGGGAGCGGGGGCCGGACCTGTAGAGGTTGGCCGCAATCGGGGGCCGGTCGGCTGAAGCGGTCCGCCCCGCCACCTTGTCGATCGGGCAGGACGTTCAGGCCCGGCTCCACGTGACCGTGGAGCCGGGCTCCGTCCTTTGTGGCGTCGGCGGGCCGGCCGTCTCCAGCGCGGGTGAGCCTAGCGCCTCTCCCTTGACTTCGCCCGGCGCGATTGCGAAGACTTCGCTGAAGCACCATCCGGTTCCGTGTCGCGTCCCAGCAGCTGGAGACCCCAGCCATGAGGCATCCCTGGCGGTTTCTCGCATGCCTGTCGATCCTCATGCTGTCGGCCCTGGCCGTCGCAGGCCCTGCGAGGTGTGCAGCGCCCGCGGACACGGCGAGCGTCGAGATCGAGGGTCTGACCGTCTTCGGAACGCACCCGCTCACGACGCGGGGCGGCAGCAGCGCCACTCGCGCCATGCTCGACTCGCTGCCGATCCCGATGGCCGGCAGCCTGGAGCAGGTGCTGCGCAGCCTGCCCGCGATCCACGTGCGCACGAACAGCCGCGGCGAGGCCGAGATCTCGGTGCGGGGCTCCGAGTCGCGGCAGGTGGCGGTGCTCGTCGACGGGGTGCCGCTCACGCTGAGCTGGGACGGCCGCACCGACGTGTCGGTCATCCCGGTGGGCGCGCTCCGGCAGGTGACGCTGGTGCGCGGGCTCTCCACGCTCCTCGCCGGCCCGAACGTGCTTGGCGGCGTGATCGAGTTCGAGACCGGCGCCTCCGGCGCAGGGCCTGGTCGGTCCTCGTTCGAGGCCCACTGCGGCGCCGACCAGGTCGGGGCATTTGGCGCCTCGGCCGCCGTCACCACTCCCAGGGTGATGCCGGGCGGAGTCCTCACCGTGCGCGCCGGGGCCGGTCATCGCGATGGCCCGGGCTTCCCGCTCGCCCGGGGGGTCGTCGAGCCGATCCCCGGAGGGGATCTCCGGATCAACACGGACCTCACCGAGACCGACGGGTTCGCTTCGGCACGCTTCGACCGCGGCGACGGAGGCTGGGTGTCGCTGGCCGGTTCCGCGTTCCGCGCTGAGCGAGGCATCGCCGCGGAGTTGGACGTGAGCGAACCCCGCTTCTGGCGCTATCCGCACGTCGCCCGCTTGCTCACGGTGCTCTCGGGCGGGAGCGGCGTGCGCCGCGCGCCCTGGGGTGGAGAATCGAGCCTGCGCGCCAGCTTTGGCCTCGACGTGGGCCGGACGGAGATCGACGCGTTCGATTCGAGGACCTACGAGAACCTCGACAGCGAGGAGGACGGCGATCAGCGCACGCTCTCGATGCGCGCCGTGGGGACCCAGACGCTCGGCCGCCGCGCTGATCTCAGGTTCGCGGTCACGAGCGGCGACCTGACCTACGACGAGTACCTGCAGCCGGGCGGCAACAGCCGCTACCGGCACCGCCTGTGGAGCATCGCCGGCGAGTCCGTGGTCCGGCTGCCCCTCGCGGGCGGCGGTATGCTGGACGCGGTCGATCTGAGCCTGGGCGGCGCGTTCGACCGATCGACCTGCCCGCTCACGGGCGGCAAGCCCGCCCTCGGTCCGCGCGACGAGTGGGGCGGCCGCGCGGGCCTGAGCGCACTGCTCGCCGACGGGGCCCTGACGCTGCACGCGAGCGCGAGCCGGCGGGCACGGTTCCCGTCGCTGCGGGAACTCTACTCGGGTGCCCTCGGCCGCTTCGACCCCAACCCGGGCCTCGAGCCCGAGAAACTCGTTGCGACCGAGGCGGGCGTCACGCTGCGCGGTCCGACGGGCACGCTACAGCTGGTCGGCTACCTTCAGCGCCTCCACGACGCTGTCGTGCGCATCAAGGTCGAAGGGATGTACCGCCGCGTGAACCAGGAGGGCCTGCGGAGTGCCGGGGTCGAGTTACTGGGCTCGCGCACCGTCGGGCGGCTCACGCTCGGAGGAAACCTCGTCGTCCAGTCGGTGGAGTTGCTCGATCCGAGTGCGGCGCTCGAGCACCCCGAGAACCTGCCCGAGGTGAGCGGCGGCTTGCGCGTGGAGTGGCCGCTCCCGCACCGCCTGGCGCTGGGCGCGGCGATGCGCTACATCGGCGAGCAGTACGCAATCGAACCCGACAGCGGGGACCAGACCACGCTGCCCGCACGCGCGCGGGTGGACGTGGACCTGGGTCACACCTGGTGCTTCGGGCCGGGCCAGGTCTCGATGCTCGAGGCGCGGATCACCGCGGAGAACCTGACCGACGAGGCGATCTGCGACGGCTTCGGTCTCCCCGAGCCGGGCCGCACGATCCGCCTCGAGTTGAGATTGCAGTAGCGGCAATGCGTTCCCGCGACCCGATCGAAGAGCGAAGCCGCGCGCAAACGAACGGAGGGTGCCCTTGAGGGCCACGGTTGGGTCCTTCCCGCAACGTCTCGCGCGGATCCTCACGCACGATCGTTTCCCGATCGCCTGCTTCGCGGCGGCCCTGCTGGTCCGGCTGCTGTGGCTCGCCTTCGTGCATCCCGTCCCGCTCAGTGACTTCAGCTGGTACTTCGAGCAGGGGCAGCGCCTCGCCGCCGGCCAGGGTTACACGGTGATCGACGACGGCTGCCCGCTGTGGGAGCGGGGCCGTCCGCTCGCCTCGCCGCAGCCGACCGCGTTCTGGCCGATCGGCTATCCGCTGTTCCTCGCCGGCCTCTTCCGTCTCGGCAGCGGCATGATCGATCCGCTGCTGGCCGCCCAACTCGCCAACGTGGCGCTGTACCTCGGGCTGATGGCGACGCTGGCGTGGTGCGCGAGGCGGATCTTTCGCTCGAAGCTCGCGGGCCGGATCACGCTCGTGCTGCTCGCCTTCCTGCCCAATCACATCGCCTACGTCTCGATCACCTCCTCCGAGATCCTGTTCGCCTTCCTCGAGACGCTCGGCGTGGCGCTCCTGGTCCGCGGGCGCGAGCGCGAAAGCGTGTGGCTCCGGCTCGCGGCGGGGCTGGTGCTGGGTCTCGCGACCTGGACCAAGCCCACGGCCGTGCTGCTGCCCGCGCTGGTGCTCGGCGTATTGCACTTCCGCGATCGGGGGCGGCTCGTTCGGGGTGCGATGGTCGTCTACCTCGCACTCGCGCTCACCCTCGTCCCGCTGGGGGTGCGCAACCGGCGCGCCTTCGGCCGGTTCGTGTTCGTCTCGACCAACGGTGGCATCAACCTGGTCATCGGGAACATGCCCGGCGCGTACGCGCCCGGCGTGTTCTGGAACCGCGAGTTGACCGCGCTCGTTCGGAGCGAGACGCGCGAGGTCGAGCGCGACGCGCGCGCGAAGGCCATGGCGATCGACTGGATGAGGCGCCACCCGCTCGCGACCCTCGCCGCGCTGCCCCGGAAGTTCATCGCCCTCTACCGGGCCGACGTCGATGGATTCGGCTGGAATCGCGCCGGCGACGAGCGGCTGTCGAAGCACGCCGCGTGGGGGCCCCTGAGGCTGGGCTCTCAGCTCTACTACCTCGCGATCGTGACGCTGGCGCTGCTTTCCTGGCGGCACCGGCGACGCTTCGACGGTACGCTCTACGGCGTGGGCGCGACCGTGTTCCTCCACACCACCGCGGTCTACCTGGCGTTCTTCGGCGGTGCGCGCTTCCACTTCCCGCTGGTGCCGTGGATCGCCGGGTACGCGGCTGCAACGCTCGCGGCCGGGCTCGAGGGCGCGCCGCGGGAGGGTACCGTGGCGCGCGACGGGCACGGTGCCGGGTCCCCCTGACAACGGTCGCCGGCCCACGCCGCACCGGAAGCCTGTCCATCCCACGGCCGGGCGATCACACGGAGAGCCTTGCACCACCGACCCCAGGTCTGCGAATCCAAGCCTGCGGTTTGTCCATATTCAGCAGCCTGCTAGACTCCCCGTGTTCTGTAATGGCTGAGCCGCGGCCTCGCGGGGAGCGCCGCGCGAACGGGAGACCCTGACGGTGGCCGAAGACCAGAAGCAGGCGATGCGGGTTTTCTACGCCTCCGAAGTGCTGGATCGCGACTCGGAGGCGTGGCTCGAGGCGGGCGGGTCGTCCCGCGTACCGGAGTCGCGCGCCGCGCACTACTTCATCGACCGCAAGGTCGAGGCGGCGGTGGCGATGGCCGGCGCGCCGGCGTCGGCTCGGGTCCTCGAGGTGGGCTGCAGCTTCGGACACATGAGTTTTCCGCTCGCCGGGCGCTTCCAGCACGTCACTGCGGTGGACCTCTCGCCCGAGAGCATCGCCCTCGCCCGCCGGCGCGCGGAGCGCTGGCAGGTGCGCAACGTGCGCTTCGAGGTCGCCGACGCGGAGCGGCTGGAGGCGTTCGGCGACGGCGCCTTCGACGTGGCGTTCTCGTTCTCGACGCTGCGTTTCTGCGCCGACGCGCCCGCGGCGGTGCGCGAGTTGCACCGCGTGGTGGGGCCCGGCGGAGTCGTGGTCGCCGACTTCCCCAACCTCCACTGCCCGTGGTACGGGCCGCTCAAGCGCGCGCTCGCGATCGATCCGCACATCCACGACCGGCTCTACACTGCCGCCGAGGGCGTGGCGCTGATGCGCGCGGCCGGCTTCACCGGCGTGCGCCATCGTCACCTCCTCTTCACCAGCAAGCGCATCTCTGATGGGATGCTGCCCCTGTTCCGGTGCGCCGATGCCGTGCTCGAGCGCCTGCCCGGCGTGCGGGGCCTGAGCGGGATCATCGTGGTGCGGGGGGAGCGGCGTGCAGCCGGTTGAGCTGGTCTGGCCGCCTCACCCGTACCGGGCGGGGTTCTGTATCACCGACGACGCCGACAGCTCGGAACTCGCCACCGTCCGCATCGTCTACGATTTCCTGAGCGCGCTGTCCTTTCGCACCACCCGGACGGTGTGGGCGTTCCGCCCCTCGGAGCCGTGCGGTCTTCCCGGCCTGCCCGACTCCATCCAGCGCGGCGTGACCCTTGAGGATCCCGACTACCTGGGTTACTGCCGCGAGCTCGACACGCGCGGTTTCGAGATCGCGCTGCACGGCGCCTCCGCCGGGAACAACCGCCGCGAACGGATCGCACGCGCCTTCGAGTTGATGGGCCGGAACTTCGCCCCGGCCGGCACCTACATCTGCCACGCCAAGAACGCCGACAATCCCTACTGGCAGGAGAAGGTGGTCGCGCGTGGCCCGCTGCGCACTCTGCTCGCGCCCTACGCCGGCCGCCATCGCTGCTCGGGAGAGGATCCCGCCAGCCCCTACTTCTGGGGCGACCTGTGCCGTGAGCACGTGCGCTACATCCGCCTGTTCCGCACGGTGCGCGTCAACACGCTGGCCGCGAACCCGTCGCTGCCCTACTTCGAGCGCGAGAAGCCGTTCGTGAGGGGCTGGTTCACCGCCACCAAGCGCAGTTTCCGCGACTGCACCGCGGCCGCGGCGCTGGACGCGCTGGAGCGCGACTTCGGGCTGTGTGTCCTGTACCAGTACCTGTGCCGCTACGCCGATCCGGCCAGCGGCACGGTGAAGCCCGCGTTCCGCGAGGGCGCCGAGCGGCTCAGGGCGCGGCGCGCGATCTGGGTGGACACGACGTCGCGTATCCTCGACCGGCTGCGCCTGGTGCAGGGCGTGCTGGTCGCCGCGCGCGGTCGCGAGTTGTGGCTGGTCAACGCGAACCGCGAGGAGATCGGAGACCTGCAACTTCTCACTCGCGCGGAACTGGCTTCGCCCGTCCCTCCCGGTGTGCGGGCCGGGGAGGGCGTCGTCCGGGTGGATTGCCTCCGCCCCGGCGAGCTGCTGCGCATTCCGTGGGCTGGCCCGATCGCGGCGCATGGGCGGAGTTCGCTGGGCCTCGACGCCCGCCTTACCGGGCGGCTCGAGCTCGGGCACGGCACCGCGTTCGTCAACGCGGGCGCCGAGCCGTGGCGGGCGACCGCCGCGCTGACCGTGCCGCCGCATTCGCACGCGCTCGAGTTCGCGCCCGGCCTCGCGGAACTGCGGCCCCTGTCGCGGGCGGGCGACGCCGAGCTCTCGGCGCTGTTCCTCGGCCAGGCCACCATCATCCTGCGCGAGTTGCTTTTCAAGGGGCGCGCGCTGGACAGCAATCGCTGGCTCGGCCGGGAGGCGATCGCCCTCGAGGACCACGACCGCTGGTGACCGGGGCCGGGACGTGTCACGGCCGCGATCCCGGGGGCGGTGCGGCGGACGGGATCGCAACCCCCGGGCGCACGCCGGCCCGCGGGGACGAAGCCGGGTCGTCCAGTTACTTGAAAGGGTTGGTCGGGGCGAGCGTGACGCGCGGCGCCGGCGCTGCGTGCACCAGCATCCACCGGCCCGACGACAGCACCGCCGGGTAGCGAAGCGAGTCTGCCGCGGCGAGGCCTGCGTAGCCGTCCCGCGGCACCAGTGCCCAGTCGCCCGCGTCGAGCGATGCGCGGACCTGCACCGCATCGTCCGGCCCCGGCACCAGCGCGCGGTCGCTGGTGAAGATGAACTGGTGCGCGACCGAGTAGTAGTTGCCGCCCACCAGCACGATGCGGCCCTGCTCGGGCACGAGCGTCCGGGCGGCGTGCGCCAGGGTCTGCAGGTCCGGCTGGCGCGGCGGCGGGCTGCCAAACGGCGTGAGCGCCAGCACCGCGCCCGCGGCCGCGACCAGCGCGAAACCGCCGAGCGTCACGCGTGCCCGTGCCGCATCGCTCTTCACCCATGCGGCGAGCGCGTGCGCCGACAGGAGCGCGAGCGCCGGGAACGCGCTCATGACGTACCAGAGCTTCTTCTCGGATGCGAGCGACATCACGCCGATCACGAGCAGCGGCCACAGCAGCAGCAGCCTCGCCGCGGCCGCCTCCGGGAAGAACGCCGCGTCCGGCGTGGGCGCCGGTCGCGTGAACGCCGGACGCAGTGCGAGCCCTGCGCCCGCCACCGCGAACGGCAGCCACGGCCAGTAGGTGGTGGCGAGCTCGCGCAGGTAGCCGAGCGGCGACGCTCCCGCCGCCGCCGCCTCGGGTCCGGTGCCGAGCCCGCGCTGCACGAGCAGCCACGCGATGTGCTCGCGCACGAAGGCGTCGTGGTGCGTGGCCAGCTGGAAGCAGTACCAGGGCAGCACCACCAGCGCCGCGACCAGCGGCGCCAGCCAGGCACCCGTCCGCAGCGCGCGCGACGCGCGCCCGCACCACAGCGTGTGCAGCGCCACCACCGCCAGCGGGAACACGCCGAGCACGCTCTTGGTGAGCACGCCCAGCCCGGTGAACACCCCCACCACGACCCATGCCGCAGCACTTCCTTCCCACGCCCGCCGGTACGCGAGTAGCACGCACAGGAACAGGAACGTGAGGAACACGTCGAACATCGCGTGATTGGCGTACTTGAGGAAGTAGCCGGTACCGAGCAGCACCACGCCCGCGGACCAGGCTTCGAACGGTTCGCGTCCGAGCCGCAGCGCGAGCCGGTGCGTGAGCACCACGCACGCCACGCCCGCGAGCGCGCTCCACAGCATCGCGGCGAAGCTGGTCACGCCCAGCGTGGCGAACGACGCCGCCATGAGCCACAGGAAGAGCGGGGGGTTGTCGAGCCGCTCGACGCCGCCGAAGCGAGGCGTGAGCCAGTCGCCGGTGCGCAACATCTGTCGGGCCTTCTCGGCGTAGTAGGCGTCGTCGAAGTTGGCGAGCGGACCCGCGCCGGCGCGCGCGAAGATCACCAGCGTTGCGCCCGCCAGGAGCAGGCCCGCCTGTGCGCGCGGGTCGAGCAGCAGCGCGCGCAGGCGGATGTGTGGCGGGTCGGAGGGCGCCGGTGCGGAAGATCCTCCATCGCTGCAGGCGGGCGACATCAGAAGAATGCCGAGGGTGGCGAAGATCGCAGAAGATGGGTGTGGCGCACGGCGGCCTCCCGGCGCGTTCTCGCGCCTTCCCGGCTGTCCACGGCATCGGAGAGGCTCAAAACACTAGCACCCGCCGCCGCTCGCCTCAATGGGTTCGTCCCGGCGGGAGGTGCAACGGCGATCGTGTCGGGTGGCGGGGGGGCGGGCACTCCAGGGGTTCGTGAGAGCCACCGGAGGGGCACCCCCGTGCGGCAAGTCCCCCGGGCGGGCCTGGGCCGGGACCCGACATGGCCTCAAGTCTCCAGCGTGCCCGGCCGACAATAGGTCAGAAGGGCTGCGCTCGAACGCAGCTTCGGCGATCCCGGTCAGGGATGGATGCTCCCCGGTAGGAGGGTACGATGAACAGACAGAAGAGTTTCGTCATTCTCGCGTTGGGGGTGTTGGTCGGACTGCTCGCAACGTCAACGGTCGCGATGGCCCAGATCGACGATGCCACCGCGTCCGCCAACGCCGGAGCGAGGATCGTCGCTGCGATTGGCATCACGAGGACCGCGGACCTGAACTTCGGCAGCGTCATCGCCAGCGCCACCGCGTCAGGCACCGTGGTGCAGACGGCGGTCGCGAGCCCCGTGCGCACGGGCACCAGCGTCACGCTCGGCAGCGCTGCGGCCGTGTCCCCCGCGACGTTCAGCGTGACGGGTGAGGGCAGTACCACCTACGCCATCACGCTCCCGGGTAGCCCGGTGACCCTCGCCAACGGCGTCAACGAGATGACCATCTCCGCCTTCACCAGCAGTCCGAGCGGTACCGGCACGCTGAGTGCAGGTGGCGCGCAGACGCTCTACGTGGGTGGCACGCTGCACGTCGCGCAGAGCCAGGTCTCGGGCGTGTACACCGGCACGTTCGACGTGACGGTGACTTACAACTAGCGGAGCAAACGGATGCGCGAGCCGGCCACCGCCGGCTCGCTCGCGACGCTCGTCAGGGTCTGACATGATGTCAGCCGGAAACGCAAGGTCTGGCCGGAACGCCGCAACGACCCTGCTGTGCCTCATGGGGATCGCGATGGCGGCCGGCGCATCGGGCGAACCGCAGCGCGGGGTGGAGGATGCCACGGCAGGGATGGCCACGGCCTCCTCCGCTTCGGTATTGTCCGCCGACCCTGCCAGGCCCGCCGCTCCCGTGGGGCAGGCGATCGGCGGCCTGCTGGTGGCTCCCACGCGGCTGGTGTTCGAGGGTCGCCAGCGGACGGGGCAATTGACGCTGGTCAACACCGGCAGCCAGACCGCCACCTACCGCATCAGCCTCGTCCGTCTCCGCATGACGGAGACCGGGGGGTTCCGCGAGGTGCAGGAGCCCGACAGCGCCGAGCGGTTTGCCGACACCCTCGTGCGTTTTTCTCCGCGCCGCGTCGAGTTGCCGCCGGGCGTGCCGCAGACGGTGCGCCTGCAACTGCGCCTGCCCGCCGACCTGCCCCCGGGCGAATACCGCTCACACATGCTCTTCCGCGCCATCCCCGTCAGCGCACCGGAGGAGTCCGTGAGCTCCGCGCCGGCCACCGGCGTGCAGATGATGCTGCGCGCGGTGTACGGCGTGTCCGTCCCCATCATCGTGCGGCACGGCGCCCTGGTGGCCGGACTGAGCCTCTCCGATGCGCGCGTCGAGATGGTGCCGGGTGCGGACCCCACGGCGCTGCTGGCGGTGACGCTCAACCGCAGCGGCGATCGCTCGGTGTACGGTGATCTCACCGCCGTCCTCTTGCGCGACGGCCAGCCCGATCTCGTGGTCGGAGTCGCCAAGGGGCTCGCGGTGTACACGCCGAACACCCGGCGGACCTGCGTACTGCCGATGCGACTGCCATCCACGCTCGATCCGCACGCGCGCCTGCGCGTGCGCTTTGATTCGGCGTCCGGGGTCGCAGAGATCCCGATTGCCGAGGCCAGTGTTGTCTTGCGCTGAAGCCGCGACCGGGCTCGCGCCCAGGCCCGCATCGCGCCACCGGGGCCGACCCGGGACCCTCTTCGCCCGCCGGGCCCTCGCCGCGCTTCTGGCGGCGGTGATGCTGGTCGGGACGCCGTCGAGGGCGCGCGCCGACGACCCCGGCCTCGCGCTCGATGATGTGCCGGGAGCGGAGTTCACGCTGCTCTCGGTGCAGCTGGGCGACATGGTGTTGAGCGAGGCCATACCGTGCTACCAGACCGACCAGGGCACGCTCGTGCCGCTCGGCGCCCTCTCCGAACTGCTCGGCCTGGCGATCCAGGTGGACCCGGTGCGCGGGGTGGCCGAGGGATTCTTCATCCGCGAAGGCCGGCGTTTCATGCTCGATACGCACGCGCGGCGCGTGCGGGTCGAGGACCGCGAGCGGGCCTACGACACCCTGCGGGTGCGACTGGCGCGGCAGGACATCCTGGTGGAGACCGGGCTGCTGACGACCTGGTTGCCGATCGACCTGGTCCTGGAGCCGTACGATGGCATGCTGCGCGTGCGCCCGCGCGAGCCGCTGCCGTTGCAGCAGCGCTGGGAGCGCCAGCAGCGCATCGCGCAGAACCGGGCGAGCGTCGGCGCATGGGCGCCCGCCGGACCGCTCTCACCGACGCCGCGCACCCTGTGGGACATGCCGTTCACCGACCAGACACTCACCGTCACCAGTTCGCCGTCGAGCGCGGCCGGCAATCGGTTGTTGGTGCAGCACACCGCGTACCTGGTGACCGAGCTTCTCTACAACGAGGTCGCGGCGCGGCTCACCCAGAACCCGGGCAGCGAGGGTATGGACCTCCACGCGCGCGCGGCCCGGCGTGATTTCGACGGCGGGTTGCTCGGTCCGCTGCACGCCCGCGAGGTCGCCGGCGGCGAGATCGTCTTCCCGGGACAGCATCTGGTGTCGCGACCGGTCACCGGCGATGGCGTGATCGTGAGCAACTTCCCACTTTCGCAGCCGACCCAGTTCGATCAGCACACCTTCCAGGGCAGCCTGCCGCCCGGCTGGGAGGTGGAGCTCTACCGCAACGGCGCCATCATCGCCTATCAGCAAGCGGACGCCCGCGGCACGTACGCGTTCGAGAACGTCTCGCTGCTCTACGGGCAGAACGTGTTCCAGCGGGTGTTCTACGGTCCGCAGGGACAGCGGCGCACCGAGAACGACGTGTTCGAGGTGGGCGGGGACCTCACACCGCCGGGTGAGTCGTGGTACCGCGTGGTCTCCCTGGGTGCCGGCTCCGAGCTGGAGCGTTCGCTCGCGGAGTGGAACCATGGCCTCACGAGCCGGGTGTCGACCGACGTGAACCTGGCGTCCATCCGGCTCCGCGGCACCACGCAGCGTTATGGCGTGGCGGGGGTAAGCCTGCTCACCGGGCGTGTGCTGGGACGCCTGTCGGTCGGTGGTGACGCAGTCGGCGGCCGCGTCGCCAGCGCCGACGTGCAGACGCGTCGTGCGGGCGTTGGGTTGCGCCTGCGGCACACGCGTGCCGAGGGATTCCACAGCGAAGTGTTGAACGACGCCGCCCGGCGGCGTGAGATCAGCGCGCTGCGCGTGGACGCGATGCTGCGCCCGCCGGTGCTGCCGCCGCTGCCGCTGGTCGTGGAGTTCTCGCGCAATGACCTCGACCGCGCCGACTGCGTGGACCAGGTGGTGGGGCAGTTGGCCGGGTCGAGCCGCGGGCTGGCGGTCTCGAACCAGTCCACCTGGACGCGCACGCGACGCGCGGCGCTGCCGACGCGCGAGTGCGCCTCCGGCCGGCTGCTCGTCAACCGCCGCCTGCGGCGCCTCTCGCTGCGCGGCGAACTGGACTACCGCATGACCGGCCCGGACGGCCCGAGTGCGGTGTCGCTCGTCACCGACATGTCCGTGGGTCGCAGCTCCGTCGTGGGCGGCGGCGTGAAGCGCGATCTCCCCTCGCGGCGGCTGTGCTACCAGATCGGATACCGGCGCTCGGAGGGCCGGCTCGGCGTTGGCTTCCAAAGCAGCTACATCCCTGGCGTCGGCCTCGCGGGCAGCCTGCAACTCACGCTCGGACTCAATCGCGAGCCGCGGGCGGGGACGTGGTCGCCGCACGCGTGGCCCGTCGCAGACGCCGGCGCGGTGTCGGCGGGTGTCTTCCTCGATGCGAACGGCAACGGCGTCAGGGATGCGGGCGAGACCCCGATCGAGGACGCGGGACTGCTGCTCGAGAATGCCTCGGACCTCGGGCGCACGGACAGCGCGGGCGTGGCATTCGTGAGCAACCTGCCCGGAGACCGCCACATGAACCTGAGCGTCACCCCGGCCTCGCTCGTGGACCCGCAGTGGATCCTCGAGCATCCGGCGGTGCAGATCGTGCCGCGCGCCGGCAAGGTGTCCCGCGTGGACTTCGCGGTGCTGCTCTCGGGCGAGGTGGCGGGCACCGTGCGCATCCGCGGCGCCGCGGGCGTGCGTCCGGCCGAGGGTATCGCCCTCGAGTTGGTGCCGGTGGACGGCACGCGCGCGGTGCGCGTCACGCGCAGCGACTACGACGGCTTCTACAACTTCGCCGAGCTCCGGCCGGGGTACTACACGCTGCGCATCCCTGCAGCGGTGATGCGGCGGCGCGGCCTCGCGCCGGTACCGGAGCATGTGCTCGTCATCGACCACAGTGGCCCCGTGCTGGACGGCGTGGACTTCCTGCTCGAGGAGTCGTGAGCGGCGCCGGTGGCCGTGGGGACGCATCGGTCCGGCCTGGCGGGTGCGAGGGTCGGCTTCGTGTTGGCCGCGAGACGCGGGCCCGAGCCGCCCGCGGCCCGGCGGGAGAGCTTCAACGAGATGCTCTGGCGCATCGTCAGGACGTTCGTGAAGCACGTCGTCCGGGCCGTGGGCGTCCAGCGCTGACCTGCGGGAGTCAGCCCGGACGATTCATGAAGCGCAGCCCTGGAGCACGATCTGGAGCACGGCCACTGCGTTGAGCGACCGCGGTGCTCCTCGGCGTGTCTCATGACACGCCTGCGGTGCAGCCTGCTCGCGCGCCTTGTCGCCGCACCCCAGCTCGCACTCTCGGCTGGCGTTTCATGAATCGCCACATGAATCGTCCGGGCTAGCGGCGGGGGGGCGGGCTCGGCTACTCTCCGGCGATTGCCATGAGTACCGCGACCGCTCCCGTCCGCCCGGTGTCCCGCCTGCGCACTTACGCCTCGTTCGTGCGCTTCGAGCACGCGCTCTTCACCCTGCCGCTCATCCTGGCCGGGATCTTCAGCGCGCCCCGGCCCGCGATGGGTCCCGGGTCCTGGTTGCTGATCGCGCTCGCCGCGGTCGGCGCGCGCACCACGGCCATGTCGCTCAACCGGCTCATCGACCGGCGGCTGGACGCGCTCAATCCGCGCACCCGGGTGCGTGAGCTGCCGAGCGGGAAGATGGGGCTGGCCGAGGCCTGGGGACTGCTCGCCGGGGCGCTGGCGGTGTACCTCGCAGCCTGCTGGGCGCTCGATCCGGCGGGGTTCTTCTATCTGAAGCTGGCCGCCATCCCGATCGTGGTCTTCACCCTCTATCCCTACGCGAAGCGTTTCACGCCCTTCTGCCACCTCGGGGTCGGCCTGGGGATCGGGCTGGCGCCACTCGCGGGCTACGCCGCGGCGCACCCGGATCTCGCCCACCCCTGGGCCGCGCTCTGGCTCGGCGCCTTCACGTTCTTCTGGGGGAGCGGTTTCGACATCATCTACTCGACGCTCGACGAGGAGTCGGACCGCGCGAACGGGGTCCGGTCCATGGTGGTGTGGCTCGGGCGCGCCCGGGCGCTCGAGGCGTCGGCCTGGCTGCACCGCGCAGCGCAGCTCTGCCTCGTCCCGATGGTCGCCCAGGTGCTGCTCGCGGCCGGGCAGCCGCTACCGTCCTTCGCGGCGGTCCTGGCGTTCTTCGTCTGGTTCGGCGCCGGGGTGCTGCTGTACCTCGAGCAGAAGTGGGCGGAGGATGTGAACCTCGCCTTCTTCAAGGTGAACGTCTGGGTGGGCGCGGTGGTGCTCGCCCTGGTGCTGGTGACCCGCGCGGCGGGCGGAGGCTTCTGAAATGGCGCGTTACCTGATCGGCATGACCGGCGCCTCGGGCAGCATCCACGGCGTGGACTTCATCCGGCGCTGCCCCGGCGAGAAGTACCTCGTGCTCTCCGACTGGGCGCGCCAGGTGCTGCACTCGGAGACCGGGCTCACGCCCGCGGACCTCGAGCCGCACGTGAAGCGGATCTTCACCGACACGGACCTCGCGGCGCCCTTCTCCTCGGGCAGTAACCGCCACGATGCCTACGTCATCCTGCCCTGCACGGTCTCGACCCTGGCCAAGATCGCCGTCGGCATCGCCGACTCGCTCATCACCCGCGCGGCCGCGGTGGCGCTCAAGGAGCGCATGCGCATGATCGTCTGCGTGCGCGAGACACCGCTTTCGACGATCGCGCTCGAGAACATGCACAAGCTCTCCCGCGAGGGCGTCATCGTGATGCCGGTCTCGCCTCCCTGGTACGGGAAGCCGCAGAAGCTGGACGACCTCGTGACCGGCTTCACCGACAAACTCCTTGCCCTGCTCGGCGAATCGGCCGGCCCGGCCTGGCGCGAAGAGGAGTTGGAGTGAGCGCGCTCGCTCGGTCCAGCGGCGGGTCCGCGCGCGAGTTCACGCGCGGGGCGGGCGCATGAGCGGCTTACGCACGCTGGGCGGGTTCCTCGCCGATCTCGAGCGGCGCGGCGACCTGCGTTGCGTCGCGCGCGAGGTGGACTGGGAATGCGAGGTCACCGAGATCGCCTGCCGCGAGACGAAGGCCGGGGGCCCCGCGCTGCTGTTCGAGAAGGTGCGCGGGGCGCGCTTCCCGCTGGCCGTGAACGTGCTCGCCGCCGAGCGCCGCGTCGAGTGGGCGCTGGGCCGCACGCCCGCGGCCGTGGGCGCGGAACTCGAGGAGATCTTCCACGCGCTGCCACCCCGGCGACTCGCCGACCTCTGGTGCCTGCGCGGCAGTGCCGGGCGCGTGCTGGCCATGCGGCCGAAGACGCTCGCTCGCGGCCCCGTCCAGGAGTTCTCTCTCGGCGCCGATCTCTCGGTGCTGCCGATCCTCAAGCTCTGGCCAAAGGACGGCGGGCGCTTCCTGACGTTCCCGCTGGTGCTCACCGAGCACCCCGGGACGAAGGTGCGCAACCTCGGCGTCTACCGCATGCACGTCTTCGACGAGCAGACCACCGGCATGCACTGGCAGATCGGCAAGGGCGGTGGCTTCCACTACCACGCGGCCGAGCAGCGCGGCGAGGGGCTCGAGGTCGCGGTCGCGGTGGGCGCCGACCCCGCCACGTTGCTGGCCAGCGTCGCGCCGCTGCCGGAGGGCGTGGACGAGCTGGCCTTCGCGGGCTTCCTGCGCGGCAGCCCCTCGCGGCTCGCGCCGGCGACCCGGCTGCGCAAGGCCGTGCCGGCGGACGCCGAGTTTGTCATCGAGGGTGTCGTCCTGGCCGGCGAGCGGCGCCTCGAAGGCCCCTTCGGCGATCACTTCGGGCACTACTCGCACGCGGCCGATTTCCCCGTCTTCCACGTGCGCAACGTGACGCACCGCGCGCGGCCGGTCTTCCAGGCGAGCGTGGTGGGCAAGCCTCCCCAGGAGGACAAGTTCATGGGCGAGGCGGTGCAGGAGATGTTCACCGGCGTGCTCAAGGTCATCCACCCCGAGATCCGCGACCTGTGGGCGTACTTCGAGGCCGGCTTCCACAATCTGCTGGTGGTCGCGGTGGAGAACCGCTTCGCGAAGGAGGCGAAGAAGACGGCACTTGCCCTGATGGGCACGGGGCAACTCTCGCTCACCAAGGTCATCGTGCTGGTGGATGCAGAGGTGAACCCGCGCGACCGCGCCGCGGTGTTCGGCGCGCTGGCCCGCAACTTCGACCCGGCCGGGGACCTGATCCTCGTGCCCGGCGTGCCGCTCGACACGCTCGACTTCACCTCCTTCACCATGAACCTGGGCAGCAAGCTGGTGCTCGATGCGCAGACCAAGCCGGGGCGCGCGCCGGTCGCGCCGCTCGTGGCAGTGGCGGACCCGCGGGCATTCGACGAGCGCATCGCCGCGTGGCGGCTGGCCTGGGGCGGGCTGCTGGTGACGCAACTGAAGGACGGCGCCGACGGCCGCGTGGTGGTCGAGAAGCTCGTGCACCGCCCGGAGTACGCGGCGGTGAAGCTGGTCATCGCGGTGAGCGCGGACGTGCCGCTCGACGACGACGAGGCGCTGCTCTGGGGCATCTTCACGCGCTTCGACTGCGCCCGCGACGTGATCCCGGCACAGACCGAGACGCGCGGTGCGTGGCTCACCTGCCGCGGTCCGCTCGGCATCGACGCGACCTGGAAGCCCGGCTACCCCGAGCCGGTGGCGCAGACGCCGCAGTTGGTGGCGAAGGTGGATGGCTGGTGGGGGAAGGGTTCGTCGGGGTAGAGCCCGCTCGAGGCTACGCGGCGCCCGCCCTGCGCCGTCGATGCGCCAGAGTCCAGCCTGTCCAACCGGCGCCGACGAGTGCGAGCAGGGCCCACGCCCCGAGTCCTGCGCGTGTCGCCCCAACGGCTTCGCGCATGCCAAGGGTCTCGTAGCGCATCTCGACGCGATGCCGTCCTCCCGCGAGCGGGACCCCGCGGACGAGCAGGTTGGTCGGGGCGATCTGCGTGCGGCTGCCGTCCACCCACGCGCTCCAACCGGGGAAATCGCTGTCGGCCACGACCAGGAACGCCCGGTCCGGGGCCGTGGCCTCCAGCACGAGCCACTGGGGATCGTCCCGGATCCAGCGGATCACGCAGTCCGGGGAGCCAGGGTACGAGCCAT
>Ga0315276_10001279_pt1 | contig 22532 bp, 20 predicted proteins | sample YL17G05_0_MG_FD_204542 | JGI IMG/M metagenome (GOLD analysis project Ga0315276, IMG submission 204542) | Sediment microbial communities from Yellowstone Lake, YNP, Wyoming, USA - YL17G05_0 | ecosystem: Environmental > Aquatic > Freshwater > Lake > Sediment | place: USA: Wyoming | collected... | reverse complement strand
CCCGCCCGCCCCCCCCCGGCCCCCCCACGCCCGGCCCCCCACACCCGCGGCGGCGACGCCGTTTAAGTCGGTGGGGATGGCGAAGTATATGAAGAATTCGGTGCCTGGGATGGATGTGCCGGAAGGGATGATCGAGAGGATGAAGGGGGTGGCGAAGGAGAAGCAGTCGGAGGAGGGGATTAGGATTTGTGTGGAGACGATCCAGCGGTTGAGGGGGATACCTGGGGTACGGGGGATACACATTATGGCGATCGAGTGGGAGGAGAAGGTGGTGGAGATTGCCAAGGCCGCAGGCCTCCTGCCCAGACCACAGTTATAAAACACGTGTCCGTGATTCGTGTCACGTGTCCGCCCCCCTCCTCTCCTCCCCCGCGAGTGGGGGAGGATAAAGGTGGGGGCAACAACACGGACACAGAAGATGGACACGGTCACGATGTATATAAGGATTCAATCGATGGAAACAATATTAAGCACTGATCTGGCTGAAACGATTCGCAAGGAATGCGGTGAGAATGTCTTTCTCTGCTACCAGTGTCAGAAATGTTCCTCGGGCTGTCCGGTGGTAGAGCACTTCGATCTCGCTCCCAACCAGGTGATGCGGGCAATCCAATTGGGACAAAAGGAGATGGTCCTCCATTCGAAGACTATCTGGCTCTGCGCTATGTGCGAAACCTGTGCTACCCGTTGTCCCCATGACATCAACATCACAAAGATCATGGATGTTCTGAAAATAATGGCGAAGAACGAAGGAGTCGAATCAAAGGTTCCATCTGTTTCTCTCTTTTATCAAGCAACCCTTAGAGGAATCAAGTGGTTTGGAAGAATGTATGAGGCTGGATTGATGGCAGAAATCTATCTCCGTCAGATGATGGCAGGTCAACTCAATTATCAGCAGGTTTGGAAGAGTGATATGCCATTGGCCCTGAAGATGTTTAAAAATGGTAAGTTGAAAATTTTTCCGACTTTTGGAAAACCAAAAGCTAAGGGGAAGGTTCTGGAAAGGAAGGATGGAGCTGCATACTTCCCCGGTTGCAGCCTCCATGGGACTGCAAAGGAGTATGATCTTTCAACCAAGGCTGTATTCAACAAACTTGGAGTTCCTCTCCATGAACCAGAAGGATGGGGATGCTGTGGAACTACACCCGCCCATTCTACAGACCATTATCTTTCAACATTGCTTCCCATGAAGAATATCGCTTTGATGAAAAGGGAGGGTTTCGATCATGTCACAACGCCATGCCCTTCCTGTTTTCTAAGAATGCGGGTGGCATTAAAGGAGACCCAAGAGGATGAGGATTTAAGAAAGAGGATCGCCCAAGAAATTCCCAATCTATCTTCAAATGGGATGAAGGTTGAACATCTTCTGAATACCGTTACAGAAAGAATAGGTTATCAACAGGTGGCCTCAAAGGTTCTCCATCCGCTGAAAGGCCTTAAGGTGGTCTGCTATTATGGATGTATTATCACCCGTCCTCCAAAGATCACCCAGGTGAAAGATTACGAGTATCCGACAAATATGGATAGATTAATGAAGGTTCTTGGAATCAACTCACTCGACTGGTCTTACAAGACCCGTTGCTGTGGAGTCTCACTCGGGATCACACAGCTTCCAATTGCATTAGAGTTAAGCAGGAAGATTCTTAAGAATGCAAAGAGTGTTGGGGCTGATGCCATCGTTGTGGCCTGCCCATTATGCCATGTTAATTTAGATGCCCGCCAGAAACAGATAGAAGAGGAATTCAAGGAAGAGTTTCGCCTTCCCATCATCTACTTCACCCAGTTAATGGGATTGGCCTTCGGTTTGAAGTCGGAAGAATTGGGCCTCGACAAACACTTTGTTGACCCGTTGCCCCTCTTAGGGAAGGTCATTTCCGTTAAAAAGCCCATTTCCCGGGAATTATTAGGTTGATAAAAAACGGACGAGGTCATCAATTACAATTGGTTTCGCGCCTACAGCGATAATGCTTTTGTTTGCATTGCTTTGTAATGTATAAAGCGACTTTCCCCAAGAAAACACCTCACGGCAAAAAAATTCCGTCTTACTGTTTGACGCCCCATGGGCAACAACAACTGCATCTGCGAGCGCCGCCACAAAACGATTGCGTTCGTTTGCCGTCTCGATGGTGTTACGTTTCTGGCTTTCTTTAAACGGTTTATCGTGGTTTGAGAGTATTTATCCAATCAACTCTTCCAACTTTTTATACGAACATCGCATTCCTTCTTGGGGAGCCAACTTCCTTCCGACAGGATTCTTTCAAGGGCTTTTGCTGCTTCAAGCGGTCTTAAAATACTATGATTAACAAGTTTATCAAGTATCCAGAGCAATCCATGTACCGCAACTTCTTCATCCTTTGCAGCTTTCCGAAGGCTATCATCACCAGTAACCAAACTGCAAGTGCTCAATTTTGCCAACATAAGTGCAAAGAGGTCATTCGTCGAAGGTTTTGGATAACGCTCCCTTAACAAAATAATTTGCTCGATACCTTCTTCATCAAGTGGTAATACCGTATAGCCGGTCTCAATCAAGTCCTTTCCTGGTGGCTTAATGAGTTCTTCAATAATAACGTCCGGAAGTACCAATTCATAAGGCAATCTGACGACCTTTTCAAGAAGTTGCCCATTAAAGAGATCAATGCAGATGGTCGTATCAAGAACGAGTTTCTTCTTGCTCAAGCTCTACCAGTAACGATTTCCGGAATTTATTAAATGGCTCTCCAAGAATCTCAGCAGCCCGAACAGGAGAAATGAGCCGTTCCACCACCGACTGTAGAAGAAGCCTCTTGAAGCGTTCGGGTTCCTCTTGAGGCACCATATACCCGGGTTCACGCCGATTCCAGCCTTTTGCTCGAAATAGACGAAACAATCCTGATGCCCGATTTTCTGAAATGATTGAAAGATCTTTAGCCCGATAAATCCACTGCTGCATGCTCATTCCATATTTTTTTTTGAGAATATTCAGTTCGCCAAGATCAATCGTATGTCTTTGTTTTCCAAGCTCCCGGTAAACCACTTCGGCAGGAACAAGGAATGCACCTGAAAAGCGAAGAGCTGCTCTTTCTTCGTCGACATTGGGCGATACCTTGATGATTAAGTGGCCAAGTTCATGGGCTAAACTTGACCGTTGTCGATCGCCGGTAAAATCTCTATTTATCAAAATCACGGGAATCTCTTCATTTGCCCAGCATGAGAGACCATCAAAATCATCGTCGCCTTCGAGCATGACCACCTTTACCCCACGATCCTCGAGTACCTGCGTTAGATTTTCTATAGGGTCAATTCCAAGGTCCCAAAGCTTACGCAAAGAAACTGCTAATTCCTCAACATCATCCATTTTTTTAATCAGGTGTTCCTTTTTACCCGGAAGCCTAATTTTGGGAAACCTATTCGCCGGAAAAAGCGATTCAACCTCCAAATACTTCTCTATCCATGCTTTTACCTTTGCCCGCAAAGAGAGGAGGTACTTCGAAGAGACTGCGAGGCGTTTTCTATAAGCAGGTTCGCCAAGCGTTACCTGTACAGATTCAGGCTGGAAAAAATATTTAACCTTCACATCCAGGGCTTTTGCAAGATGTATTAAAACATCGGAGCCTGGCGTCGATTTGCCGAGTTCGTATTTGTGAATGACCTGCGCACTTACGTAATGATCGGTCTTTTTGGCAAGTTGCCTTAGAGAAAGACCTGCTGAAATGCGTGCCTGTTTTATCCGGTCGCCAATCATAAATCCTCCCTCCCCTCTGGTTGACAAATTATAATAATTATGTTATTTTGTCAACTGAAAATCAATACCCCCCTCCTCGATGGGTTAAAAGGGATATGGACACGGGCAGATTTATGGACCAAAAGGCCGACCCTAACCCCTTCAAAGGTGTCCGAAAAGAAAGGTAAGGGATAAATTGAATAGGTTGAGGATAGAGGATATAGGAAAAGGGACTGCACCTCCTATCCAGGATCAGTTAATATTTTCCCTCTACTTTCTTCTATTTCCAATAGAGTCTTGGGCAGGTCAGCCAGGCAGCATATTCTTGGCCAAGGCTTTATCCACGATTGTGATTCTTCTCGAGTATTGCATTTTACGAAAGCAATTCCCGCTCCACAAGCCCGCATAAAAGAGACGTCATACTTGCTATCACCGACAGCTACCACATGAGAGAATGGTATTCCTAAAGGTCTAATAAGTTCTTTGAGAGCTCTGTCTTTTTCCTTAAGGTCAACTCTGAATATTCCCTCACCCGTTAAGACCCCCTCTACACCAACTTCAAGACCATTAGCGATCCAATGTTCTATTTTTAGTTTCCTGGAAACAGCCCGAGCAAGAATGTCAATCCCTGCGCTTAAAATAGCAAGCTCATATCTTCGTTGGTGTAAGAGATCGCAGATTTCAGGGGCACTCTCGGAAAGATTGAATTTAAACAGCACATTTTCCACTTCATTAATCTGTCGAGTACCCCACAGACTTATATCTCTCCTCATGAATTCGGGATAATCAATATTACCTACCTCATAGGCCTGTAGATTCTTCTTTGAAGCTTCGTACGTGCCAAAAGCATGATGCAACGTCCACCACGCACTTGGTTCTTCTACAAGAACACCATCGAGGTCAAAAGCTACCAACTTAAATTTCACTTCTTATACTCTACCAGGAACCTCGACGCAGTAAAAGCAGGTGAGATATATCAAAGAAAGTATGCCGACGACTAATGGAATTCCATAAAAAATGATAAGGCAAGCGGTCGCCCTTCGTCTACTGATTTTTTTTGATATCAGCGTTGTCATACCAAATAACACTGTCGCCCCTATAGTATATCCCTGATATGCTTTATCTATTTGTTCCCCGCGTTCCACTGCTCCCAATAATAGACGGTAATAATAGAGATAATCCATACAGAAGATGCCCGCGAGTAGGGAAATCCCAAAAAGTATTATCGCCGCGCTAACATGGAATTGTGAACCAAATATGTTGAGAAACTTTCCAGGATATTGCCCAATAGAAAGAGCTGCGGCACCGTATACAGCCATTACTACACTAACTCCTGTCGCTCTGGCACGAATTATCATTTCATTGAAGTGAATCTGAGTTTCGATAACTGTCTTCCATTCTTCAATTAGAAATTGCGTTCTATCGAAAGTCATCCCTTCTTGACACATTGTTTTTCTCCAGATCAAACAAGCCGCGGTTACCTTAGCATATGCAAATCATTTAGAGATAATACCTTCGCACCCATATTGATGAGGGATTTATTAGCTTCACTTTCAAAGGTATATAGAGGTTTACCCAACTTCATTACCTCATGGCAAAATTTTTCCATCTTACTGTTTGGTGAAGCATGGGCAACAAAAACTACGTCAGCAAGGACTGCGACAAAGCGATTGCGCTCCGTTGCGGTTTCAACTGTATTTCGTCTCCCGCTTTCCTTAAATGGAGAAAGCATCAACAATCGCCCTTGCTCAAGTGGTTTCTTGTATTCTGCTCGAATTCGCATTCCTTTAATACTACGAGCCGGGCAAATAATCACCGCCTGCGAATCTCTAAATAAAATTGTGAGGCACTCACGTTCTATAGGAGAGTGGAAGCCGCCGATAACAGTTACCCCGACTTGTCTTAAGCTTTGTGAAAGGTCATGGGCCTTAAGAATCAAGTGACCCGGACATTTTACTGAACAGAAAAAAGCCAGCTTCTTATGATTGAGGATATTGAGGTTACCCAGACCTGTTATGACTGCGAGGGTATGGCGACCCAAATATTTCTGCAAGGAAGATGGATAAATAGTACTGCTTTGTTTGAGATGGAAGATTCCCAAGTTGTTTACCTTAACTATGTTTCCCCAACTAAATTAATTCGGTTTCTACTATTTCAGCCTTTGAAATCTATTATCCTCCGCTCCATTGGGCCAGCACCTTACGTCCCAGATCGGTCGTTCTGTAGCGCTGATTTGAACTTCGCGGCTTGTCTGGTATCGTCATCTCGAGCAATCCGGCCTTGATAAGTGCTGCGAGGTGAGGCTTCACATTATCTCGTTTGCTTATGCCTATGGCCTGGCCTATAATGCGCATTGATTTTTGTTCAATGCAAAGTTCAAGGATCTTTCTGGCGTATGGGCCAACTTGCCCTGCGACTTGCCCTGCGACTTGCCCTGTAACTTGAGGGGCAACTTGGGGGGTAACTTGCGGGGTGATCTTACGAGCTATTTCGGCATTTGGCCAGAAAGTGGCGGTGAAGAATCCATTAACTGTGAATTTTGGCTCAGGGCATTTATGCTTTCTTGCGTCCTCTATCATGCGCCGGATTCCTGTCCCTGCCTTCTCAATGAGGGCGATTCGGTGAAGAAGGTCGGCTATGAGTGGATTCCTCCTCACACTGCGAGTGCCAAGTTCTTCTCTGCTCAAACCCTTTGGCAATCCTCCGGGGTTGCTGATTTCAATCCGATCGTCGTATATCTCAACGAAGACATTTGCGCCCGCTTCGAAGTAGTCCCGGTGCATTACAGCATTCGTAATTGCTTCGCGTAGGGCTCGCATGGGATACTCGGGCACATCTTCGCGTCTTAACTTCTCGATGCGGTAGCCAGTCCGCGTGTTCCTCTCAATGAAACGGAGGCTTTCCTCAATGTCGCTTACAAGACATTCAGCAAAATCTTTGCGGTCCAGAATATTAACCTTGTCCGTACCCTTTGCCAGAAGACAAGTGACATACGCCTGTGGAAAGAAATGCCTCACATTATTAGCAAAGAAGAGAACCCCTGCGTTTCGGAAGATGAGACGTCTCCCAGCACGCTCAGCAACTTCGATGTTCACCAGGACATCCTCAACCCTCCCCTTGGAAGTGATCCGGCTCTGGCTAATCCAGGCATCAAATTTTTCTCGGTCGAAGTCTTCAGGATAACGGAATTTTGGACAGACCGTCAGGTCGAATCGGATGGCCCCTTCGCTGCGGAAAAAATCTCGTATCTCATCGCGTGAGAGTTTCTGGGTGCTTGCCCCTTGTCGCCAGAAGAACCCCTCACGGCATTGGACGGGCTTGCTCTCGCTTTCTCGAACGGTGATCACCATCACCTTACCCACGGTCTCAACCAGAATTCTTATAGGTGGGTCACAGTTTCTGGCGATGTCCTGGATTTGTGCTCGCAACTTATTACTGCCTCGTATCCCCACCACCGTTCCATCATCACGGACTCCTAAAAGGATTTTCCCTCCCGGACTGTTGGCGAAGGCAACGAGATCCCGGGCAAACGAGGAAGAGAGGGACTCCTTGTAATCTAACATTGACCCCTCTCCTTCCCGAAGGAGGATATTAAGATCTGTTTGCTTCATACTTTTCTCTGTCCAAAAAGTCGCTTAGGTGCTGGACTTCAGCGATTAGTTCAAAGAGCTCCTCGCAAGTCAACTGTCCTCCTCTTCATGACTGCCCAACCCTATCAGAGGCTTGATATCTAAGGCTAAACAGAATCACCACATTTTATTCCCTCATCAATCAAACAGTCGATTATCCAGCTATGTCCAGCAATCCCTGGCGAAATATTTGAAAACTTCTGGATCGGTTACGTTCTGGTTCCATATACACTGATACCTCTCGTGCAACCAAGATTTTGGGGATTCCAGAAGAGAAATATCCCACTTTCTTGAATTCCCGCTCGAGGGCTTCCCATGTTCCTCCCCTAATGGTATCTGGATTGCGATATTTTGCTTTCTTCCCAAGATTCAAAGAAATACGAGGATATGAGGAATGCACCGCTTCTACGTCCCCAAAAAACCAGGCTTCCAGTTCTTCAATGGCCAAACGATTCAGCACCTGAAAATAAGAACCAATCGTTCTATTTGATTTTGTAAATAATCCAGTCCTTTGAGCGATCCCTTCTAAATTATCCTTAAGTGCTCGACAATCCTCTTCATCCGCATCAGTCAGAACAACGATGCGCCAATCTTCCGGCATCCAAGTTTTATATCCTCTGAGACGGGGTAACAATTTGTTAAGAAGATCTGGTTTCCCCTGATATGAATGAACTTTGAAAGAAAAGTCTTGTCCTAATATCTTAGGTACGAGATTGGAAAGAGTAGCCTCAGCAGATGGCTCTTCAACCAAAAATTCAATGTGCACGCGAATGTATACCTCCAGATTTTCTCATTTCACCATCATGATCTTGATTCTCCTGAAGCTGTTAAAGGGTCACCAACCTCAAAATGCCCCTCCATCCAGAGGTGTCCAAGGAGGGCACCTTGATTCATAAATTCTTTTATTCCTTTCATTTTGGCAGCTTGTTTGGCCTGTGTATAACCATTCTTATCTCGGTAGAGCACCCATAGCTCTTCAGGTCTCAGTCCATTTACGAAGAATGGTGAATGTGTTGTAACCATCAACTGGGTCCGTGCTGAAGCTTCTCTGCACTCTTCAGCCAGTTCGGGGAGTAGTCGGGGATGAAGATGATTTTCTGGTTCCTCAATGCCTACCAATTGAGGGGGATCGGGGTCATAAAGTACTGTCAAGTATGCCAGCATCTTAAGCGTTCCGTCAGAGGCAAATTTTGCTAAAATCGGGCGTTCAAAAGGTGCATCCTTAATCTGCAATAGGAGCCTACCATCAGGCATTAGTTCTGCATACACCCTCTCCAATTGCGGTACACGTCGGGAAAGAGTTTTTAAAATTTGATCGAGTCGGTCTTCATGCTGCTCCTTCAAATATTGAATCACATTCGGCAAATTATCACCCGTTGCGGATAATCGTTCTTGAGGGCCGGCTTCAGGAGTTCCACGAGTATTATCTGCTGTAAGGTAGGAAAGGTACCACCCGGTAATAAAACGACGCAGAGCACTGACACGTGGATGTTTTGCGAGTTGTCCAAGGGTATTAGCAGCGATCATCTCTGGAGAATCCAATCGCTCTTCCATCCGTTGGTCACGTTCATCCGGGTCCTCTCCCGTAATTACTTTCCCAGCCCCCATTTCAAAGTCGAGAAACCTGAAAGGTTTACCTTTTGATCCTCGACGCCATTGTAGCCATTCCTCCGCCACGTAAGGCCCTTTACGTCCTTCTTCAATCGTAATATGATAGGTGATGATAGGTGACTTCGGTTTTTCTCGATATTTCAACTCAAAAACTATTGCTCCATCAGACCCACGGGTGCGGAGTTCTTTGAACCTGCCACGTTTGTCCCAAGCTTTCCTAAGACCAACAGAAAAACACTCGGACAGAAAAGCAAACACATCAAAGATCGTTGACTTTCCGCTGCCATTAGGACCAAGGAAGACGGTTAAAGGGGTAAGGCCTTTTAGGTTTAGATTCCGTAAAGCCCTGTAATTTATTACTGACAATTCCTCGATGCGTGGAACAGACTGCCTAATTAAATTACTCATAATTCACCTCTTTTTTCCATAGGTAATTTTGTCACGACAAATTCTTTTAAAATATTTCCTATTTTATCTCCACATCGTCCAGTTTGCTCTGGTGTCGTTTGGACTTCAGCAATAAGTTCAAGTGTATTTGTCAAGTCCGCATCCCGCAATCAGCATTCCGCATTTGAATGCTGCCAACTTTTTTACGGATGACACATCATTTCTCTCAATGAACTACCCCGCCGCAAGCAGCGGGGTATCAAAGACCACAACGGGCAAAACCCTTCGCCCCAAGGGGCGGGGTATTCACCCGGACGGAATAAAATAGCCGAGAAAATTACAATCAAGCCGGTTTGGATCGGCCTCAAAAAGAAAGTAGTGACTGCTGACTATTGCACCGTCAAGTTCATCAGGAACAATACCATACCCTCCCACTTTTGCATCAATCTCAGCAACAAGAAAATCACCGGAACGACAGATCTGTTGTTCTTTCGTCTTTAACTCACTCCCTGTAATGTGATCCCGAATTACAATCCCCTTGGCGTGCAGTTGAACACGACAACGCTTGTAGGTTTTGAAGTCATCAATTCGCACAAACTCTTTGCGGTGATTGATCACTTCTCCTAGTTTTACCATTGACCAAGGCTTGTTCATTGCCGTGGCTCCTTCTTTGCACTAACAAGGATACGGCTCTCCAGCAGTTTCCGTGATCGCTTCAATTCCGCTACGAGCATCTTTTCGTCTGGGAGTTTCATCTTATATTCGGCAGCCAAAACTTTATTGGGCAGACCTTCCAAAGCATAGTGTGCGGCAGCAGCGTTTTTCTCGGCACAGAGGATCAGGCCAACGGGTGGGTTCTCGCCCTCGTTCATCCAGTGCTCTCGGGCATAGTTGAGGTAAAGATGCATCTGTCCAGCGTCAGCATGGGTGAATTTGCCGACCTTGAGGTCAATTACCACCAAACACTGCAACCGGCGATGAAAGAAGAGTAAATCCACGCGATACCAATCGTCGCCGATGCGCAGGCGACGCTGTCTTCCGATAAAGGCAAAGTCGCCACCGAGTTCGAGCAGGAACTTTTCTAACTGTTGGATGAGGGCTTCTTCCAGGTCGTTTTCGGAGTACTCGTCCTTCAGATTTAGAAATTCGAGAATGTAGGGATCTTTGATCTCCTCATCTGGAGTGACCATATCCTCGGGTCTGGATGGAGCACCTTTTTTCAGCATGGCTGTTTTATTCTTTGAAAGTAGTATCCGCTCGTAGAATAGCGAGGATATCTGCCTGTCGAGTTGCCGGACGGACCACCCGCAACGAAGTGCCTCGGTCTCATAAAAAGCACGTGCCTCCGCTGAGCGGCTACGGCGCAAGAGCTGGACATAGTGTGACCAGGAGAGGGGAAACGCTCCAGACAGATCACTCAGGTTGAATTTCCGAAACGGTGTCTCGGATTTTGAAGTAGAACTCAGATGGGCACTAGATTTCCGAGACAGTGTCTCGGAAATTCTCTCCGGTGGGTAAGTCTTGTAGAAGAGGCGCATGGTTTCCAAGTTGTCTACCGAGAGCCCTCGTCCAAAACGGCTTGTCAGATCTTTGGAAAGCCTTTCAAGAAGACCTGCTCTGTATTTCGCACGGATATTCCCACCCTGTTCAAACTCTACAATTCTCCTCCCAATTTCCCAGTAAGTGGCAGTCATGATTGTATTTACGGTGCGGGAGGATGTTCTCCGTGCGCTTTCCAGCAAATCCACGAGGCCGGACAATACAGAGTCGTAACCCTTTAGCGAACCGGGGGCGGTCTCGGACTTCTTGACGAAAGGATTCTTCATGCCTTTGGTTCCTGGGCAAGGACCTGTTTGATCTCACCCATAATTTCGATGATGCGTTGCTCCTTCTTTAGAATATCTTCAACCAACTGCTCTGGACGCATGTGCTCGAAGTCTCGCTTGCTATTTGGATTCTTAATATCAAGATTAGCCGAAATGAGGTTGCCTGCCTTGTCATATTTCAGGATTTCATCTCCTGAGACCTTCCAAGCCCATCCGTTTTCTTTTCGGTTCTTCCACCAGTCCAAGCATTCTGCAAACTCCTCATATTGCAATGGCTGGGTCTTGGTGTATTGCTTCCGGCCCCCTGGCAACGGAAGTTCATAGTACCAAATACCCCTTGTGGGCCCGGAGCGGTCGAAAAAGAGCAGATTTGTTGGGATGCTGGTATAAGGTGCGAAGACGCCGTTGGGTAATCGCACGAGTGTATGAAGATTGAATTCTTTCAGCAGTTCCTCCTTTATGCGGGCACAGATACCATCACCAAAAAGTGTTCCATTGGGGACAACAACACCAGCCCGACCCGGCTTGGGAGGCTTTTTCAATTTACGCATGATGAGTTGAAGAAAAAGAAGGGCTGTTTCTGCGGTTTGCTTGTCTTCGGGGAAGTTGCCTAAAATTCCCCGTTCCTCTTCTCCACCAAAGGGTGGATTAGTGAGGATGACGTCCACTCGATCCTTATCTCCAATTTCCCTCAAAGGGGAACGCAAGCTATTTAGCGGATCAATCCTTGGATATTCAAGTCCATGAAGCAACAAATTCACCTGGGCAAGAAGGTAAGGCAGAGGTTTTGCCTCGCCTCCTAAGATGCTCTTTGTTTGGAGAATCTCTCGATCCTGAACAGTCTTACACTGCTTTTCTAAGTGTTTGAAGGCTTCTACGAGGAAGCCCCCTGTCCCACAGGCAGGGTCAAGAACAGTCTCCCCAAGGCGTGGATCGATAACCTCAACCATGAAACGAACAACAGGTCGAGGCGTATAAAATTCTCCTGAGTCGCCTCCTGAGTCACGCATTTCCTTAAGCATGGATTCATAGAGATGACTGAGTGTGTGAATCTCTTCTGAGGAGTTGAAGTGGATGCCGTTAACCTTGTTGATGATATCCCGAAGGAGGTAACCACTGATCATGCGGTTTGTAACGCCTTTAAAAACAGTGGCAATGACATCACGGCGATCACCGCCATTTGAACTTTGTAGACTTCTTAAATAAGCGAAAAGACCAGGGCCTTTCGTCCCATCCGGGCGCACAGCTTCTTCATTGTTAATAAAAGCAGTCAGTTCATTACCAGTGATTCCATCTTCTTTCGCAGCCCAATCCCTCCATCGGTATGGTGGCACGATAGCTTTCCGGAACTTTTTACCAGCCATGGCAGCCTCATGCTCACGGATCTGCTCCAAGTCATCAAGAAACTTGAGAAACATGATCCATGTCAGCATTGGCAGGCGATCCAGATCTCCGCTTAATCCTTTGTCCTTCCGCATGATGTCCCGGGAAGATTTAATGAGGCTGCCAAGTTGTTGGACTGTGGTTAAGGGTTGGGTATCTTTCTTTCTCTTCATTTATGATTCACCCTTTATGTGACCCCTCACCCCATCCCTCTCCCCTTTGTTTTCTGGCAGGGGGAGAGGGGGAGGAAAAATTTTATGCAGCATAAAGTAATGTTTGCAACTGATTAACTGCTTCCTTTAACTTCTCCGGCCCTCCAAACAAGTTTGCAATCTCTATCACATTACCATGGTTAGAAATCGGTGGAACCTTTAGCACATCGGGAATAATGAACTGGGCAGTTCCATAATCAGAATATTTATCGAGTAGTTCATTAAGTATCACCTTAGCTTCAGGACCATATTGGTCAAAAAAATCTTTCTTATCCTTTCTCAACCGATCTGCCCTTTCACGCCGTGTTCTCAGTGGAGCATTGTAGGCAATGTGACAGAGAAGGTCGAAAGGATCGGCCTCGGGTTGATTTGTAGCAGAGGCTAACTCCTCGAAGTCGATTCCTCTTTCCTCAAGTAAGGCAATAACCTCGGACCGCTGTTCTGAATTCTCCCAGCGTCTTCGTAATTCAATAGCTGTAGGACAGAGTGTTCGCATTTTCTCTGCGGTATAGTCCGTGAATTTAACAACCCGGAGTTGCCTTCCATCGGTATCAAGTTCATAAACGAGATGAGCAGCGATTTCAACATGGCCACCATCGAAATAGTACTTCCGCCGCTGTCCCTCCGAATCATCTGGAATAGTAGGCGTGACTTCCCATTCCATTTCTGGTTCGGGGACAACGAGATCTCCTTCAACAACTTCGTAGGTATTGGGGATTAATTCTCCTTGTTCATTAATCTCCTCTTCAGTTAATAGCGCTGGCTCCCCATCAAATTCTGGGTCCGCAAAAAGGCGAGTGGCACTGCCGGTATAATCCAAAATGTTAAAGAAAAATTTGTCATAATCATCACGAACACGGGTGCCACGGCCTATGATCTGCTTGAATTCTGTCATTGAATTAATAACGTGAACCAAGGCAACGTTTTTGCAGGTCTGAACATCTACCCCGGTCGTAAGAAGCTTCGATGTAGTAACAATTACAGGAGTGACTGTCTCAAGCCACTGAAATCTACTGAGATGCCCTCGGCCGGCTTGTCCCTCATCGGATGTGACACGGCAGACATAATCAGGATACTTCTGCACAAGCTCGGCATTTAAATTATTCAGGGCATGATGCATCTCGTCGGCATGCTCCTGGTCCACACAGAAGATAATGGTTTTGGCAAATGGATCGTTTTTCTTTAGAAACTCGGTTAAGTGACGAGATACAGCCTCAGTTCTTGCACGGAGTGCGACAATGCGTTCAAAATCCGGGGTATGATATTCCTCGTCTGGGATCTCCCGACCAAAACGATCAAGATCGCCTTTACTCGGGCGCCATCCGGCAGCGTCATAAGTCGTTATAACCCGGTGCACTCGGTAAGGGGCGAGGAATCCATCATCAATTCCCTGACGAAGACTGTAAGTATAAACTGGATTCCCGAAGTACCGGTAAGTGTCCCTATTATCCTCCCGAAGGGGCGTTGCGGTCATACCAAGTTGATAAGCTGGTTTAAAATACTCAAGGATCTCCCGCCAATTACTTTCGTCTCGGGCATTTCCTCGATGGCACTCGTCCACGATAATGAGATCGAAGAAATCAGGCGAATATTCCCTGTATAAACCAGGACGTCGCTCATCTTTGGCAATGGCCTGATAGGTTGAGAAGTAAATCTCCCGGTCTTTGTTGGCTACCCCATTCTCGATTTTCCAGCGGGCATCTCCAAAAGGAGCAAAGTCTTTATCTTTGGGATCGTCAACAAGAATGTTTCGATCTGCGAGATAAAGGATCTTGGGGTGCCCATATTCGCCAGTCTTATTCCATAATGCGCTCCAGAGCTTCCAGCAAATTTGAAAGGCAACCAATGTCTTTCCGGACCCTGTTGCCATGGTTAGAAGGATTCGACGCTTTCCCTGGAGGATTGCCTGGACTGCGCGGTTTATTGCAATCTCTTGATAATATCTGGGGGCCTTTTGACTTTGGGTATAATAAGGCGTCAGGAGCCGTCTTGTTATCTCTTCATTCAGATTCTGTGAAGATCTGAGGCGTGCCCAGAGCTCGGCTGGGGTTGGGAATGAGTTAAGTTCTCTTTCCTGGCCAGACAGATAATCAAATTCAATGATGCCATGGCCATTTGTCGAATAAGCAAACTTTAAACCTAGAATTTCAGCGTATTCCTTGGCCTGTTGAAGCCCATCACCCGGTAATTTATAAGCGGCTTTTGCTTCAATAACAGCAATCATGAAGTCGCGGGTGTAACGAAGTAGATAGTCAGCTCGCTTTTGTTTCTGGCGTTTGATCTTTTTGCCTGTGACTACGATACGGCCATCTGTAAAGGTTTTTTGTTCTGTAAAAGAATGGGGGTCATTATCCCAAGCAGCCTCGATGAGTTTAGGGAGTACGTATTTTCGGCAGGTATCAGCTTCGGTAATCATAATTCAATTTCTTCTTTGGTTACAAATTAGGATCGGACCTTCAATTTTCATCTTATATCTTCAACTAACCCCGCTGATTTTTTCTAATTCCCCCTTCCCTTTCAACTCCTAATTGAAGCCAAAGAATCCATTCCAGAGGCCGCTCTGGAGAAAGGTTCATCATCGTTTCTCCATTTTTGATCTTTTTGAGGATTTGTAAGGCACATGCGGTTCTTCAACCAAAAAACCTATCCGTTTCTTTGGCGGTTCTGGTTTGGGTTCCGGGGGTGGAAGAAACAGTGGGCGAATTTTCTCGTAAAGATTCCGTATATGGTGGTCATGCGCAAGAAGGATGTTTTCAACTTTGAGCAGACGCTTCTCCAACTCCGACCGGCTGATAAGTTCTCTTCTCATCAGAACAAACGCCCGCACGACAAAGACACTCATCTTCACCGCTTTTGCACTGTTGAGCACATTGGCGGCCATGACTGAGCCGTGTTCGGTAAAGGCATAAGGAAGATATCTGGGGTTCCGGTGCTTTTGGGAACCGGTCACAAATTGTGACCGGTTGGATGCACGACTCAAGGTCACAAATTGTGACCTCAAACCCTCGTATTCCTCTGCTGTCAACTGGAACATGAAGTCTGCGGGGAACTTTCGTTTGTTCCGCTTGACAGCCTGATTAAAAACCTTTGTTGTCACCCCATATATCCGCGCCAACTCTGCGTCTAAAATCACTTTTTGGCCACGAACGGTGAGAATCAGGGGTTCACTCGCCTGGGGAGTGTATCCCTCCAGCTTCTCCATCATAGGACATCCCTATAAACCGTTAGGGAGAAATGTTTAAGAAGAAGTTGAATATGGCCTTATTTTATCGAAAACAACAAATTAGTCAATTTTGTTTTGTGAATTACTGAGCCGCTAATTCGGAGGTTGGAGTGAACCGTGATAATTTTAATTCTCCACTCATGACTCTTTGGCAAAGGAGAGATGGGCTTTGATTGAGGGTAGTAGAATTAATTCTTCCGCATCATGGTGCTGACCGCTTTCTCCAGGCCATCGAGGGTCAGCTCAAACATGGGAAAGATCTCCCTGATATGACTGATGGTTCGAGTGTATGCCCAGTGCTCGGCAAGCACTGGATTGATCCAGACAGAATGTGGAAAGGTTTTGGCAATGAATTGTAGCTTCATATAGCTCGGCTTTCCTGACCTCTCCTCGATATGGATGGAGCCATCTGTGGCCATCAGTTCGTAAGGAGCCATGCTCGCATCGCCTACAATGATAAACCTTGTTTCTGGATCCAGACGAACCAATTCATCAACGGAATGAGGTTTGGAATGCCTCGGAGGATCCTCCCACAAATAATCGTAAATGGTATTATGAAAGAAAAAGGTCTTGAGATCCTTGAATTGTGCCCGGGCATAATTAAAAAGGGTTTGCACGAGATCGACATAAGGGTCCATGGACCATCCGCCATTGTCGATGGCCAATATTACCTTTAAACGGTCCTTGAGGCTCCGATCAAATACGATCTCTATTTCTCCCGCATTCTTCATGGTCTGGTAAATGGTCTGATCGATGTTGATCCTATCCTTGGGACCAAAGGGCACCATATTTCTCAATCTTTTCATGGCCTCACCCATTTGGGATTGGGTCAATAAGCCTTCCTGTGAGTAATCGCGATACCTTCTGTCCATGGCCACCTTAACGGCCGACTTATTTCTCGAAATTCCCCCAACCCTCATCCCGCCCGGATGATATCCGGAATGCCCCACGGGAGAAGTCCCGCCTGTTCCAATCCACTTGCTTCCACCATGGTGTGCCTCGGTTTGCTCTTTTAACCGGTCAAGAAAGTACTGGATTAATTCCTCAGGACTCAATTTGCTCAGATCTTCTTCATTGATTCCAAGAGCATCCGCCAGGCCCTTAGGGTCTTTCAACCACTCATCGAGCAGGGCACGGGCCACCTCTGATAATTCAAATTCGGTCGGTTCTTTAAGTTCAATGCCCTGGAATCGATGAGCGAAAACCTGATCATAGAGATCAAAATATCTTTCGCTCTTGACCAGAATTGAACGGGCACCTGTGTAAAAGTCATCAACGGAGTTGATCAATCCCATGCTCAAGGCTTTTTGAAGCGTTAAGAAGGAGGTGGGGGATACCGGAATACCTACTTTTTTCAATAAGTAAAAAAAGTCGACGAACATAATTGAACTCTATCACATCCATTAGAATCCCCCCTCGCCCCCCTGAAGCTGTGAAAAAATTGCTTCAAGTTGAGAGGGCGGGCGGGGATATCGGGCGGATTTCCGGGAAGCCGCCGTCAGGCGGGAATCTTCCCAAAGTTTTACAGCGGTACATTTTCTCGTTAACTACCCTCGATGAAAAACTTGAATATTCGTCGCTCATTGCAGAGCCTTATTACCTCTCCCTTCAAAACGACCGCATTTGTAAAACTTTGAAGATATTCCCACCTGACCTGCAGTCCCGATTTTTTCACGTCTCCCCTTTTGTAAAAGGGGTTGGGGAGATTATTCATTTCAGGCCCTGAACCTGGTAACAGCATTCTGAGCAACGACATAATCGGGGCTTTTTTTAAACAGAACGCCTAAATAAGGGACCTCCCCTTTAATGAGGTCCTTAACTTTGAAGTCGGTATCTGCTCTTAAAGCCCTGATCCAGTTAATCAACTCTCTGGTCGCTGGTTTTTTCTCGATGCCTCTGATTTCTCTGAGGCGGTAAAATGTTCTGATAGTACTATCGAGCAGATCCTTGTTGATATCAGGGAAATGGACCTGGACGATCGTTCTCATCATGTCCGGCTCCGGGAAGGCAATGTGGTGGAAATTGCAGCGACCTAAAAACGGATCGGAGAGATCTTTTTTAGCATTGGAGGTGATGACGATGACCGGCCTGTTTTTTGCTCTGATGGTTTTATCGATCTCGATGATATCGAATTCCATCTGGTCCAAGACATCCAGCATATCGTCCTGGAAATCGGTATCCGCCTTATCGACTTCGTCAATCAGCAAGACCACTCTCTCTTCGGATACAAAGGATTGTCCGATTTTACCCATTCTGATGTAGTCTTCGATATTGCTGACATCCCTTTTGGAATCTCCAAAGCGGCTATCATTTAAACGGGTCAGTGTATCATACTGATAAAGGGCATCGATGAGCTTCATGCTCGATTTGACATTCAGAACGATCAGCCTCATGCTAAAGGCTTCGGCAATGGCATGGGCCAGCATGGTCTTTCCCGTTCCAGGTTCTCCTTTGAGCAGGAGGGGCATTTCCAGGGCCATCGAAATGTTGACGATTCCTGCCAGCTCTTCATCCAGCACATATTTTGAAGCACCACTAAAACTTTTTACTTGATTTTCCTCATCCATGGTCAGGCTCCTTCACAAAAAGATATTTTCCAAACTTGAAAAAGATAATCTCTTTCATATCGGGCGAGTTTTTAATGTTAAATAATAACTATTTTTTAATCATCTTTCAACATCCGCTTTCATCTGTCATTTAAACTTCAAAAGTGCACAGGTTTTGGTAAATTTAAAGTAGAAAAGTCCCTACCTAATTTCCTCGGTAGCGGCCATGGCAGGTCATCAGTGATGACAGTCAAAATCAGACGATGAAAATCAATCATTTTCCCTCTCCCGCTGGCGGGAGAGGGTTAGGGTGAGGGTGGAGCCTAAATATATCCCCCTCACCTTCATCCTCTCCCCCTGGGGAGAGGAGATGAGAAGGTATGCACTTTTCAACTTTAGCTAACACATCCGCTTTCATCTTCGGGGTCCGAACCAAACTGATTTCGTAACACTTTAGCGCTTTGAAAAATCGCCCCCACGAAACACCGGTCAGGGGTGTTGGAAAAGTTTTAGAGCGGAAACCTTTTACCCCGTTAGAAAGCCCCGGCATTTAAGCCGGGGATGTCATAAATAGAAAGCATCAGCTCCTTGTAAAGGTGGGGTCAAAGCCCCACCTTTCTAACGGGGTTTACTCGATCATTCCGATGGCTCCAATACGATTGCAGGGTCTTGTTCGTCTTCTCCGTTTTGAAAAGATAAAGCATAAAAGACCGTATTCTAAAACTTTGGAAGCATCCCTGACCGGGGAACCAATCGCATTGGATTTCAAACAGCTAAAGTGTTAACTAATTTTTATTTTCAGATTATCCAATCCCTGCCTATGCCTGCCTGCGGTAGACAGGGCAGGCTTGCAATTTGCAACCCACAATCTACAATTAAATCGCGCCTTGCGTAAATATTGAAAATCTGTTTAAATTTGGGCAGGAAAACGATGGTCTCAAGGATATCATCAAGCATCTCACTATGAGGCACTGAGTCAGATGTCCCTTCCTGCAATGGATCGGCGCTGGTGGGTGGTCCTCAACATCTCCATTGGCATCTATATGTCCACATTGGATGCCAGCGTCGTCAACATCTCCCTGCCTACGATCACAAATGCTTTGAATACCTATCTGAAGGCTGTTGCCTGGGTGGTGATGGCCTATCTCATCGTCATCACAGGGTGCCTTCTGTTGATGGGGAGATTGGCCGATCTGTTCGGACAAAGGAGGGTTTATATCCTGGGTTTTATAACATTTACGATAGGATCGGCCCTATGTGGATTTTCCCCAACGATCCATTTTCTGATCGGTTCGAGGATAATCCAAGGTTTGGGTTCTTCTGCCTTGATGGCCATTGGCCCAGCGATCATCATGACTGCTTTTCCGGAAAAGGACCGGGGCCAGGCCCTTGGGATCGTTGCCTCCATCGTCGCTGTCGGTTTTATAACAGGGCCTCTCATTGGAGGATTTCTGGTAGAACATCTTGGGTGGCGATCCATCTTCTTTGTTAATCTTCCAATTGGAGCTTTTGGAATCTATCTCTCTTCAAGGGTCTTGGAAGAGGGGGAACCAACGGGTAAAGTCCAGTTGGATCTCTGGGGAGCCCTTCTGTTTTTTTCCTTTCTTGCCTCTCTTCTTATTTTTCTTAACCGCGTGGGTTATGGGTGGCTCATCCTTTGTCTATTCTGCCTTAGCTCATTCATTGCTGTGGAACATCGATCTTCTTTCCCTTTAGTGGACCTTCAACTCTTCAAGAGACGACTCTTCATCTCCTCTATTGGGGCAAGCCTTTTCTCTTTTTGGATGAATGGTGCCCACACCTTTGTCGTCCCTTTTTTCCTTCAGAATATTTTGGAATGCTCGCCATCGAAGGTAGGAATGTTAATCTTCCCTGGCGCCCTCACTGTGATGGTGATGGCACCTCTGGGTGGGAGAATTTCCGATCGGGTCGGGGTAAGAATTCCAGCCACCATTGGTTTAACCGTTACCTCGCTCACCATCTTCTCCTTCACTTTTCTGAAGACCGGTGTGAGTGATTATGATATTGTGTGGCGGCAAGTGGTCTTGGGAATTGGGATCGCGCTCTTCAATCCCGCCAACAATAGTGCCATCATTGGCTCTCTGCCCCGGGAGAGGATAGGTTTCGCTTCGAGTTTTTTGGCTCTCTCAAGGAATCTGGGGATGGTGATGGGTGTTGCCTTTGCAGAGATGGTCATTGCTTTCAGAGCGCCCACGACCCCATTGGACACAGGAAGAGGTGGCCCTTCGCTCGAGAGCATCCAGGATGTTTGGAGGTTGGCTCTCATCATCGGGCTGAGTGCGATCCTCATCTCTTGGACAAGGGAAGGAAAGAGTGCCTCTCGGGCAGTAAAGGAACAGCAAGAGTCCAGAAAACCTTTTTGACTTTTTAGGATTTTTTTAGGAGAATATTTTTGGAGGTTCTTGTGAAACGGTCAGATGGAAGAGAGCCTGGAGTTTTGAGACCGGTAAAAATTACGAGGCATTATATGAAACATGCTGAGGGCTCGGTCCTTATCGAAATAGGGGATACCAAAGTCATCTGCTCAGCCAGTGTGGAAGAGAGGGTCCCCCAATTTTTACGACATACTGGAAAAGGCTGGATCACAGCGGAATATTCCATGCTCCCTCGGTCAACTCACACCCGTACCTCTAGAGATTCGCTGACGGGTCGCGGAAGTGGCCGTGCCTTTGAGATCCAAAGATTAATCGGGCGCTCTTTAAGGTCTGTGACCGTTCTCAGCGGGTTCGGAGAGAGGACGATCTGGATTGACTGTGATGTGATTCAAGCCGATGGTGGGACAAGGACCGCTTCGATCACAGGCGCCTATGTTGCCTTGGTGGATGCTTTTCGAAAGATGGTTAAAAATGGGTTGATTGAAAAAGTTCCTCTCAAGGATTCTGTCGCTGCCATCAGTGTGGGGAAAGTGGAAGGGAAGGTGTTATTGGATTTGAATTATGAGGAGGATTCCAGAGCTGAGGTGGATATGAATGTGGTGATGACAGGTCATGGAAAGTTTGTTGAGATCCAGGGCACCGCAGAGGAGGCCGTTTTTACAAGAAAGGAGATGGATGAGTTGACGGCCCTTGCCCAGAAAGGGATAAAAGAACTCACGAGAATCCAAAAAAAGTGTTTGGAAGGGATAAAATTAGAGAACGATTAGAACTGATTGTTGCAACTCGAAACCGAGGAAAGGTCCGTGAAATTCAAAGGGCCTTGAAAGGGTTGGGGCTTCGAATTTATTCATTAGGCGATTTTTCAGATGCTCCAGAGATCGAAGAGGACGGGAAGAGTTTTACTGAGAATGCTTTAAAGAAGGCTCGATTTTATTCAAAATACTTTGGGAAATTGACCATTGCGGATGATTCTGGATTAGAAGTTGATATTTTAAAGGGATTGCCCGGGATCTATTCTGCAAGGTATGCTGGGGAAGGGGCTTCGAATAGAGAGAATAATCGAAAGCTGCTTCGTGAGATGGAGGGAATTCCACTTTCGAAGAGAGGAGCAAGATTTAGGTGTGCCATTGTCATGGTATCCGATGAGGGAAAAGAGGTCGTCGCAAAAGGATCATGTAAAGGGAGGATCGGATTTAGGGAGGTAGGAAAGAGAGGGTTTGGATATGATCCTCTCTTCATTCTCCCTCAATATGGAAAGACAATGGCTCAACTTACCCTCGAAGAAAAAAATAGGATTAGTCATAGAGGAAAGGCTTTAACGAAAATAAGAAAGTTGATCGATGGCTTCAGGGGCTAAAGATGGCCAGGAAACTCGTTCTATTATTGATTATGTGTTATTAATATATGCACACTATTAGTGGGATACTTACCAAACGCGTTTCGGTTATTTTGATATTGGTTAATTGGAATTTATTCCTGAACCTGTCAGGAACGGGTTTGGAATTTGGTTATTGGAAATTGGTTATTACGATGTGATTCATTTCCTTTAAACAAGGCGGTCGGGGCGTAGCGCAGCCTGGTTAGCGCGCCTGCCTTGGGAGCAGGAGGTCGGCCGTTCAAAT
>Ga0315276_10001276_pt1 | contig 22566 bp, 26 predicted proteins | sample YL17G05_0_MG_FD_204542 | JGI IMG/M metagenome (GOLD analysis project Ga0315276, IMG submission 204542) | Sediment microbial communities from Yellowstone Lake, YNP, Wyoming, USA - YL17G05_0 | ecosystem: Environmental > Aquatic > Freshwater > Lake > Sediment | place: USA: Wyoming | collected... | reverse complement strand
CACGCATCCTGAACGTCTCCTTAGCAACCTTCTGCATCCAGGTGATTTGGTCGGCTTGAAATTGTACGGCTACTATATGTCGATCGTTCATGGCAGTTGCTCCTATTTATAAACATCAGCCAGTCGCTGACTGAGACTTTTGGATGTTGGCATTATTTAACGGGTTATCCTGTTTCTGGATATCTAACTGTTTCAGCCTCGCGTCGCAAAGGAAGTCAATCTGAAGGCTTAATGATCGTCTTTCGATCCGCGTTAAATAATTCAACTTTTTGCGAGTTGTGTCAGTGACATAAATGTTTGGCATATCTGAAACTCCTAATTACTGTAGTTTACACTTGTCTAATACAGAAATATACAGGAGATTTCGGCGTTTGTCAATATTATTCTACAGAAAAATATAGCGGAATGTTTTTGAATACCCGTAAGTTATTGTTAAAAATGATGTTATGCAGCAGAAAATTTCCAAAAAAAATTTAGGCGGAATGATGGATTCTGAAATAGTCGATGCTTTTACAAGTCAAGCGGACACCCGTGGGCAGGTAAAAAAATCAGCATTAGCGGCCGCCGTTCGACTATGGACAAGCCTTCCGGAAGAAATTCAAGCACGACTTATGAACCGGTCACTATCCGAAATAGCTTTTATTGAGCTTATTCATCAGATTGTGGACACAAGGATTGAGGATGGCCGTAAAGCTGGCCAAGCCCTTGCGAAACACCAAAAGAGTAAGCAAGGTCAAAAGGATTGAGTATTTTTGAATTATAACGGGCATAATCCAGAATGATTGTCTCGATTCCAATTAGACTTATATTAGCAGAAAAATGCACTTGAGAATCCATAACGACACCTCTAACTATTTGGAAACTCCAGGTTTAGGTTTGACGTGTCCCCATTGGACCTCAGTCGGTTCCGCCCGTATGTTAAAGATAATACCAAAATAAAACTTGATGTAAAGCGTTTTTTGAGGATAATTTAGACTAATGGATTCACAAGTTATCGATAATATCAGGCAACAGGCCCATGATGCCCCTTCACCCTGGCGGGAATATCTCCTTACCCTCTTGGAGACCCTCGATGCCCGGGATCGGCTCATCGCCGACTATCGCTCCGTCGAGGCCGCCCGCAAGGCCGTCGGCCTGCCAAATATAAACCCCAATTTCCCGGGGAAAATCTATTGATAAACTTCAGATGCACCAAGTGCTCAGAACCCCTTGAGGCCCCCGATTCTATGGCCGGCCAGGCCATCCAGTGCCCTAAATGTAAGTTGCACGAAAAGGTCCCCAACCCTGACAGTATCCTCCACCCAACCGTGCCCCCATCTGATAACTCCCCCAAAATCAAGTTCTTGTGTGAGCGATGCAACGGGGTAATAAATGCCCCCGAATCCCTTGCTGGCAAACTCTACCCCTGCCCTCGCTGTCTTCACTTCAACACCGTCCCCGGGCTCAACCGTTTATCCGCTGCCTCACCCGGCAACTGGTTCCACCTACTCGCCGTGATCATTTTAATTGCCGGCATTCTTCTTGCATTGGGCCTGTCGGGCATCTTTTTCTTTTTTGCATTCTCGCTCTCTATGGTCCTGTTCGCTTTCGGTTCGATAATCAATCATCTGGCCGAGATCACCTTTTACCTAAAAAAAAGAGATAGCCCCTCCAAGAAAAGCTAAACGACAACCTCCTCTATCCCCGCCAATGGATGGTGTTTATCGCTATCTTTTAACTTGCAGCCCAAGGTTTTTAAAAATCGCATCGACCTTATCATCGCTGATCCGCCCCTGGCCGCGCAGCCAGTAGTGTACGGTGCTGGCTGCCATGTGCCCCTCATTGTGCATGGCCCGGGCCAGCCCGCTAACCGTAGCGGGCTGCTTGCCCTGCTCTTTACGCCTGGCAAGCTCCGCCAGGACCGCCTGGCGGAGAGTGGTGTGATTGCGCATTTTTTTTCTCCATTCAATTTTGTTTTTGTTTCAATCACTAACACAAGTTCGGGACCGCAGACGACGCGACCCCAAGGTTAACGGCAACTACCACGGGCACTCACCCAGTGCCTGGCCGTTCCAACATTGATACAACTCCGAGATATCATAATCTGCCGGGTCGGCTCCGCACTCAAGTATGCTAGACAGGCCCGTCCGATGTGTGCAATCAAAAGAGCCATCGGTGTATTGCACTATGTACCAATCCAAATCATTATTGATCAGTTGTTTGTATGCCTGCCTGCCCGTAAAGTTTCCCAGTCGGTGTTTTTTGTTTTTCCTGGCTTTCATTTTTTTTCTCCATTCGTTTTTGTTTTTGTTTCAACGCTTAACTATCACTATATAATACTATACGATATATCGCATAGCTTGTCAAGCTGTTTTTTTGCAAAAATTACATATTTTTTTCGACTCACATCATAACTCCTTATTTTGCAATGCGTTACCACAAACATTTTTTTTACAAATTCCCATTTTTCCCCTTGCGAAATCGGCGGCTTATTTATATCCTGTGTTTGTTTGATAAAATTCCCGTGGAGTTGCATCTCCACAAACGTGCTTAATCAGCCCGTTGACCGAGACTCTTTGATACCGGTGGCGGGCTTTTTTTGCGCCCGCCTCCATGCTTAAAATCGGCCCGGCGGACCGGGCTGACTGAGTAAACGTACATGGAGGTACATATCATGCGAACCAAACGGCTTACACTTACGCTATACAAACACGAAAAAGTTTTCCTTGGAGTGCCAGGACACCCGACCGCTATCGGATCGATACAATTACATCCGAGCGACCGTTGTTCGTTTATCAGAATCATTTTGGAGTGTCCTGCCAATATCACAATCGTAAGGTCTAACGCCAAAAAAAAACAATAGGCTCGGAAGCCTGTTAAGTCACCTGATTATGGAAGGAACCATAACTATGAACATCAATCCATCCCGCCAAATCTTTCCCGCGTTGTTATCCCTTTGTATCTTCACGGCCCTGGCGTTTACCCTGCCCGGCTGCGGCGGCCTACGGTTTGCCCCCACCGAATCGCAAAAGCAGCTCGCCTTTGCCACTCACCAGGCCGCCCGGTCCGCCGCCGACTTAGGGCTGGAGCCCGGCTCCGAGGCCGCCAAACAAATAGTTGTGGGCACCGCCGCCTCGCTTGCTTATAGCGGTATGCCTCAAACCCCCGAGATCGCCGACTACGATACTACCGCCGCTCAGGCCGCCGCCGATGCGGCCCGTCGGCCGGCCGCCCAGGATGTGTTTAACGCCGCCGAGGGCGGCCTCTCGCTCGCATCACAGCTAATCATCGCCCTCGGTTTTGGCGGCGCCGGTATCGGCGGCAAGAAGCTCATCGACTGGATCGCCCTGGCCCGCCAGAAGAGCGATGCATTAAAGGAGGTAGTCCAGGGCAACGAGCTACTTGCTCAATACCTCCGCGATCAAGGCAAAACCGCCGAGCTAAACACATTCAAGGCCGCTCAAACGTCCGTTCAATCGCCTCAAACCGAGCTGCTCGTCAACGCCGAGCGTATCCCGATCAAGCGACAGATTGTTATCGTCCAGCCGACGCCCGTGGTCCCGGTAGCCCTGGCCCCGGAGGCCTAGTTGAATTTGCATAAACCGTAAACTTTTAAGCAAGGAACATCAAGGAGCCCTATGGAAAACCAAATGAGTTGGGACATTATCGTCAACTTCTTACTGTCAATAATCGGCGGCATGATAATAATCTACTTGCGGTCCATCAAACAGGGCCTGGCTGTTTTCAGCCAGCGAATCGATCAGCAGGACAGCCGTATCGCTGAATCCGAAAATGAGTTAAAAAAGATAACCCAGCGAATCTCCGACTGCAAAGTTGATTGCAATCGTACTACGGTCTCAAAGGAAGATTGGGTTCGTGGCGAGGCCGTCTCACGCAGCGAGCTAAAGACCGTTACATCCATCCTAAACCGAATGGAAGGCCAACTCACGATCATCGAGAAGCTGCCGGATATCTGCGGCCAGATCGCCAGCCAAATAGCGGCCAAATTCCAGAAAGGCAACAACAATGGATAAATCACTGCAAGCGATTAAGATCAAACAACAGCGAGGCATGGTTGTATTCAACCTCGGCCACTTTTACCCCACGCCCGTCCGGCTCGACACGCTATATCGCACATTGTGCGGCGATCCAACTTACGATAAACAGCTTTTCCTCAAAGATATTTTTTACCTGAAGCAAAAAAACTACATCGCGTTCATCGATGACAAGATCGGCGGCATGGTTTCTTTTGACGAGAAGGTCGTCATCTTGACGGACAGGGGCAAGGAGATCGCCGAGGGTACCATGACCGACCCGGCTTTGGAAATATAAAACCATCATGGCAAAAAGAAGATCGCATAGCACTATTGACACACTGCCCGCCGACCTGCGTGATATATTGGTCCGCATGGTCGTGGATGGCCAGTGGCCGCCGGATTTCGACGGGCCGGGCGAGCGACAGGGCAAGCCGCGTTACGAGGACCTGGCCGCTTATTGTGTGCAAAAAGGTCATAACATCTCTGAGTCCGCGATAGGCCGCTGGGCTCAGCCGTTCGTCGTGTTGGGGATGATGAAGCACAAGGGAGTCATAGTGCGAAACATTATGACTACCCTCGATGATCAAACGCCAAGCGAGACGCAAAAAGCAGTGGTTGAGCTGATCACCGCCCAGGCCATCGAGCTGGCGATATCCAATGACCTTACGCCAAAGCAGATATCCGAGCTTGCCAAAACCTGTAAGGACTGTGCTTACGTGTCTATCACGGCTGATAAATACCTCCAGGACCGGACCGCCGCCAGGGCCAAAGCCGCCGCCGCCAGTACGAAACAAAAACTCACTAAGGCGGGAGTTGATCGCAAATTAATCCAGGAGATCGTTGACGCTCATTTAGGAGTCGCCGCAACGTGACCGACTTATTGTTATCAAATAAATACTTCCTCCCTTACCAGCGGGCCTGGATACAGGATGGCTCTGCCAGCAAGCTATGGGACAAGTCACGTCGTATCGGCGCCACCTACGCTGAATCTTACTCCGCCTGCGGTTTGCGTAACAAGATCGACCACCGCCGCGACTACTGGTTTAGCAGTGCCGATGAATCGGCCGCTATGGAGTTCGCCGCGTACTGTCGTCAATGGTGCGAGCTGATAGAGACCGTCGTCAAAGAGTTCACCGAATCTCTTGAAGATGACAAAGGCTATAAATACAACAACTACGTAGTCGAGTTCCCCAACGGTTCGCGAATCAATTGCATGAGCAGCAATCCCCGCCGGTTCCGTTCGAAGGGTGGCGATGTTTGCCTGGACGAGTTCGACTGGCACGACTCGCCCGGTTTGATGCTTGACGCCGCCCTGCCCGCGACCACATGGGGCTATGATATCAAGATACTCACCACTCGCAACGGCGAGGGCTCCGAGTTTGACAATCTCGTTAAGAAGGCCCGCAAGATAGCCGACGGCCTGGCTACCGCCCGCGAGTTAAAAACGCTCAACTGGTCTTATCATCTTACCCCGATCACCGTAGCGGTCGAGCAGGGCCTGGCCGAAAAGATACGCAAGCTCGACCACATCGACCCGGCTGTTCGCCGGGAGTTCCTGGCCGACTGCCGGGCACGCTGCCGAAGCGAAGATGCCTTTAACCAGGAATATATGTGCGTCCCCTCGGCCGCCGCCAGTACGCTTATTTCTTACGACACGTATCAATCGTGCGAAAGTCCCGACTGCCTGCGCGACCTTATCCCCCACGCCGTGGGCCAGCGCACTTATTACCTGGGCGGCGATATCGGTCGCGAAAAGCACCTGACCGTATTCTGGATCGCCGAGCTGGCCGGCGATGTACTCATCGCCCGCAAGATCATCCGGCTCAAAAAAACCCCTTATCATGTCCAGCTCAAGGTCGCAAGCGACCTGCTGCTTAATCGCAACATCGCCCGCGCTTGTATCGACGCCACGGGAATTGGCGACATGCTCGTCGAGTCGCTGCAAAAAGAATTTGGCGAGCATCGCGTTGAGAAAATCAAATTCACTTCGACCGTTAAGGAGCACCTGGCCTCCATCACTCTCGGCCGGTTTGAGGATAAACTTATCCGCGTCCCGGACGATCCGCAGATCAGGGAGAGCTTCCATTCGATTCGCAAAACCGTCACGATTTCCGGCAACGTCCGTTACGATGCGGCCCAAACGGACGAAGGTCACGCCGATGAGTTTTGGGCATGCGCGTGTTGCAACGAGGCCGCCTGGCAGCCGGCAGTTACCCCCGAATGTATCTTAATTTAACTGAGAAAATTAAATGTCCTTTAAAAGTACAATAAAATCATGGATAACCAAATCATTCGGCGCCGCGTTGGCCTACGCATGGGACAATAGGCTGGACGAATCCGATACTGATCTAGCCGCCGACAACCCCACCAGGCCTTACAGCCAGGTAGAGTTGGTCTTTGCCTGCGTTAACAAGCTCATCGATGGAATAGCGGGCCTCTTTCCCGTAATCTCCGATTTTGACGATAAGATCATCGAGTCCGGCTCAGCCTGGAATCTGCTGTTCGACAACCCAAGGCTGAGTTGGGAGCAGTTCGTCACCTCGACCATCGGCCACTACGCCCTCGGCCGTGACGTCTTCTGGCTGTTCACCGAGATGGACGGCCGCCGTCCGAAGGAGATCATGGTCGTACCCGGCTCACAGATGCACCCAGTAACATCCAACGGCTCCGATTCAGGCCAGTTAACCGGCTGGGAATTTCGCGGGCAAGGCGGCCAGCGAGCCGTCTTTGACCTCGACGAGGTCCACCAGTGGAAAAATTTCAATCCCTACAGCCGGTTCCACGGCCTCGGCCCGCTCAATGCGGCCAGCCTATCGATCAACTACGGTTACGCCGCCAGCATGTTCAACTCAGCCGCTCTTCAGAACGGAGCTGAGCCGGGCCTAATCCTTACCATGCCCGGACGGCCGACGCCGGAAGAAGTCAACCTCGTTCGCTCCACTATCGACTCCCGCCACAGGGGCCCCCGCAAGACCAAGCGCACAGTCATCCTCACCGGCGGCATGGATGTAAAAACCATGGCGTTAAAAATGGTCGATATGCAGGTCGCCGAAATCTCTCGGATGACCGACCTTAAGTTATGCTCCACATTCTCCGTCCCGCCCGAGCTGGTCGGGCTCGTCACCGAGGCCCAGTACGCCCACGGCCCGGCCCAGCGTGACTTTATCTTTAACACGATCATCCCGCTAAGCCAGCTCTTCGCCGGCAACATCGCCAGCGGCATCTTATCTCGTTTCTACGCCTCCGACACGCCCGGCGTCACTCCGTTATCGGCCAAGACCTACCACGGCCCCGCCAGTCCCGCGAAAAAAAGTTGTTACCGCGCCGCGAGGACTAAAGCCATCGCCGGCCGGCAAAGGGTATTCCTCTGGTTTGACACCGACCAGCATCCGACCGTACAGGAGTCCATCCGCGAGGTGGCGGAAAAGACCCTCAAGTTCACCCAGGCGGGCGTCCCTCTCAATCAGCTCATCGAGGCCCACGATCTGCCTTATGATGTAGCCAAAATCCCCTGGGGCGATGAATGGTGGATACCCATGGGCCAGGTCCCGGCCTCTTACATCACCGAGGCCGGACCCGAAGGTATCCTCAGCCCTTCGCTGCCTGAAGGCGAAGTTGAAGATGAGACCGGCGATGGAGATCAGGGCAAGGACTACTCGCAGACAGCCCGTGGGCTGGCGGGTTTATTGACCGAACAGAAAACCGAAAAAGCCGACCAGCAGCAGCGGCTGCGCCTGTGGAAAAACTGGGTAATCTCCTGGGCCGGACTTGAGCGTGAATATAATTCGGCCATCCGCTTATTCTTTGTTCATCAGCAGCGGCTGCTCACCGCCAAACTGAAGGCTGCCCTTAAAAATCAAAAGGCCATCTCCACCAAGGCCGATCCAAATGAGATCATCGCCCGTGTAGTCTTTGACCTGCGAGTGGAAGATGGTAAGCTGCGTGTTATCAATAATACCTTTTACGGCAGGGCAGCCGAGCTTGGCGTCCGCCAGGGCCTGGCCGAATCGGCAGGCCTGGCCGGCGATGCGTTTGATGCCGCCGTTGAGCAGGTCAAACGATCATCGCGTATCGGCTACAAACGTACTGTCTCCAACATCAGGCTCGCCAAGGTCAATCAGATAACCCGCGACCGGGTAGCCCAACAGTTAACCGAGGGACTGGATAAGGGTGAGTCTCTCGCCCAGCTTACCGACCGGGTCGCGGGCACATTCGACGCATTTCGAGACCGTGCCCTGACCATCGCCCGCACCCAGACCGCTGGTGCGATCAATACCGGTCGGCACGAATCATTCCGCCACGCCACGGTCGCTGGCAAGTCCTGGATCACTTCCGGGGATGACCATGTCCGCGACTCGCACAAAGCCGCCGGGGCGACCTACGCCAAACCCATCCCGCTCGATCAGCCATTTTTCGTCGATGGTGAGGCACTCGCCTACCCCGGCGATCCCAGCGGGTCGGCGAAAAACATCGCCAACTGTCGCTGCCTGGAGATCGCGGCGGCGATCGAAGATGGCAAGGGCCTCGGGCTGGCTCGCTACCCGGCCATGACATTTTACTCGTACGATCTTATGCGCAAAAACCAGCCAACGAAAAAGGATATATAAAATGCAACCTTTAAACACAAAAGATGTTCGGCACTTCCTGGGCTACGTTGCCGAGAAGGGCATCAATACGGAAACTCGCACCATCCGATTCGTTATCTCATCTGATAAAATCGACCGTGACAACGAGCGAATCGAGATGCCCGCTATCGCGGCGGCGATCAAGGACTTCGCCAAAAATCCCATCTGCCCCGCCTGCCACAAACTCAAACTTGAAAATGGGATGCCTCCCGTGGTCGGCTCGTGGGATACCGACTCCTTCCGCGCTACCGCGCACATCTGCGAGATGGACCTTATCTTCGCCACGACCGAACTGGCGGAAGAGTATTGGATATTGTACCGGGACAAACACATGCGAGCGGTCTCCATTGGCTTTATCCCGCTCGATGGGCACGAAGAGCAGACCGAGAAGAACGGGCATATATTCATCATAACCAAGCTCGAGCTGGTCGAGATATCCTGCGTCCTCATCGGGGCCAATCGCGAGGCACTCGCCAAAAAAGGATGGATACTCGACGATAACGCCCCGCTCGATGTCAAGGCTGTCGCCGATACTGTCGCCGACGCAATCAAAGGCCAGATCACCATCTGGCTTAACGAGAACGAAACCATCATTCAGATTCACGATGATCTCGAAGAAATCAAATCGCTCCTTTGCCATGACCATGGCGAGCTTGCGAGAGAGTTAATGCTCGGCGACTCTCCCGACCGGCCCGTCCCTGCAGGCAATGAGGACATAACCGAGCGGCAGTTGGAAAAAATGTTAGAAACAATAGTTAGTAACCTCAAAAGTGGGTTCAACTTATTATCGTAATCGCAACACGTGTTGCGATTGGGATTCGACCCCGCGAAAAACAAAAAGGAATAATTGACATGACCGATCTAGAACTACAGCAAAAGATAGAACTTATGTTGCGTGACACCGCCAAGGGCCTGGCTACCAGGGGTGAGCTTAGAAAAGCCATCGACGATGCGATAGCCGACTCAGTGGCCCAGAATAAAGCGGCCCTCCAGACCGCCACAACCGAGATAGAACAGATCAAGAAGTATAACGACGATCTGCAAAGCCAGATCAAGCACCTCCGGTCCAACCGCTTTGCCGCCATTAAGTCGCCGGACGGGGCGTACAACGGGGTCTGGGGCAGCCTGGACACCGCCAGGCTGGCCGGCTTATTTGTCCTGGCCTCCTGTGGCCACGTGGCCGCCAAGGCTGCGCTGGAAAGCAATGGAGTCGAACTTAAACAGTTCTGCGAAAAAAATGAAAAGGCAATGGGCGAGGATGTCGGCTCGACCGGCGGCATTCTTGTCCCCACCGAGCTTATCCCCAACCTTATCCTGCTGATCGACAAATACGGAATCTTCCGGCAGGAATCTATCGAGTACCCAATGGCCTCCGACAGCGCCATCGCACCCAACCTCGCGTCGGGCCTTACTGTTTATTGTCCTGGCGCCGGCGTCGTCCCCACCCTTTCCGATCCGGGCTTCCAGACCGTCGGGATGAACGCCAAGAAATGGATCACCCTGACGGCCATCGATTCGGAACTGAACGAAGATTCGGCCATCGCCATAGGCGAGCTGATCGGCACGCTGATCGGCATGGCGTTCGCCAAGCAGGAAGACCTCTGCGGATTTTCAGGTGATGGTAGCAGCACCTACTTTGGCCACGTAGGCATCACCGGCGCCTTGTTGAAGGTATCTGCGACCATCGCCAACATTAAGTCACTCGTTGTCGGCGCCGGCAACCTCTACAGTGAGCTGACCCTGGCCAACTTTGAGGATGTTCTTTCCATCGTCCCGGACTATGCCGATGATGGCATTAATCTCAAGTGGTACAATTCCCGCAAGATTTATTACAGCGTCATGGTCCGGCTCGCCCTGGCCGCCGGCGGGGTCAACGCAAATGAGATTCTCACCGGGTCCGTCACCCGCCAGAGGACCTTCCTGGGCTACCCGGTCCGCCTCTGCTCCGCCATGCCCAAGGTTGAGGCCAACAGCCAGATATGCTCGATTCTCGGCAATCTCAAGCTCGGGTCTTACCTGGGCGACCGGAGAAAGATCACTATCACCCGCTCGACCGAGCGATACTTCGATTCGGACCAGATCGGCATTCGTGGCACCGAGCGGGTCGCCCCAACCGTTCACGGGGTCGGCGATACGACCAATGCCGGGCCGATCTGCGGCCTGATCACCGCCGCATCTTGATGCGGTTGACAAATGAGTGTTTAACGGCCGGTTAACCAGTCGTTAAAAGTCACTAAAAAAACATTACTTTTATTTGGAGATATCAGAAATGATCGAGACACAGCAAACGAAATCCGCCTTACTGCTGCCCCCGCAGTTAAAGGACAACGGAGACTTCGCCGGCAACACCTACGTTGACACCGCCGGCTGGGGCCATCTTCGCGTTAAGTTCCTCGTGGGAACCCTGGACGCCGCCATCGGCTCAACCGCCGAAGGCACCGCCCCGTACGTAGAGGAGTGCGACACTACCGGCGGCACCTACACCGCCGTTACTGGCGCCGCCCTGGCGGACGCGATTGCCGCCACGGAAGATGACAAAATTTTCGCGATCGATATTGACCTGACCAAAACTCACAAGAGGTACATGCAGGTCAATGTCCCGCACGCCGGCGACGGGACCAACGGTGCCAACTTGTGCATCGAGGCCGTACTCTCGCGGCCCGACGGCAACGGCCCGGCAAACGCCGCCGGTCAGGGTCTGACCGAGCTGATCGTCGTGTAATTTGAATTGTATGTCACGGGGGCGCAGAGCATCCTACGCACCTGCGTCCCCCGTGACTCTTGTTAAACCGCTATATATCAAACGATAAGAAATAAAGGACTAAAACTATGTGGATAAGAATCATGAAAACCTGCAACCAAGGCGTCAATATGTACCTCAAGGGTGAGCTTCGCGATGTGACCGAAGATGCTCTTGATAGTTTGCCTGCGGATGTTTACGAGCCAGCCGTCTCGCCCTGGGAGGCCGGCGTTGACCAGGCCGCCCGCGACCGCGAGCAGGCCCAGCAAACATTCCTGCGACTCCAGCAGGAATCCATCCTCGCCGCCGACAAGGTCGCCACCGCAGTAAGGATCGCTTGCGATGCAAAGCAGGCATATCACACAGCATATAGTAGCCACAAAACGCTGCTCGAAGAGCAAAGTGATTGCGAGAATACAGTCACTAAACTCGCGGGTAAAACAAACAACAAAGCCATCGCCAGCTTTGCCAGGCAAACCGCCAGGCTCGAAGAGTTGAACAAGCAAGTGGAAACCGCCAGGCTGACGACTATGAAGCTGAACGGTCTGTACATGGCCGCCGAGGCCGAAGTTGACCTGCAATCCAGAACCGCCGAAGATGCCCGCCTGGCCGCCAACCAGGCCAAACAGGAGCTATCCAAATATGATGATCAGCCAAAACAAGATGAACCGGTCAGCGAAGCCCCTGCCGACAACTCAGCCCCAGCCGACAGTGGGCCGGAAGATGCAGACAACGCCGGCGGACAAACAGTTTCATCCGGGAGCTAACTACCGAAAAAAAGCGTTATAAAACTAATATCTGACTTCTGATTTTATTAGGGAAAGCACTTATGCCTGAGCTTGTAGCAATGACATCCGCCCCGGCAACCGTAGGCGATTCGCTCGCCACGCTTATCGACTGGACCAATATTGAGGCTGTCAGCGGTTTTACGCTGACCATTGCCAACGCCGGCGGCGGCAGCGCCGACGACCTTACCGATATCCAGATCGACACCTCTTCCGATGGTGGTACAACCATCCTCACCGATCAGCACGCCGGCGTCCCAGCCGTCCCGATCTCTACTGGCAAGGCGGCGGTAGGGACCTTCACGGAGTCGGCCGCGTTCGTTCGTGTTCGGGCCGTCTGCGCCGGGGATAAAGATACCACCGCTACCGCCCAGCTCACAGCGACCACTTCGACCGGTAAGCTCGCGACGCTGACCGATGTCAAGGACCGGCTCGGCATCGCCGCCGCCGATACCGATAACGACCAGACCATCGGCCGTATAATTACATCTGTCACATCGGTATTCGAATCGCACATAGCCCGGCCGCTGATCATCACCGCCGCCAATGTAACCGAATATTTCGGCGGTTACGGTACGCGGCTCCAGCTTAACTATTACCCAACCGCCTCCATCGCGAGCGTCAAGATCGCCATCGACTGGGCTTTCGATTCCGCCGCCGCCCTGGTCGCCAATACCGAATACCGCCTCATCACCGGCGGATCCACCGGCATCCTCTACCGCCTCGGCCTCGCGTGGCCGATGGTCGATGATGCAATCCAGGTCATATATCGCGGCGGCTATTGCCCTGCCGGCCAGGTCCCGGGCGTCGGGGAAACCGCCCTGCCAAACGACCTGCGTGAGGCGGCCATCGAGCAATCATGTTTTATCTTCAAACGTAAAGATGATATCGGCCTTACGGCCGTCTCTTACACCGGCGGCTCAATCGCCAAATCGTCGCCCATGCAATTATTACCCATGGTCCAGGATATCCTGGCCAACTACATAAAGCATCCGTTATGCTGATTACGATACAACTCGGCCCCGAATATAATCGCGTCCGCGATGAGCTACTCGCGCTCGGCCGCGACATCGAGGCCGCTGCCTCCAAAGGTATGGCGACCGGCGGGAAGATCGCCGTTGGCAAGACCGCCCGCGACTACCTTTCCGGCCAGTCGCTCAAACGCCGCAGCGGCGGCCTGGCCCGCGAGCTTGCCAGTTGGATGACCGGTCCTCTCCACCTGGTCGTCGGCGTACCCGATGGCTCGACAGTTGACCGATACAAGTGGCTGCTCGGCGATGAGCAGATGACCATTCGCCCGAAAACAGGCAGGTTCCTTGCGATCCCGATCGGCGAGAACCTCACCGGCGCCGGCGTCCCCAAATACTCATCGCCCCGCCAGGTGGAAGATGGTTTTTTTGTGGAGAGCAAAGGCCAGCTCCTGTTTGGCCGCAGAAACGGCAAGCGGGGTAAGTTCCGCCCGCTATTCGTCCTGGTCACCAGCGTATTCGTCCAGGGCACAGGCGCGCTTTACGATGGTGTCATGGAATCGCTCGATGATATCGGCAAAGCCATTGAAGATTCGATCTCCGAGATAAAGGATGTAAACTAAAATGCACGATGGCAGCGAAACTTCGATTATCGAACAATGGATCGCCGACACGCTCGCGGCCCTGACCAACTCCGGCTCTTCACTGGCCGGCAACAAGGTCTTCAAGACCGCCGAACTGTGGACTGGTCAGGTCTCCGCCGACCAATCCGGCGCCGAGGCGTTTATCCGTTACGCGCCGTTCGCCTTCGTAGCCTACGTCCCCCAGTACGCCTTTCGCGAGGGCGGCGATGACCTGCGACAGCCGCTCGAATTCGCGGTAGCCATCGGCGTCATCAGTACAAGCCCGGGCGTCGCCCGGTTCGGCGATCCCACCCACCTCGGAACAAATAAGATCGAGCAGCTCGTTATCGCCGCGATCGATCACGAGCGGCCGTCCGATGCGACCGTTAAATGCGATGACCTGAAATTCCAGGGCACAACGTTAGTAATCGACCGGCCGAAAGTCCGGCAAATCCAGATGAACTTTACCGCCGACCGAACCGGCTAACTATCTGCTTAAAAAGGAGTTTAAACAATGGCTACCGTAAATCAAAGAGTCAAGACCCCGCAGGGCGTAGTCGTTAACGGAGTTGACGTCGGCGGCGTTATGACCGCCCGAATAAACAGCGGCTATGATGTAATCGCCAAATCCACCCCGGACGGGCTAGCCCTGCCCGTTAAGGATAAAGAGTGCCAGTTCGTCCGTGGCACGATTGTAACCCAGGACTGGGTCCACGCGGTTGACCTGCTGACCGGGACCGTCGGTACGAAAGTTTTTTTTGAACGACGGGCCGGGATCGCCGAGACCACCGGCTACATAAAGCATACCATAACCAAGCCGGTCATCCACAACGTAACCATCACCTTAACCAAGGAGGGTTACGCCGTCTGCTCGTACGACTTCGAGTGCCGGGCGGCCGATGAGACCAAGGGTATCGCCGATATGTGGGCGCTGCTCGACGGCCAGGCCAAGCCCAGCTATCTTGCCGCCGCGTGGGGCGGCCTTCGAATCCTCACCGCACTGCACGCCGCCGTGCCGATCTACCACGTAACCGCCTTTTCTTTCACGCTCACCATCCCGCTCAGCAAGGCGTGCAACGATGGCGATGTCGGCTACACCTGCGTTGACGCCGACCTGGACGCCATGACCGCCGCCGGCTCGATCACCTTCCAGGATTCCTCCATCGCAACCGCTACCCTGCTGGCTCAGCGGCTGACGGTCGCAGCTCCCGCCGCCCTTGTCCTGTCAATCCGCCAGGGCCAGGGCGCGGCCAGTAAGACCCTCACAATTGCCAACGCGGACTTCAATTCGTTCGACTCCTCCGGCGGCGGCGGCCTGGGCTTTACCGAACACACCGGTAGATTCGATGTGGCCAATTTAACCGGCACCCCGTTAACGCTCGCCGGCGCCAACAAGATCATCACAATCGCTTAGAGGTTAGAAGTCTGAAGTCTGAAGTCTGATGTCTGAAAGTTGAAAGTTAAATAATGGCAAAAGAAATAAATGTCCATATAACTACCGAGACCGATAAGCAAAAGGTCGATGAGTACGGCAACGCGATCGACTCCGCCGGTAAAAAAGTCAGCGAAGCCGGCGGCCATGCCGAGGGTGCGTCCGGCAAGATGAACCTGCTCGGCAACGCCGTCAATTCGCTAAAGAGCTACCTGCTGGGCTTCATCGGCATAAGCGGTCTATGGTCCTTCTTCCAAAAATGGCTCGACTATATCGATAAAATCTCCGAAGCCCAAAAGGAACTTGTCGAATCCACCAAATCTCTCGACCAGGCCGCCAAGTCGCTGGCAAACCAGGCTGATGTACAGGGTGTGCCCGGCGGCGTCGAAGCCGCACGAAAGCAAATCTTACAGATACAGACGGCCGGCAATCTCGGCTCGTTCGAGGCCGCCGAGGGTGTCGCCGTCTCCGCCCATGCCGCCTTTGGCACTTCAGGTCAATTGCTCACCCCGGAGCAATTAGCCATCGCCGGTTCCGTTGCGGGCTTTACTCAAAGAGGAGATGTTAGCACATCTTCTCTCGGCAATATATTTAAGCTCCTGGGCGCTATGGGTGTTAAAACCGAGCAGGAAGCCCAGCGGCGGTTAGAGCAGCTATCCACCGCCCAGCAAATCAGCGGGGTCGGTGATTTTGATGCCTTCATGCCCGTCGCTATCAAGTCTATTATGCCCGCCCTTAGCGCCGGGGCAAGCCCGGAAATGGCTATGGCTCAGCTTGCATCCGCCCTGCGTGTTTTAAAGCCCTCCGAGCGATTCGCTTCTGTGACCGATCAGACCTCCGCCATGCTACTGCAACCTGGGGTAGCAAAGGCTATCGGCGGCGGCTTTGCCGACCTGCCTTACGATCAACAGATAACCGCCTTCGGCCAGTGGGTTGCCGGGTCCAGCAAACAGCAGCTTATGGATGCCGGTATCTCCCCCGAACAAGTTGGCCAGTTGAAAACCATCTACAGCCCCGCTCAATTGCCACGCATTCAAGAGTCGCAAGAACGGTTCATGCGTACCACCGAAGCGCAATTTCAGGCCAAGGCGGATGTATGGAATAAAACCACACCAGGCCAGGTCGAAGCGATAGAAGCCGAGGCTGTGCGTGCCCGTGCAACCGCCACGCCGGAAGAACAAAAGGGCCAGGCTTTAATAGACGCCGGTGAGGCGGAGTGGAAACGTATCAAAGGGGACAGGGGAGGGACGATGACCCGGCTTGAAGATGAAGAAATCTCCTATGAAACAGTATGGGAACCTTTATGGCAGCGATATGAAGCGTTGCGGCGTGATATAGCCGAAGGCAGGCTTCCAGAGGACAAACAAGAAGAAATTGACAAGATGGGAATGTCTATTTTTAGCATGAAGCCAAGATTGGCAGCGATGTCACCTGCCAAGGTTGGCAGGGCGAATGCGATGCTCGAACCGTTGGAAAACCAGGCCGGGATCACGATCAATTATCATAACGAAATGATCTTCGCACGGCCTGGCGTTGACCCCACTCCCCGTGTCAGCCGCAGCGACATTGAAAATTAAAAGGTGACCGATAAGACATGGCAACCGACCTGACAACAATAAGTATGTCATTCCCGCGAAAGCGGGACACGGAGTGAAGCGGAGAGCCGCGATAGCGAATCCAGCATAAAATGGCTTCCGCCGCAGGCGGTTTCCTGCTGTTTGCTTTTAGGTGACCGATAAACATGGCAACCGCCCTGACAACAATAAGTATGTCATTCCCGCGAAAGCGGGAATCCAGTAAAACAATAAAACGAAAAGATAATCGAATAAATGGCAACCGCCCTGACAGATATTTTTGGTTCTGAGATATGCGTGGCCGCCCAGCCGTGGATCCATCATCGCAACTACACCGCCTTCCCCGGTGCGAACGGCCTGCTTGGCATGTGGATGGGCACGCGGGGCTATCCGCTGATCATATCCGGCCGCCTGCGTGCAACGGGGGCCTCCTACGCCGTCGCCCGGGCCACGTTGCAAACCGGCATCAATGCCTTAAGCTACCTGCCCGGCTGGCTGCCTGGCGATTATTCATTCGCGGGTACCACATACAACTCTATAGTCTTCGATTCCATCCGGCTTATTTCAGACAACACGGGCAAGACATTCCACATGACCGCCAGTTATGTTTACGTTGATTTCGTATGCCAGGCCCGCTCGTTGATTTAACACAAGTGTGTCATTCCCGCGAAAGCGGGAATCCAGATAAAAAAAATAATGTACAACGATCAACTACAACTAGACCGCACCGCTCAGATGCTTATCGTCGAGTTCAAGCGTGCCCACGGCTCGCCGCCGAGCTGGCAGATCGTCTGGGACGCCAAGGTTGACCACATCGAGCTTAACGCCGGCGCACGGCCGTCCGTAGCGAAGCTGTGGTTCCCCTCGCTCCGCTGGCACGAATCGCACAATCTCGTATGGTGCGATCGCATCCGCATCCGCACCGCCGAGCCAGACCCGGCAGCCCAGACCATCATCTTTTCCGGGTTCGTGGTAAGCTACCTGTCCAGTTTTTCCGGCGGCACCGAAAAGGGCGGCGCTTTCGAGCACAACGCCGTCGTGTGCAAGGATCATCGCTGGCTGCTGAGCGTTGCGACCCCGTTTTACGGTATGGCCGCGAGAGGCCCGGACGACTACGCCAATTACGGTACCCCAACCCAGGAGCCAAAGCAGGACTACTCATATACCGAGCTTACCGGCAGGCGCACCATCTTTAACGAGGCCGGCCAACCCAACCGCGACCCGGACCTGCTTGATGTTTTGGGAGATGATGATGAGACGGTCCTTTGTGCGACCCCTATCTTCTCCGCCCCCTACTTGGCCGTTGACTGGACCGCTCGGCAGATGATCGAGTACATCCTCTCACCTCTCAATAATACCGTTTACAACCTTTTCCCAATTGATGATCCCTCCGCACTCCCCGGCCTCGACCACCCCGGCTTCGACCAGTCCCCCTCATCGGTCAGCATCGACGGCCTGTCACCGCTGGCGGCTATCGATCGCGTTTGCGGCAATATCGGCTTTACTTTTCGTGAGGATTACGATGTCGCTGGCAACCCGATGTTTACCTTTTACAAGCCCGGCGCCGCCTCGGTTTATTCGCGCAGCGAATCCGAGCCGGTCATCCTCCACACGCTCCACGCACCCGCAGTAGGCGAATCAATCGCCGCTGCCGTCGCTCAGGGCGCAAAGATGCTCTGGGCGATGGACCTGGCCGAGGATATCTCCGCCATCGTAAACTCTCCCGTCGGCCTCGGTGCGCCCGACCGTTTCGAGCTCACCGCCGAGTTGGTCCCGGCCTGGAAGGATGCCGACCTGGTCCCCGACACCTCCGAATCCAACGCTAATCTTTTCTTTTACGATGCCGACATCCAGTATATGACCGACCCTAACTCAAAAACCTACTACAAGAAATATCACCCGCGTGGCAGCCAGTTCGTCCGCGATGCCGGCCGCCGCTGGTCGCTCAACGAATCCGGCCGCTACTCGCCGACCCCCTACGATCGCGGCGTCCCGTTCAATTTCGGAACAACCATCGACGCCAATTATATTCTCGACAACGAAACCGGCCGGCGGCTCTATGCCCCGTTCGATCGTCAACTGCTTGAGCCTTTGACCATGCAAAAAGACTCGCTCAATTCCGTCCCCATTAAAGTCGAGTTCTCATTCGACAGCGGCGCCACGTGGCAATCCATCCCCGCCGCGATCAGTTCACTATCTTCAGAAGCGGGCATCTATATAGATGAGGCCAACCTGGCCGAGCTTGCCGACCAGTCAGCCGCCGTTATCTCCGGCGGCACGCTCGACGGTATCCCGCTCAACTTATATACCAGCCTGGCCGATGACAAGCTAAACTCTCGCGTCTTCAAGACCGGCCAGTGGAAGACCCGCGTGCGAGTAACCGCATCGCTCCAGATGGATCAGCGGCTCACCCGCTGGGCCACGCCCACCGCCAACAGCGGCTCGGCCTTCGAGCAGGTTGCCTGCTACAATCTCGCCGATAAGTACGGCATCATGCACCGCTGCCAGTCGAGTACTTATTACGGCGGTGATTTATCCGCCTGGGACGTCAACCCAACGCCCGCCTTCGATGCTCACCTTAACGCTATACGTGATGCGAATGAGGATATGAGCATCTGCGGTTCGTTTACGCTCGAGCGGCTCTGGCTCGGCGATGGCAGCGGAGATATGCCTTTTAAGCTCGGCGATTCCATCGCCTCTATTACAGGTCGCAGCTATGACTTATCCGCTTCTTACGGCGCTGCAAAAATATATCCCGAGATCTGCCAAATCGTTTTTTTTCCCGAAACCCAAAAAACCCAGTTAATCACCCGCGACCTGCGGTTCGCTCAGGTGACAATATAAAGCGATTAATAAATGACATGGATAATACCGGCAAAGTTATGTTTGGGAGCCTGTTTACCGGTGGCGGCGGGGCCGATATGGGCCTGGAGGCCGCCGGCATGAAATGTGCCTGGCAGGTAGAAAATGACAAACACTGTATCGCTATTTTACAAAAAAGGTTCCCTGATATCAGGCGAAACAAAATCGGACCCTGCGATGGACTTGTGGGTGGAGACCCTTGCCCCGTACGAAGCGTTGCTGGAAAAATTCATGGGTCAAGCAACCCGGACCTGTCTGGATACTTTCTCGCAATGGTGGCAAGATGCAAACCACAATGGGTTCTCCGCGAAAATGTTATTGCACCTGATGTTGTGGAGTTCCAACAAGGACTGGAAGTGCTCGGATACCGTTGCATTATTGTCAAGACAAACTCCGCAGCGGTTACAGGTCAGCGTCGATCACGTGAGTGGGTGGTGGGATTCGATCAGCAAGACACCCTTGATCGGTTTGTCCGAGCGTGCGATGAGTGCTCGGGGCGTGCAAGGACTGGCGAAGAGAAGTTGCTGGCGAAAGACGAACGGCTGGGGACACCGCTTCAATGTCTTACTACGCGACGGCACAGAATGGATCTTCGCGACACTCTGGTTTACGAAGGACCGCAGCGGGGCTTACGCTGCCTGTCACATGCCGAGCGGGAACGACTGCAGGGATGGCCAACTGGATGGACTGAGGGAGTACCTCACACGGCTCGCGAACGAATCGTTGGAAACGGAGTGACGGCGCCAGTGGCTAAATGGCTTGGCAAAAGAATATTGGAGGCAATATGCCCGCCCGCATAACAGTATCGTTTGTAGTGCCCAGCGGCTACGTACCCGGCGATTACGCCGTGCTCCACACCGATAATGCAAGTGGTACGGGCATCGACTGGGCCACCCCGGCAACCGGCCGGCAGTTACCGCTGTTCCCGGGCGGCCGTGGCATCCACGGCTTTGGCCACGCACCCTGGGGTCACTTCCCCTGGGGCCACGCATGGTCCGATGGTCCCACAGGCTTTGGCCACCTGCCCTGGGGTCACTTCCCTTGGGGCCACGGCACGGCCATCGTGGAGGATTACGTTGATGTAACCGAATGCGGCGATTACGTGTGTGCCTTCGCCTGTTACGATTCGCTCGGCAACCTGCACGAGGGCGACCCAGAGGAGGTCACCGCCAGCGTCCACGTTGCCCCTCCGCCGCCGACAGGCCTGGCCTTTGGCTCTTACAACAAAACCACTGACACGCTGGTCTTAACCCTTACGCAATAAAAAAGAGGAAGAATGAACAAAATTATGACAACCACTGGTAAGAAAATCACCCAATGGGGGATAGTAAGCTGGGGGCAGTGGGTTGCTACGGTGTTGGCGGTTGGTGGGGTGCTACTCAACAACTCGCGGATTCGCTGGTGTTTCCCGTTGTGGTTCGTTAGCAACGTGATCAGCCTGGGGTATCATATTCGAGCCAGGCTGTGGGGTCTGGCGGTTCGGGATGCGATATTTACCATACTGGCCGTGGCCGGCTGGTTTCAGTGGAGCTAAAAAAATGACAGGCAATAGATGTAAAAATGCGAACTATGACAAGATAATGGCCGATTCGCCCAAGATCGCCCGGCGGCTACGGGAGGGCGAGGTAACCGTCACCGCGTTGCTGGAAGAATACCATTGCAACCATGAGGTGATGAGTAAGGCTATACTATCCGTAATTCCGATGGATGAATGGCTCCTGATTGTCAAGAGAAACCTTGCGGCCGGCGGCAAAAAACACCGGTTCAAAAAAGGTCATTCGGCCTGGAACAAGGGCCGCAAAGGAATCTCTTACCCCGGCTCAATCGCCACTCAGTTTCAAAAAGGTCACATCTGTGGCAATGCCGCTCGAAAGTATCGCCCGGTCGGCTCCATTATGATCCACAATGATAAGAGCGGCAATCAATACCGCTATATCAAGATACAGGGCCATGGTCCGAACAGCCAGAAGTATATACCCCTGGCCAGGCACAATTGGCAGCAGGCCAACGGCCCGGTCCCCGAAGGTATGTTTATAGTTCACAAAGATGGTAACACGCTCAATGATGATCCGTCGAATCTCGTCGCCGTGACCCGCAAAGGTCACGTTCAATTGCAACAAAGCCGCGACCCTGGCATCGTGGTCCGGATGCGGGAGAACCGTGCGAAGGCCAATAAAAAACCAGGCGTTAATCGTCGCCGCAGCCAATCGCTTCGGGCTTCCTGGGCGAGGAGGCTTAGGAAAATGAAGGCGTCTCAGGCAGTCCTCCTCTGGGAGTGCCCGGTTTGCGGCGGTGAATTCCCCGGGGAAGATCGACCGCCGCGCTGCCCCAAGTGTAACTCGCTGTCAATCCTAAGAAAGCCCGGCCGCCTGGAGCGTACCGGTTAAAAAGTAAATGATCGTCAACTACCCGCTGCCCCGGCAGCGGTAAAAATAAGGTCCGCCGTCACCAGTCAAATCCGGTGTCTTTCCGTGCGGACCGCCGCAATTTGATTGACAAGTTAATAGCGTAACCGGAGATTTCGGAAAACCCAACCCCGGAATCCGGCCAGGGATTTTTTGTCCATATCGAAAAAATCGAAAAAACACTTTCGCAACTACTTTCGAGTTTCGCAAAAAACTTTCGCAGCTTTTGGCCGTTTTGGGTGATTTTCCCGATCATAAGTCTAGTATTAAATACCCCTTAACGACTTCTTAACGCCCCGGCCCGTCTCCGCCATCTTTTGAGAGACTTTGTCGAAAATGACCCAAAATCGCCATTCTCCGCCACATTGAAATCCCCGGCCATCCCCCCTCGCCCGCCCCTCAAAAACCGCGTTCCTGACCCCCGGACCCACGATTTCCCGGCGAACTTCGGTTTTTAGCATTTGGTCCCGCTCTCCGCCACATTGACTGCCCGCGTACAGCGGTCTATGCAGCCAACCGCCTGGAGCAGGGGCAGG
>Ga0315276_10001275_pt1 | contig 22568 bp, 18 predicted proteins | sample YL17G05_0_MG_FD_204542 | JGI IMG/M metagenome (GOLD analysis project Ga0315276, IMG submission 204542) | Sediment microbial communities from Yellowstone Lake, YNP, Wyoming, USA - YL17G05_0 | ecosystem: Environmental > Aquatic > Freshwater > Lake > Sediment | place: USA: Wyoming | collected... | reverse complement strand
CACCCTCACCCTCCCCCATCGAAGGGGGAGGGGATAATTTGTTGTTATTACAAGAGATTTTCATACCCCCTGTGTCAAGTGCGTGTAAAGCTCAGCCCTTGATGGGGGAGGGTGCGGGTGGGGGTTGATATGGATTACCCCCCACCTTAATCCTCCCCCTCAAGGGGGGAGGAAATTTAAGGTCTTTTTATTTTAGGACCTCTCGAATCTTTTTGAGGCTTTCTTCTAATTTGTCCCGAACAGTTTGATACTGGAAACCCTTCTCTTTCTCTTCCTGAACAACTTCCTTCGGCGCCTTAGATAGGAACTGTTCATTGGAGAGTTTCCGATTGACGAAGGCAATGTCTTTTTCAATCTTAGATATCTCTTTCTGCAGTCGCCTGACCTCCTCCTCCATTCGGGATCGATCCATGGGGACCAAGATCTCTACATCCTGAACTTGAGCGAAGGCACTGTAAGCCGGTTTTCCCTTCTCCCCAAAGATCGTCAAGCTCTTGACCTTTGCCAAGTTTTGGATGAACATTTGATTTCTTTTGAGTCTCCTTTCGACTTCTTCCTCTTTTGGCCGCAGGATCGCATCGATCTGCTCTCCTGGCGGTACATTCATCTCCCCCCGGATGTTCCGGAGGGCTGTGATGATCTCGATCACCAGTCCCATTTCATCTGCAACCTGATCATCATCAAATCCTTTATCCGGTTGTGGAAGAGGTGCCACCATGATGGAACTTACCTCTTTTTCCAGAGGAAGTTGTTGCCAAATCTCCTCGGTGATAAATGGCATAAAAGGATGGAGCAACCTCAGCGTCGCATCAAGTACTTTTAAAAGGGTCTGCTGAGTAATTCTTTTCCTCCTCACATCTTTGTCTTGATATAAATAGGGTTTGATCAGTTCCAAATACCAATCGCAGAATTCATGCCAGATGAATTGATAGAGGGCATGGGTCGCTTCATTAAATTTGTAATCTTCCAATGACTTCTTCACTTCACGGATCGTCCTGTTCAACCTCCCCCGGATCCATTGGTCCGGAAGGCTGTATGAACTTTTCTCGTATATTTCACCGGTGATATCTTCCGAAACATCTAAATTCATCAGGGCAAACCGGGAGGCATTCCAGATCTTATTGGCGAAGTGTCGGTAACCCTCTGTCCTGGCCTCTGAGAGTTTTAAGTCGCTTCCCGGCATAGTCAGCGCAGCCAAGGTAAAACGGAGGGCGTCTGCGCCGAAGCGATCGATCAGCTCGAGGGGGTCCACCACATTCCCTCGGGTCTTTGAATATTTCTCTCCTCTTTCATCCCTCACCAAACCATGAATGTAGACATCCCTGAAAGGAACATCGCCCATAAACTTCAATCCCATCATCATCATCCTGGCCACCCAGAAGAACAGGATATCGAAGCCCGTCACCAGGACGGAGGTAGGATAGAACCGCTTTAACTCTTTGGTCCCTTTTGGCCATCCCATAGTGGAAAAAGGCCAAAGCGCAGAACTAAACCACGTATCTAAGACATCTGTCTCAGGCCTCAAGTGAACCGAAGCACATTTTGGACAGGAGGTCGGTGTTTCCTTAGCCACAATGACCTCTCCACAAGCCTCGCAGTACCAGGCAGGAATACGATGCCCCCACCAGATCTGTCGAGAGATACACCAATCCCGTATATTCTCCATCCATTCGAAATAGGTTTTTTCCCAGACATCAGGGACAATCCGAGTCCGCCCTTCTCTCACCGCCTCCATGGCTGTCTGGGCTAACGGTTTGGTCTTGACGAACCACTGGATGGAGAGGTTCGGCTCAACGATCGTCTTACAACGATAGCAATGGCCTACCTTATGATGGTAGTCCTCTGTTTGGATAAGCACGCCATCACGCTCAAAATCCTCAACGATCCGTTGACGACATTCAAAACGATCCATCCCTTGATAGGAACCTGCGTTTTCATTCATTCGCCCTTCTTCATCGATCACCTTGACCTGTTTAAGACCGTGACTCAATCCAATTTCAAAATCATTAAAATCGTGAGCAGGAGTGATCTTAAGGGCACCTGTTCCGAACTCAATATCCACATAGGGGTCTGCGATGATGGGAATTTCACGGCCGATGACCGGAAGGATGACTTGCTTCCCTATAACATCGTGATAGCGACTATCTTCTGGGTTGACCGCCACTGCCGTATCACCCATTACGGTCTCCGGCCGGGTTGTCGCCAAGACCACGAACCGATCACCTTCCTTAAAGGGATATTTGAGATGATAGAGTTTCCCCAAAATTTCCTGATATTCCACTTCCAAATCGGATAGGGCAGTCTGACATCGGGGGCACCAGTTGATAATATAATGACTGCGATAAATCAGCCCTTCCTGGTAAAGGCGGATAAAGACTTCTTTGACCGCCTCAGAGAGGCCCTCATCCATCGTGAACCGTTCGCGGCTCCAGTCACAGGAAGCCCCCAGTTTCTTCAACTGACTGATAATCGTCCCCCCGGATTGTTCCTTCCATCTCCAGACCCGTTCAATGAACTTCTCTCTGCCAAGGTCATGTCGGTCGAGACCCTCCTCTAAGAGTTGCTTCTCCACCACGTTCTGGGTGGCAATCCCCGCATGGTCAGTCCCTGGCACCCAGAGGACGTTAAAGCCCTCCATCCTTTTGAATCGTATTAGAATATCCTGCAATGTATTATTCAGTGCGTGTCCGATGTGAAGAACACCCGTGACATTTGGAGGTGGGATGACAATGGAGTACGGTTTACGTTCTGAATCTTCATCCGCCCTGAAATAGCCATGCTCCGTCCAATATTGATACCACTTCTCTTCCACCTGATGGGGATCATAAGATTTATCCAAGATTTTTGAGGCCATTGACGCACCTTCTCCCTCCTTATTGAGAGCTCTGAAAAATCACTTTTCTCCCCTGATTACATAGCGCAGCGTAGCCGCAACCGAAAAGAACCAATGAAATCACCCCCTCACCCTCCCCTCTCCCCCGAGGACGGGGGAGAGGGATAGGGTGAGGGGAAAAATCCTGACAAAATTTGCTTAACAAAATTTCAAGAAATTCAAGATTAGTAGTACAGATTCCAGAAAATGATTGCAGAGATTTCTATACTTTTTCAGAAATCTCTTAATCCTTCTCTCCCTTCTGAAGCCGTTTAATCTCTTCCTGAATTGCCCTCTCGGCCAAATCCGGAACGATCTCTCTCACCATCCTCTCAATCCGGTCCACGGTGAGGGTGACAATATTCTGGGCCATCTCCGGGACGATTTTAGTGATGAAATTCTCCATCATCTCCTGAACCCCTTTGGCGATGACCTCTCCCATCTGCTGTTCCACCCCCCTTAACGGGAGAACGATCTCTTCCTCCGGGAACCTTGGGGCTTCTGCCTTTTCAAAAATCTCAATCCTTTCTTCCTTTGGCTCCTCAATGACCCCGATCTCTTTCTCCCCGGCCTCCTCAAAGACTGCTTTTGGAAATCCCAGTTCTTCGAGCTCATCGATTCTTATCTCTCCTGGTTTCTCGATGAGACCAATCTCTTCCTCTAAGATCATAGGAGCCTTTGCCTCCTCAAATATCTCAAGCCTCTCCTCCTTTGGTTCCTCAATGACCCCGATCTCTTTTTCCCCGGCCTCCTCAAAGACTGCTTTTGGAAATCCCAGTTCTTCGAGCTCATCGATTCTTATCTCTCCGGGCTTCTCAATGAGGCCAACCTCTTCCTCTAAGATCATAGGAGCCTTTGCCTCCTCAAATATCTCAAGCCTCTCCTCCTGGGGCTCCTCGACGACCTCAATCTCTTCCTCCCCAAGCTCTTCAAAGAGCTCCGCCGGAAACTCCTCCTCAATTATTTCTTTCAATTCCTTCTCCAAGGATATCTCTGTAGCAGGGATTTCTGGTGGAGCTTCCGCCTTAGGCTCCTCAACACGAAAAGGCTGGAGGGTTTTACCCATGGCTTCATCTGCGGCTTCACCTATGGCGTCACCCTGCACCTCCTTCTGGAGGGCTGCTTTGAACGCTTCAAGGCCTACATACTTTTCGGCTGGTTCCGCAATCATGAGGGGTTCTTCCTCAAGGACTTCTTCTTTTTCCACCGGCCACTCCTTTTCTAAAGCAGGTTTTAGTTTCTCCATCTTTTCGAGTATCTCCTCCAGTTCAATTTTCCCAAACAGGTCATCCTCAGGAGTGGCCTCTTTCAAACCAACTTCTTTTTCTAAATGGAGGAACATTCCCTCTATCTCTTCATCCTTCTCCTCAGGAGCGAGCCTGAGCTCCTTCTCAAAAGGCTTTTCTTCCACTTCCAGTTTCTCCCATGATTCCAAAAAGGCGATTTCTTGGAAGGGTTCCTCTTTCACCGGGGCGACGAAATCATTGATACTCATCCTTTGTTCCGGCTCTTCTACCACATCCAACAGTTCGATAATCTCCTCCTCTTCCATCTCATCAAGTCCGTCCAGCGAAAACTCACTCTTCGCCTTCATGGCTTCCTCTTCGAGCAGGTGGTCCACAAGATTGAGCACCTCATCCTCACGGAAGGGTTTAGAGATGATCCCGTCAGCGCGAACGCGGTCATAGTTCTTCTTCGAGACCTCCTCGAAAATATTCGAAAGGAGAATAACAGGAATCTGCCGCAATTCTGGATCAGCCTTGATGGCTTCACACAGTTCAAAACCGCTCATCTCGCCGAGGCCCGTCCCCGCAACGATCAAGTCCGGTTTGAAAAGTTTTATCCGGAGTAAGGTTTCTTCTCCATTCTCAGAGAAAACGAGACGGTAACCCGCCAATTCGAAGATTTTTTTAAACTCCTCCTGATCGGCCTTATCCGGATCGGCGACGAGAATCTCTTTTGCCATTTTCGGTTCTCCTCTTAAAGGTTGCAGGAAAAAGTCATGACCCGATTATTAAATTCAACACACTTATCACAAGGAACCCAGAATGTCAAGATGACAAAGCCTCTTTGTCATTTAAGAATTAAAAGTGCACCGTTTTGGGTGGATTTAAAGTTTAAAAGTGCACACCTAATCCCCTTGTAACGAGCGTTGCCCACTGATTAACTCCGATATGAGGATCAGATAATCAAGACTAATAGATCCCCCTCTCCCGCCTGCGGGAGAGGGTTGGGGTGAGGGTGGAGTTTAAATATATCCCCCTCACCTTCATCCTCTCCCCTTGGGGAGAGGAGATGAGAAGATATGCACTTTTGAACTTTAAATTATGCACTTTTCAACTTTAGCTAACAGATGACAAAGCCTCTTTCCTGTGATTCAGACATTGGACCATAGACTCCAGACATCAGACTTAAGGGGAGGAAATGGCCAGAGGTTATACAAAGATAAAAGATAGAGACGGTGTAAGAACCTGCAAGGGTTAATTTCCTATCTGGAAAAGTCTGTTGTCTATAGTCTGAAGTCCAGTGTCTGAATTGCAAAGCCTCTTTCCACGTGAAGGGGCCCTAAACGATGATGCACTGGGGCTTCCGGGGTACATCCCGGTCAAATTATTTTGTTCAAGAACCGATCGATGAGGGGAGTGAGATCGATGTCAAAATCATAGAGAACCCTCACCGTGGGCTGATCGATCCTGATCTTCCTTCTCAAATCCGTTGGCGTAGCAATGACCACAGCATCGCAAACAGAGCGGCGGATGGTTTCCTCAAGATCTTTTATCTGCTCCTCTGAATAACCCATGGCCGGAAGCACATGTCCGATATGTGGGTACTTCTTATAGACCTCTCTCAATGAACCCACCGCATAAGGTCTTGGATCGACCAATTCCTGGGCCAACTTCTTCGAAGCCACCGCACCTGCTCCGAAAGGCATGCCTCCGTGGGTAATGGTTGGCCCATCTTCAATGACCAATACCCTTCTACCCTCGATCCTCTCTGGGTGATCCAGATGAGTCACAGAAGGGGCTTCAAGAACCATCGCCCAAGGGTTCGCTAGGGAGATATTCTCCCTGATCTTCTTTAAGGACTCCTCGCTCCCTTCATTCACTTTTGTGATGAGGAGAAGATCGGCCCTTCTAAAGTTGACTTCTCCAGGATAATAGAGCTTTTCATGTCCAGGTCTCAGGGCATCCAAAAGTACGATCTCCCAATCCGGTTTGATAAAAGGAAAATCGTTATTCCCTCCATCCCAGATGATCATTTGAGACTCTTTCTCGGTTTGTCTCAAAACCTCTTCATAATCGACACCCGCATAGACCGTAATCCCCATCTCTACCAGAGGTTCGAATTCCTCCCTCTCTTCAAGAGTACAGGCCTCCTCGTCCACATCCCTCATATCGGAAAAACGGACGACTGGTTCGAAGACACAATAAGCCATCGGATGCCGGATCACCGAGACATTGAACCCTCTCTTTTTTAAAAAGATAGCCATCTTTCGAGTGATGACCGATTTCCCACAGCCCGTACGAACGGCACAGACTGAAATCACTGGAACCTGACTCCGGATCATCGTCTGTTCAGGGCCGAGGAGAACGAAATCCTGGCCTTTGGAAAGCACCAGAGAAGCCTTATCCATCAATTCTTCGTGGGAGACATCACTATAGGAAAAAACCACCTGGTTCACCTTATATTCCGAAAGCAATCGAGGGAGATCCTCTTCAGGGTAGATGGGGATCCCACGAGGGTAATTGGCTCCGGCAAGTTCTGGAGGATAAATTCGATTGGCAATAAAAGGGATCTGAGTGGCGGTGAAGGCAATGACTTGATAGGATGGATGATCCCTGAAGAAGGTATTGAAATTGTGGAAATCCCTTCCTCCAGCCCCAAGGATGATCACCCGAATGGGTTCACCCTTTGAGCGACTGACCTTCGATCCGATCCTTTGATCTCTTAAATTCATATAACGACCCAAGGAAGGGGAAGGAAAAGTTTTTCATAAAGATTGAAGGCATATCGATCTGTCATGCCTGCCAGAAAGTCACACACGCACCGTTCCAGGGTGTCGTAGAGGGACTCTTTTTCGATCAATGTTAAAAAATAATCTGGGTGACTCATAAAATATTGATAAAGCTCCTTCAGAATTTTGGCTGCCTTATGAAAATCGGCATGTACGGTTTCGTTCTCATAGACCCGATCCCACAGAAATTCCCTTAGATCCCAGATCACTGAAACAACCTCCTTTGAAATGGAGAGCTGTCCGACACCCTTCCGGAGGGTCTCTGTGATGATGTCATTGACCATTGTATTGATGCGTTTGGAATGGCTATCCCCCAAACGTTCCAAACAATCACTGGGAATATCGCTTTGAGAAATCACTCCTCCCCGAATCGCATCATCGATATCATGATTGATATAGGCAATGATGTCAGCAATCCGAACCACCTGACCTTCATGGGTGGACGCCCTCCCAGAAGGATCCTCACTGAGGATATCTCCCTTCCCTTTCGTGTGCTTTAGAATGCCATCCCTCACTTCAAAAGTGAGATTTAATCCCCTTCCCTCTTTCTCCAAAAGATCAACCACCCTCAGGCTCTGATCGGCGTGGTTAAATCCACCTGGGACAATTTCATTGAGGATATCCTCCCCCGCATGTCCAAAAGGGGTATGACCCAGATCGTGGCCCAATGAGATGGCCTCTGTCAGATCCTCATTGAGTCGGAGAGCCTTAGAGATGGTTCGCGCTATCTGAGAAACCTCAAGGGTGTGTGTTAATCGGGTCCGGTAGTGGTCGCCCGTTGGAACGAGAAAGACCTGGGTTTTATCCTTCAACCTTCTAAAAGATTTGGAATGAATGATTCGATCTCGATCGTGTTGGAAGGCGGGTCTGAGTGGACATTCTTCCTCAAAAAATTGGCGTCCTTTCGTCTTTGAGCTCAATGCTGCAAAAGGGGAGAGGATGGACTTCTCCTGTTCCTCCAACTCTTCCCTAATTGTCTTCCCCAATTGACAACGCTCCCTTCAATCGACTATGCTTCTGATAGCTAACCTACCATAAAAAAAGAACTTTATCAAATTGGACCCCCCCTTCTCCCCCCTTTATCAAAGGGGGGTTGGGGGGATTAGAAATCGTTGTTTAGATAAGATGGACACAAAGGAAACAGAAAAAAAGATTCTAAAGGATCCGATTCTCTCTAATATTTCAAACCTGGCGAAAGAGGAGAAGGTTCCCCTTTTCCTCGTGGGCGGATATATCCGAGACCTTTTTCTTGGGATTCATCGAAAGGATTATGACTTCGCATTGCCCAGAGGTGCTTCTTCTTTCATTTCAATAATGGAGGAAACCCTCCATTTTCGTTTTTTTAAAGTTGGAAAAGAGGAGCTGGGAACAGCCACATTTAGGATGATCAACAAAGATATTTCCATGGATATCACTTTTCTCCAGGGACAAACCATTGAGGAAGACCTTCAGAGAAGGGACTTCACCATCAACGCCATTGCTTTCTCTCTCCTTGATGAGACCTTCCATTGGGTTGAAGGAACCATGAAGGATATTGAAAAAAAGGTGATCCGTACCGTTACAAACCACTCCATCGATCAAGACCCTTTGAGAATGTTAAGGGCTGTGCGTTACCTTTGCACCCTCGACGGCTTTATCATAGATATAGGATTGAAGGAAGAAATCTCTTTGAAGAAAGAACAGATCAATAAACTTCCTGGGGAACGGATCAAGATGGAACTGGATCAGATTCTCCTCTCCCCACATCCAGAAGTTGGAACAAAGTCGCTTTATGAATTAGGTTTACTTTTTAGCCTTTTCCCAGAATTGAAGGGGTTGGAAAACCTTGGCCAAAACGAACACCACCACCTCCATGTTCTTTCCCATACCCTTCTGATGATTGAAAAAATATCATGGGCCTCTGAGTGGATCGGCCTATCTGAAAGGAAGATCCACCTTACTAAAGAGGATCGGCTCTCCTTATATTATGCTGCCCTCTTCCATGACATCGGAAAACAGGATACCTTTTCAAAAGATGAAAAAGAAAGGGTTCACTTCTATCACCACGAGTCTTACTCATGTCAGAGGGCGGAGGGTATCATGGAAAGACTCCGTTTCTCCAACCCGATGCGGAATAAAATCCTCCGCCTCATCCAGAACCATATGAGAATCCTCAACCTCTCTCAAGAGACCAAAGAGACAGCACTCAAGAGACTGGTCAACCAGGTAGGGGATGAAATCCCTTTACTTGTGCTCCACACCCTCGCTGATAAGGAGGCAAGCCGGGGGATTTTATCCATCCAGATTGATGAAGTGGTTGAAGGCCACTGCCTTCGAATCCTCGAATTATTTAAGGAAAAAGAGATCGTCCATCCACCTCCCTTCATCAACGGCCACGATGTGATGGCTTTAGGCTATTCCTCCGGACCAAAGGTGGGTGAAATTCTGAACTTCATCCGCGTAAAGCAGGTTGAGGGGGAGATTAGAACCCGAGAAGAGGCGTTAAAGGTTCTAAAAGAAAAATTCGGATAGCGAAAGTTAAAGGTCGAAGGTTAAAAGTTATCTCCTTTTGAAAGCCCTGGCCGATCTTTGACCAAACTTTAACAAAACCGATGAGCCGAACCAAAATATTTCTTTGATTTAATAGTTCTTTCCAGAACTTACATGTGCCTATTTTTTGGGCAAAATGGTCAAACTCGCATCCCTCAAGACCAGGCGGACCAAATTCCACAACTAATCAACATCCACTGTGGATGAAGATTGGATAACTTATTGATACCGAATGATTTTCATAGAGAATATTCTTTATTTAAATGGAATGTACGGTTGCCTGGCCTGCCTACCGACGATTTGTCGAAGTCGCATCCTTTTTTAGGTAAAACCAGATATTGAATCCAATTAGAAAAATAGTGAATATGAGTACGAGGTAGTGGGAGAGCTCCATATAAACGATCCCTTCAACATAATGAATAATGAAGGAACCAGCATAGATTAGGCCGGGGTCATGTTTCGATCTTAACCAAATTTCAAGGTAAGTGAGAGGACAGTACCAATCGAATATCTGAATGACAAATGCAAAGGAAAGGCCCGAGAGATGAAAAATTTTCAGAGCCTTATTTCTTCTCCCTAAGAAGGCACCAAAAAAGAGGAATAAGATCCAAAGGAAATGTGTTAGTACAACGATATCGGCAAGAATTTTGAGAATCATTCAATTTAAATCCGGTAGATTTTTATCACTCCCTCTCAAAAGAAAGAAAATCCCATCGTCACTGATCGATATTATACCATTTACTTTTTTCTTATACTGCTTCAATCTTATCACAAAAATTGAACGGGATGACCCAACTTTTTTTAATCCTGATGGATTATGGGAGGGAATGTCTCAGTTATGGGAGCAAGTGGTCGATCCGACAGGAATACTTCCAAAGCTTTATGAAGCGGATCGTTGAAGACCTTATGGGCAACGTTCCTTATCGCCTAAGTCAGCTTTTAAGAAGCCATTTATCTCACGTAGAGTGCACCATGAGGTAACCGCTATAAAGCTTTTCCAGTACCCCTGCCGGATCTCCAAAAACCCCGTAACTGAGGGATTTCTATGGAAGACGTATTGCCATTGACAAGAGGCGGCATACTAAAGTAGCATGATCTTGGCCTCTGAAGTGGAGCCCTACGGGCTAAAGCCCATAGCTTCTCCACATGCTTCGCGAAGGGCAAAACCATCCGAAGCATACCCTCTGCGCTCCTTACGAGCTTTGAGGGGTACCCTCCATCTCACTCATACACAGTCTTAAAGCCCGTGACTTTCTGCAAAGGAGGATAAAGAAGTTACCAGTATGAAGACCACACGCCGGGATTTCATCAGGAATTGCTTCCTATTAGGCGGCTCAATCCTCCTCTCTCATACCTCCCTCTATGCAAAAGTAAGGAATGCAATAAAGTGGATCCCCGCTTATGAAAAGTTGGAGGCCGAGGGGAAATTGGCTCAGAGGATCAACCAAGCATATGCAATGTTTGAAAATTGTCAGCTCTGTCCCAGGAAGTGCGGCGTGAATCGGCTAAAGGGGGAAAAGGGGTTCTGCCGGGCCCCTGTTAAACCCGTTATTTTCAGCTATCATCCCCATTTTGGTGAAGAGTTGTCGGTGGTGGGAGAAAAGGGATCCGGCACTATCTTTTTCTCCAACTGCAATCTCCGCTGTGTCTTCTGTCAGAATTGGCCCATTGCCCACGAAGGAAAAGGAAAGGAAGTTCAAGATGAAGACCTGGCGGATATGATGCTTCACCTCCAGAAGATGGGCTGTCATAATATTAATCTCGTTACGCCCACCCATGTCATGCCTAACATCCTCAATGCAACGAGGATCGCCTTGAATAAAGGGCTCCATCTACCTCTGTTTTACAATACCAGTGGTTATGAACGATTGGAGATATTGAAGATCTTAGACGGCATCGTGGATATTTATAAACCAGATATGAAATATATGGATGCGGATAAGGCGGCAAAGTATTCAGCCGGGGCTTCCGATTATCCTGAAGTGACAAAGAAAGCAATTCTTGAAATGCATCGGCAAGTGGGGATCCACAAGGTGAATGAACAGGGAATTGCCATTCGTGGTTTGATGATCCGACATTTGGTCATGCCCAACCGGGTGGCCGGGACAGAGAAATTCGTTAAGTGGGTAGCTGAGGCTCTTCCCAAATCCACCTATGCGAACATCATGGCTCAATATCGGGTCGAATACAAAGCTTTTGACTATCCAGAAATCGCCCGTGGGATTACTGCCCAGGAATTCTTGGAGGCCATGGAATGGGCTGAAAAGTGCGGCTTGACCAACCTTGATCCCCAGTCTGTGGCGGTCAGAAATCTTTACCGTCACCGCGGGTCAAACTAACATCATGTCTCAAAAGTACATTTAATAACCGTGGCCCCCTCACCCTCCCCTCTCCCCGTTGGGGAGAGGGATAGGGTGAGGGGCGAGCGTCCAGAATCATTTAGGAAGTGCAGTAGGAAACATCTTCGCTTTGATCAAGATGCACTTTCATACAAATTCAACGAATTTCTGAGAGGGCACACTAACATGTCTTTAAATAAAAAGGCTCTTTGCCCTATGCGATTTGCCCTTTAGGCCCAAATGCCGGGGATGGGCTTCCCACAATACCCGCACTTTCCTCCCTTCATATGGATCTCTCCGATCATATACCCCGTCCGCTGGATGATCATTTTCTTGCACTTGGGACAAAAGGTGTTCTCCCCCTCGTGCCCCGGTATGTTCCCGATGTAGACATATTCAAGACCAGAAGACAGAGCCACTGCCCTTGCCTTCTCTACCGTCGAAACTGGTGTTGGCGGAAGACTCCGGAGTTTATACAAAGGATAGAACCGTGAGAAATGGATCGGAGTATCTGCACCCAACTCCTTCTTCACCCAGAGACACATTTCTTTTACTACGGACATCTCATCGTTCTTTGTGGGGATCACAAGATTTGTAATCTCGAGATGGACTTTCTCCTGCTTCAGGATTTTTAGGGTCTCGAGGACCGGGCCAAGTTCACCGCTACACAATTCCCGATAGAATGCCTCCGTAAATCCCTTCAAATCGATATTGGCAGCATCCGTCACTTTGCATAGATTTCGGAGTGGATTCGGATTGATGAAGCCATTGGAGTGGTAGACATTAAGAAGGCCGGCCTGCTTCACAAGAAGACCGATGTCCGACATATATTCATAAAAAATAGTGGGTTCCACATAAGTGTATGCAACAGAACGAGCCCCCATCTCCTTCGCCTTCTTTACCACCATTTCCGGTGAAACATCATAACTATATACATCCTCCGGAGAGGCCTGGGAAATCTCCCAATTCTGGCAAAACTTGCACTCGAAATTACATCCCGCTGTTGCCAGAGAAAAAGAAGTGGTGGCAGGGAGTACATGGAAAAAAGGTTTCTTCTCGATCGGATCCAAATGAACCGCGCAAGGATTCCCATAGACCAGGCTATAATACTTTCCTTCTCGATTCTCACGTACTCTACAAAACCCCCTTTTCCCCTTAGAAACTCGGCACCTCTTTGGGCAGAGTTCACATTGGATCTCTCCTCCATCCAATGAGGTGAAATAGGGGGATAGTTTTGTCTTAATGAGGCCCTTCTTGGCCATCTGTGCCCGTGACGTTTCCGGAAAACCGAAGAGGTGAGCAGCGGAGAGCGTACAGAAACTCATCCCGGAAAACTTCAAAAATTCCCTTTTCGTCAATTGGGGGCTTAATATTGTTTTTTGCTGCATCAGATTACGACCGGAGGATGGGGCAAAATAATTATGGCGCGGTTCACTCATGGCACATTCCCTCCTTCACATCGGGCCTCAAAAAGAGGGTGTGATTTCATTCTAAGCATAACTCAAACCCACCCGAAAAACAAAAGCAACATAGATAAAAATAGTAGTCGCAACCCCTTCTTCATAAGTCCTGCCAGTTGCGCGATGAACGATGACCGCGAACTATGAACCTAAAGGTGATTAAAGTGATTCCACTCACAATATACCCCGTTTCCTATTCCAAACAAACAAGGCGATTCTCATTATATAATAATTATATAATAATTATTGACAAATTATATCCTTCCTGATATCCTTACATCAGGAGTTAGGAGGTAATAAATCATGTCAAAGGTAATGATCTCTCTACCTGACCAATTTTTGTCTGAGGTTGACGAAATAGCCAACTCTGAACAACGCACAAGAAGCGAATTGATCCGAGAGGCTTTGCGTAAATACCTTCGTAAAGGCAAAGAATACAAAAGACCCATTGACAACCCTCAGGTAAAAGAAGCGTTCGAAAGCCTTCGTTCCATAAAATGGAAAGGTAAATTCGATTCCACCAAGATCATCAGGGAAATGCGAAATAGCAGGTACTCTAGATGAATCCTCATGTGGTTGACACCTCTGTCGTCTTCAAATGGTACCGACAACCTGGCGATGAAGACTACGTTTCTCAGGCAATCGCTATCCTTGAGAACCATCTCAATGGAGATCTGGAAATCCATGTTCCCGACCTGCTCATCTATGAATTAGGTAACATACTTCGATTTAAGGAAGACTTGGCATCGAAAGATGCAATGACGATTTTAAAGAAAACCTTTATGCTGGATATAAAGATATATTTAATTGATCTCCCTTTTGCAGAGGATACCTTCCACCTTGCAAAAAAATACGGAATTACCTTTTACGACGCATCCTTCTTAGCCCTATCACACCTCTTGGATTGCCCTTTTATCACAGCCGATAGGAAGCTCTACACAAAATCCAAATCCTTTCCAAAGACCAAATTTCTGACGAATGTATGAATGGGTGATTTCTTTTTCTATTTGACCTCAACCGCTTCAATTTCATTATAGAAAGTGTACCGCCGAATTTTCTTAACCTTTCGATAGGTCCCCGTTACTTTAACTTTTTGGCCTTCTTTGATTTTGGGGTGGCCCCAGGTGAAAACTCTGATGGACTCTCCAGAACTTTCAATGAGTGAAAAGGTAGTATACTCGTTTCCACCTTTCGATGTTCTGAATTTAATTTTTGAATAAAATGGTGATGAATGAAAAATTTGAATTTCGCCACTACATAGATTTTCCTTCAAATCTCCCCTACTCCGAACCCAATTTCTCAACGGATTTTCCTCTAACAAAGGCTATATCAGCACCTCTTCCATCCAGCCGAGTTTGATCAGCTGGATACGGCTCAAATCACTAACCCCGAGGTGATATTTTTTATCTGCCACGATGATATGGATGGGGGGAACATCCAGAGCCCGGTCTTCGCCGAAAAAACCGATCCGCTTTACCTGGAGGAGATGGGCACCTACCGCATCCACAGCCACGGGATCAATGCCCACGATCAACCCCTTATACGGCCAAACGTATCTCTTGTCGAAAAAATTGGCCCCCCTCCCATAAAATTGGGCCGTGAGGACACTGAGGATATTCAAGCGGGTCTTTCCCTTTATGATGGGATAAGTCCAAATTTTGCCCAGGGACGAACACCCTTCATCGTGGTAGGCTGAAGGGCTGGGGACAAATTGGATATAATTTTTCAGGCAAGTCCCCACCCCGGACCAGTGATGCGTCCTCAACGGTCGCACATTGACGAGCGCAGTGGCGCTGAGGAAGACCGGATTATTCAGGACTCCCCGGTCATCGATGCCGATATTTTTCTCCGCCACTCCTACATCCAGCAGCCGGCGCTTGATGGCTGTTTCCAATTCTTTGGGAGTCGGCAACCTATTCCATACATTACTTTTAATCCCCACCACATCCGAACTCTTGAAAAGCTTCTGCCAGGCTTCCAGGGGTTGATTGGCTCCCAGGAGACTCTTGACGGCTTCATCCAGCATGGATTGTAAGATATCCTCCTGCACTTTGTCTTGGGGCCCTAATACCTCAGCATTCCGGATGAGGACGACTTTCGCCGTTGGTTCTGCCCGAGCTTCCCCCAGGATCCCTGACCCCAAGGTAGCGGCGATCGCAGTTCCAGCCGTGACTCTAAGAAAATCCCTACGGGTGATGATTTTTGCCTCCATTCCGCTTCAACTCCTTTCTATGTTCCCAGGTAATTTTCCTTCTGTAGCCTTGAGAAGGGCCTCAGCATCGCCCTCCGTGGGAGCTCCAAAAACAATGAGAATAAATTCTTTTCGCTGCCGGGCAAAGGTCCACTTCCGGTCTTCCGTTTTTGAACGATCCTTCCCCCCAGCATCAGGAAGGTAAACCTTCATGAAGCTTTGATAAGCATCTCTGGCCTCTTTCAAATTGGGGTATCGAATCAGAAGAATTTGAGTCTTTTGTTTATCTTGAAGGTATTGAGCGAGCACGGCCTCCGTTTTCCGGCTCAGGTTTAAAATATTCTGGTGGGCTATGAAAAACCGCTGGTTCAGGAGAACGTGACTCTTGAGATAGCGAACGCTCTTATCGACCAGCCCGAGGTCCTTCCCCGGAATAAAGCCAACCAATTTCGGCTCTGAACCCGTTGCTGGGATTGAATTTGCCGCAGCCCTTCCCATCGTTAAGATTGCTGATTCAACCTCCACCCCCTCCCCTTCTGCATAGATGCTGACAAAATAATTTCCTTTCCAGAACCGAAGCAACCCTCCCCCAAACTCCGATCCCTGGCCGATTCCTACGGCTTCATCCTGATGCTCAAAAGAAAACACCCCATAAGCATCCTCTGAAGAGGCCATTTCATAGAGTTCAACGATAATGGGAGGTTGGTTCGATTTCTCAAACCGGCGAACCGTAAGATTCTGAAAACCATATGCCAGATAAAGTTCCGCAGCCCCATCGATGTAACTGAATAGGGTCCTGGAATGGTATTTCATGTCTTTCTCGTCCCACTTCCAGGCCCCAACTTCTGAGGGCAGGGAAATCTTTGGATTCATTTCTCCCTTCTCTTCTCCCTTGATTATTCCGGCTATTGTGAATATTAAAACCATGATAACAAAATAATTCCAAATTCGCATATTAGATTCCTACATATTTAAGGCTGAGAATTTCTCTCTAACATTTTGGCCCCCTCACCCTTCCCCTCTCCCCGTTGGGGAGAGGGGGGGGTGAGGGGAAATTTCAAATATCTTTGGTTAGATCCCTACTTAAAATCAATTGGGGCACAAATCAATAAGGGTAACCCGTCCCCGATTTACTACTTGCCATAAATATGGGAGGTGTCCCTAATTTCTTCCAGGATGATTTGCTCCCCACTCGTCCAATAGTTTAGCGAAATTTCGGAAAATCTGGCCTATCGTCTCCTTATTCTTTCAAAATATCCTCACTCTCAAAGTCAGGAAAACTGCGACCACTTCCTTCCTCAAACATCTTGATCCAACTTTCGACGCGGTCGTCACCATAAACTTTTCTCCACCCTGCCACGATTTGATCCACAGGGATATCTGAATAGATCCCGGAAAATTCTACATATTCCATAAACTTTTGATTCTCCAAATTATAAGCCTGGAAAAGAGAATCCTCACGGCCATTAAATTCAAGGGGCGGCACGTTATGCCTCCAGCAAAGTTCACTGTTGAAGGCTGGGGTCGCTTTCACCCACTTCCTCTCGAGATAGAATTCTACAAAACCGTGATAAGCAAAAAGATCGGATCCTAAAAAATCAATGAGTTGTTTCGTGGCAAGATGATTACGAACCGTGGCGAAACCGACCCGAGAAGGAATGCCACAAGCCCTCCCCAAGGCACATAAGAGTGAGGCCTTGGGCACACAGAAACTTCGGCCCCGCTTGAGAATATTGCTCGCACGATAATGCTCAGGGAGATAAAAGGGAGAATAAGGATCGTACCGAATGTTATCACGCACTGCAAGGTACAGCTTCACCGCGATCTCTATTGGCTCTGTACCTCCACTCACAATCTCCACCGCATAATTCCGAATACTCTTATGGTTGCTATCGATTATTTCCGTTGGCGCCAAATAGACCGAATTCTCTTGATCCATATCTTCTTCCTCTATCAAAAAATCCTACGGATATCTCGCTTAAACATTTACATTCTATATAAATATATCATAATCTCCTATTCTTGAATTTACAAATCGGGATTGACAACATCTCTAATTTCGGGTATCTTCCCATCGCCTAAATAATCGGAAGGAGTTAGGAAAATGATTGCCGAATTTGAAGGGAAGGATCCATACATACACCTTACAGCCTTCATCGCTGAAAATGCAATGGTCATTGGTGATGTCGAAATAGGATCAGGCACCCATATCTGGTTTTAAAGCATTGACCAGGGAGATTTGACATTTCAGTTGCAAAAAAACGGTCCAAAAGGGAGATGAGTGTGCTGGAAAACCTTTACAGCGGCACCTTTAGCCTTTTAGCTACCCTGTTTCCCAGCATATTACAAAAGTCACCTCAGGTGACATCGCATGTTACCCATAAAACATTGAAAAACCCGCATTGAAAAGGTTTGGAAGTACACTCATCTCCCTTTTCAACGTTGAGATTTGACTTGAAGGTTAGATAGATCATCTCGGGAATTTTGTTGAAAGAAGAGAAAGGAGAATACCATGGGACTGTTGAACGGAAAAACGGCAATCATCACGGGAGGCGGGTCGGGCATCGGACTGGAGATCTCAAGGCTTTTTCATAAAGAAGGCGCAAAGGTTGTTATTTGCGGTAGAAGAATGGACAAGCTGGCTGAAGCCTCATCGAGGATCTCTGAAACCGGAGAGGGGGTTTTTACGATTAAGGCGGACGTGACTGTAGAGGCTGATGTGAAAAGGTTGGTAGAAGGAGCCGTTGAAAAAACCGGAAGAATCGACATCCTGGTCAACAATGCGGGATTCATGCGATTTGGAAAACTTTACGAGATGGACCCCTCGCTCTGGGATGCCTTGATGAATGTAAATGCCCGCGCCCCCTGGCGTCTCATGGTCGCCGTCTTACCGGAAATGCGAAAGGTCGGAGCAGGATCCATCATTAACATCTCCTCCATTGCAGGACTCAAGGCTTTCACTGGAAACGGTATGTATGGAACATCCAAAGCTGCACTCCAACACTTATCGCAGGTCATGGCAATAGAGGTAGCCCCTGAAAACATTCGGGTTAATGTGATCTGTCCTGCAGTGGTTGAGGATACAGAGCTAAGTATTCCCATCGTCGGGAAAGAAAATATACAGAAACGGTATGACACTATGCGCCCCCTTCATCCCTTAGGAAGAAATGGTAAACCAAAAGATATTGCCGATGCTGCACTATTCTTGGCGTCCGACCAAAGCTCCTGGATAACGGGCATCATTCTAAATGTGGATGGTGGCCGTCATCTGGCAACGAACAGACCCCCATCTTAATCAACCCAGATGTTGCAATATCAAACCCGGGCAGGGATACTTCCAAACCCTTGCAATTGGGGATTTTCCGTAAATGAAGGGTTACAGAGGATCTCACTTTACGTGAAGTCCCGGTTTTGCCTGGAGACGCATGCAGCTAACTCCCAAAGGTGCCGCTGCAAGGCTTTGAGGCATCCCGCTTTATTGCGCGATGCCTTCCGGAGAGGTAATTGTCTTTTATAAATATGCCGGCCCAGTACCCCCGCCCGGTTTCGATATTGTTTTTTTGCAACTGGCGGGTCAAGATTCCATTTTTCTCACTCATTTGCCTTCTTACGGTCTTTTGTCTCCTCCTCATCGGGCGGCTCTGAAATAGGAGATCAAACTTTCCACGCTTCTGGTTCTCCCGTCGGGCTCCAACATAGGTGCCCCAAGTCGAACTTAGGACATTCTATGAAAATAGATCTTTTACATCAATGAAATCTTTAACCTTCTTTCGTTGACAACGGAACCTCAATTTTTTATAAATAGTCAGAAGGTGTGAAAAAATCGAACAGATGGTTCAAACGGAAAGGACGGGTGGATTGGAGAAGCTTTGGAGCGCAACCTTTGGAAATTGACCCACTGTGCCTTAAGCTCGCTTAACCACATATCTTTATTGCCGTGGCGGGCGACCCTTAACCTCAACGAGCGCATTCTAAAGCTTCGGAAATCCACTCGTCCTTTCGGGACAAAGGTTGACAATAGCAATTTTTTCACAGCTTCTCAACAATAACTAATCTTAATCAAAAGGATAAAAATGTCCACTATCCTGGTCACGGGGGGTGCGGGGTATATTGGAAGCCATGTTGTTCAGGAGCTTCTCTATCAAGGCCATAAACCGATTGTCTACGATAACCTTCAGACGGGACATCGAAAGGCTGTTAAAGATGCAATATTCATAGAGGGAGATCTCACAGATTCAGAGAAACTTAGACAGACCCTTCATTCATACTCTATCGATTCTGTGATGCATTTTGCTGCCGATTCTCTGGTAGGGGAATCGGTTAAGGATCCACTGAAATACTTCAACAACAACGTAAAAAATAGCATACAACTCCTTGAAATTTTGCAAGGATATGGTATCAAGAAATTCGTTTTTTCATCCTCTGCTGCGGTCTATGGTGAACCCAAAAAAATCCCTATCTCAGAGGATCACCCATACGCCCCAACGAACCCATACGGCGAGACCAAATGGATTTTTGAAAAGGTTCTACAATCTTTTTACGAGACCAGTAAATTGGACTACATCTCTCTAAGGTATTTCAACGCAGCAGGAGCCGATCCGGAAGGTAAATTAGGTGAGGATCACTCTCCAGAAACGCATCTGATTCCGATCGGTCTTAATGCAGCCTTAAATGGAGACTCTATTCCCATTTTTGGTACCGATTATGAGACACCTGATGGGACTTGTATTCGCGACTATATCCATGTCACTGACCTCGCACAGGCTCACATTTTAGCCCTTGAGAAATTGGAGGAAGGTGGGATTTCTGGAGTTTATAACCTTGGAAATGGAAATGGATACTCGGTGAGAGAGGTGATCGAGACAATCAGAAAGATAACGGGAAAAAAGATTGTTTCCGTTGAGTCACCCAGGAGACCAGGCGATCCTGCTCGGCTGGTAGCCAGTTCAGAAAAAATTGGGGAAGAGCTGGGATGGGTTCCAAGAAACCCCGATCTGGAGACGATTGTCGAAACCGCTTGGCAATGGCACAGGAAGCATCCTAATGGTTATGAAGACTGAAATTGTTAGTTAATAGTTCGGAGTAGTAACTCAAAACTAAAAACTCCGAACTTATTATTTGAGCGGCAGGGAGAAACCGATGTGCGGCATCTTTGGTATTTATAATCATCCTGAAGCATCCAATCTCACGTATTTAGGCGTCTACGCCCTTCAGCACCGTGGTCAGGAGAGTGCCGGGATAGTCTCCTCAGACGGCAGGCAACTCCATCATTACCGCCAGATGGGACTGGTCTATGAGGTATTCACCAAGGATATTATCAAGAGACTTCCCGGAAAAAGCGCTATTGGCCATGTCCGGTATTCCACGGCTGGATCGAGTGAGCTCAAGAATGCTCAACCCTTTGTTGCAGATTATTATAAGGGAGGATTGGCCATTGCCCACAACGGCAACTTAACCAATGCCTTCCTTATTAAAAGCGAACTCGAATCCAGGGGATCCATTTTTCAATCGAATATGGATACCGAGGTGATTGTCCACCTCATTGCCCGTTCTAGAGAGAAAACCTTTGTGGAACGGACGGTCCACGCCCTTAAGCAGGTCGAAGGAGCTTACTCACTGCTCTTCCTGACAGAAAAGGAAATGGTTGCAGTGAGAGATCCTTTTGGCTTCAGGCCCCTCGTTCTGGGTCACCTCAAGGACGCATTTGTCGTCGCTTCCGAGACTTGTGCCTTTGACCTCATCGGTGCCAAGTTTGTAAGAGAAATCGAACCAGGGGAAATTCTTCTCATCAATGAGAATGGGATCAAATCTTTCAAACCATTTCCCCAAAAGCAGCATCACCAGTGTATCTTCGAGTTTATCTACTTCGCCCGTCCTGACAGTTTCATATTTAACAGAAATGTCTACGAGGTCCGAAGATCATTCGGGGTCCAACTCGCCAGGGAGGCACCAGCAGAGGTGGATATGACCGTCCCTATCCCGGATTCCGGATTCCCCGCGACGATAGGGTATGCCTACGAATCGAAAATTCCTCTGGAACTGGGTATGATACGGAATCACTATGTGGGACGGACTTTTATTGAACCTGAACAGCGCATCCGTCACTTCGACGTCAAGATCAAACTCAATCCTGTGAAAGAATTATTAAATGGCAAACGGATCGTCACCGTAGATGATTCCATCGTTCGGGCAACGACCAGCCGAAAGATCAATAAGATGTTTCGAAACGCTGGTGCCAAAGAAGTTCACGTCAGAATCAGTTCCCCACCCATCACCAACCCCTGTTTCTTTGGTATCGATACACCAAAGAGGTCGGAGTTGATTGCCTCCTCCCATAAGGTGAAGGAAATTCAGAGGTATATCAATGCAAGTTCTTTACATTATTTGAGTTTGGAAGGTTTGAAAAAGTGCGTCAAAGGGGAGGCTGAAGAATTCTGTTACGCTTGTTTTACCGGGGATTACCCTATCCCGTTCCAAATGGAATTAGAATAGGCTTAAATTTTTGATGAAGGTTTGGACTTGGTCTTATCCACATCTTTCCCTTGCTTCGGTTTCACCTTGCTTCTTGTCAGTTTTTTCAATTCCGCCACACCCTCAATCAGTTTTTCCCATTCCGACTTAATCTCCTTTCTCTCCTTTTCAACTTTCAAGATCCGACGATAGACCGAGAGCACTTGCAAAGCAACCTTGGCTTTCTCATCGTCCTGCTGTTTCCCATCACAATAAGCCCTGAGATACTTCTCCGCTGTAACAACCAATGGTTTAAATAACTCCGAATCCTTTTTCACCATTTTCTCTACCCTTCCCTTTCTTTCATAACTAATACCATGAGTAATTTTATCAACAAATATAATTGGACGCAACTGACAATGTTATTGACTTTTTCAATGAGAGTTATTAAGCTTTTACCAAAACATAGCGTTTCAAAAGACCAATCCTCCCAACCTAACTTCAACCTTTTGGAGTTTGAAATGAAATTTGGGGTCCAAAAGGTGCCGATATGAAGCCTCCGAGGGGTTTTTACGTCCTTGGAGGTTCTTAAACTACTACTGACCTAATACTACTACGTTATGTTAAAAATGAAAAACCAATATTTTCAACTGCTTCCGTCTTTTAGCGAAATTGAGGGGCGCCTCAAAAAGCAATATCAAGCCCTGAATAC
>Ga0315276_10001274_pt1 | contig 22572 bp, 12 predicted proteins | sample YL17G05_0_MG_FD_204542 | JGI IMG/M metagenome (GOLD analysis project Ga0315276, IMG submission 204542) | Sediment microbial communities from Yellowstone Lake, YNP, Wyoming, USA - YL17G05_0 | ecosystem: Environmental > Aquatic > Freshwater > Lake > Sediment | place: USA: Wyoming | collected... | reverse complement strand
CAACGACAATTTCGGCGCTGCGCTCACGCGGATGAGATATTGGATGGGGGAAACTCCGCACGAGCTCGTTGTGGTGGGTGCCCCAAACGATGACGACAGTCAAACCGACTCTGGCGCCGCGTGGGTTCTCTCTCTGACGGCGCTTGGATCAGTGACGTACACGCAGAAGGTCAGCCAGACAGAGGGTCAGTTCACTGCGCTCATCGACGACTGGGTCCGTTTTGGAATTTCTCTCGCCCCGATCGGCGACCTCAATGACGACGGCGTCGTCGACATGGTTGCCGGCGACATGGATAACGACGACAACTTCCGCGGGGCGGTGTGGATCCTGTTTCTCAACGACGACGGCACGGTCAAGGCGCATCAGAAGATCGGGTGGAAAGCGGGTGGTTTCACGGGTGTCCTGGACGAGATGGATGAGTTTGGTCACGGCGCCGCCGGTCTTGGTGATCTGGATAACGACGGGGTCGAGGATATCGCCGTGGGGGCACCGCTGGATGACGACGGCGGGACCGACCGCGGTGCGGTATGGATTCTGTTTCTCAACGCGGACGGGACAGTGAAGGGACACCAGAAAATCGCCGACCACGTGGGCGGTTTCGAAGGCACGCTGACCGAGTTTGGTCAATTCGGCGTCTCGCTGACCGGCCTCGGCGACGTCAACGGCGACGGACTATATGAACTCGCCGTTGGGGCTCCGTACGACAGTGAACTCGGCATCGAGAGAGGCGCCGTGTGGGTCTTGTCCCTATTGTCGGACGGTACGGTCGATTCCGCCCCGAAGATCAACGACGCCCATGGTGGTTTCACCGGGGTGTTGGACAATCAGGACCACTTCGGATACTCGGTGACCGGTCTCGGCGATATCGACGGAAACGGTGTCGGCGAGATCGCGGTGGGTGCCGTGTCGGACGACGATGGCGGCACGGACCGCGGTGCGGTGTGGATTCTCTACATGAAAGCCGACCGTACGGTGCGGGGACAGACCAAGATCAGTTCGACGGAAGGAACTTTCGCCGGAGTGTTGGACGACGGTGATCGCTTCGGCCACTCAGTGGCGTCCGCTGGCGACAGGGACGGCGATGGTATCAAAGACCTCTTCGTCGGAGCGCCTTATGACGATGACGGCGGCACGGATCGCGGTGCTGTGTGGGTTCTCTGTATCAGTCCGGCAGGCACCGTCAAGACCCACGGGAAGATCAGCGCAACCGAAGGCAATTTCCCCGGGCCGCTGGCCGACGGAGTCTTGTTTGGTGCGAGTATTGCCCCTCTGGGAGATCCCTCCCGCACCACCGTCGTCGCCGTCAGCGCGATCACGGACAGCGACGGAGGTTTCGATGCGGGTGCCGTGTGGGGTCTCTTCCTCGAGGAGCCCGACGCCGACGGCGACGGGGTTTACTGGACTGCGGACGGCTGTCCTGCACAGAACGCCTCGTTCTTCGACCGCGACGGCGACGGCTGCGTCGATGAGCCTGCTGGCGCCCGTCACATCGAGTACAAGGGCGAGGGAGAGACCCTCGCATACCGTATACAGCAGGACGGGGCTCCGAATATCAGCGACGGGAGCGATTTCACAGCGATTGAGCAAGCCATCGACTCGTGGACGGCGATCGTCGGGGTCGATATGAATTCGCTCTACGTAGGGACGACGGCTATGGAGACCGCGGTTGCCGGCGATGGGATCAATCTCGTCACCTTCCGCGACTTCGATTACGATTTTGGCACCCACACGCTGGCGGTTGGCGTGGCGACGTCGTTTACAGAACCCACATGGCTCGACGGCAAGTTCTACCGGCCGGGACAAATCGTCGATGCCGACATGATGTTCAATCCGGCGAAGACGTTCACGACGACAGGAGGGTCCGGGGTAGACCTTCAGAGCGTCACCACGCACGAGGCGGGTCATCTCTACGGGATCTCCCACTCGGCCGCCAAGGGCTCGGTGATGTTCTACGCGCTCCAGCAGGGGACCGCGGGCCGGCTTCACAAAATCGAGGATGTTACGATCTCTCAGAAGGCGTATCCCGATCCGGCGTGGCTTGCCACGGCGCGTCAGATCCTCGGGCATGTCGTGGATCTCAACGGCGATCCCGTTCCCGGGGCAATCGTGTTTCTCACGAGTGCCACGAATGGCGACACCCTCGGGTGTGATTTCACCCTGCCCGACGGGAGTTTCCGTTTTGTTACGATGCCCCCCGTGATTTCGGTGTATCTGTCCATTTATCCGTGCAACGGGACATCCCCGATCGGATACCTCGAAACGGATTACGTCAATGCGCTGGTCGATTCGACGGCCATCACGAAGTTTCCCGCGGAGTACTTCAATCTGGGAGACTCGTTCGATGAAGATGCTGCTTTGAAGACGATAATCAACATCCCTGTGGCAGGGGTTTACGGTCCATACGAGATCATGACCAACCAGGATGTTGCGGGGCCCACGGTGTTGAGCCATAGCCCCGCGCACGCCGCGAGCGACGTGGGGGTCGACGCGGCCGTGGTGGTCGAGTTCTCCGAGGCGATCGATTACAAGACGGTCAAGGGGAACTTCCGTCTGTGGAACCAAGCGGCGGGAACCGGCACCGGCGGCAATGCGATCATCACATCCGACGATCATATCCTCGCATTCAAGTCGACGAAGCCTCTCGAATACGAAACGTCATACCAGTGCACTCTGAGGACGGGGATTACGGACCTCTACGCGAATCATCTGGGCGCGCCTTATGTGTTCCAGTTTACGACCGAGACGCAGCCGCCCGTCGCCCTCAGCAGCCTGGTCCCCAACAAAGGCGTCGTGGGATCGATCGTCGTTTTGAACGGCGCAGGGTTCGATACGGCTCCGGCGGGAAACACGGTGCGTTTCACCAATGCGGCCGGCACGGGCACCGTGGTCGCCCCCGTGTTGAACGCGTCTCCGCTTCAGCTCGTTGTTGAGGTCCCCGCGGGTGCGGGTACCGGGAGTGTCGACGTGATCGTCGACGGGTTTGCGAGCAACGACGAGAGCTACACGCTCCTCTCCTCGACAGAAGTGCCACGCGGGTACCGTATCGACGGGGTCGATCTCGGCGCGGTGCCCCGCTCGATCGCGGTGCTTCCGGATGGGAGTTTTGCATTCGTTGCGACCCAAACGGGAGCTGTCGCCGTCGACGTGGACCCGGGATCCGAGTCATTCCTGCAGACGACACCCATAGCGGTTGCGGGGGGTCTGAACGAACTGGACGTGACGCCCGATGGCCATTGGATCTGGGCGGTGAGCCAGTCCGACAGTGCGATCTATCTGATCAATGGCGTCACGCATCTGGTCGCGGATGTGATCGACGCGATGGACGAGCCGCGCGGAATTACCATCGGACCGTCCGGCACGTATGCGTATGTCCCGACGACCTCGGGTACCATACAGATCTGGAACGCGCAGGAGGGGAGCCTCGACTACAAGAAACAGGTCGGCGCCATGACCTCATCAGGTGCGAACCTCAGAGGCAAGCTGGCGATCGATCCGAAAGGGGAACATTTACTGGCCCTCTCCGGGACAGGCAAGCTCCTGGCGTTCGATCTCGGACCCGATACGCTCCTCACGAGCGTGTCGGTGGGGTCCGACCCGAGAGACGTCATCGTCGATCCCATGGGACAGCGGGCGTACGTGACCGATGGATCGGGTCTGGTGACGATCGTCTCGCTCAATGGGTTTTTCAAGGTGATGGACGTCAAGACAAGCGGGTCGCTTCGGGGTGCGGCGATGACCCCGGCGGGGTCGTACATCTATGCGGCCAACCGCGAGCTCAACTTCCTCGACGTGGTCGATCTCGTCGAAGGGAGCCAAACGTACAGGAGCGTGGGAGCGACGATCCCGCAGGGGATAAATCCCGTCGATGTCGAGATCTCCTCCGACGGACTATACGCGTACTCGATCACCGAACAGGATTCGAAGCTGACGGTTCTGGGTATCGGGGCCGGCCCGGTCATCAAGAGCCTCTCACGACGGGCAGGACCGGCCGGAACCACACTGGTGGTCGCTGGTGCCGGGTTTGGCACGTATCCGGATTCGCTGTCCGTGAACTTCCCGCGCGCATCGGGCTCGACAATCGGTGTGACCCCGGACGACGCCAAAGAACGATCGCTCGTGGTGGCGGTTCCGACGGGGATCGTGAGCGGTTCGATCAGCGTCTCGCGCATGACTCCAACCGGGGGGAGCGAGACGTCGAACACGGTTTACTTCGAGCTGTTGTCCGGGACCGACGGGGGAAAGCAGCTGCGGCTGGTGTCGCAGGCCAAGCTTCAGAACGCCGGTCTGGGCGTTGTGGCCGCGGCTGCGATGTCGCCACTCGGGGATCAGTTGCTTTACGGTACGGAGGATGGGAGGGTCGTGTGCATCGACACCGACCCGAGCAGCGCCACGTTCAACAAAGAGATCGGCGAGACAAGTGTGGGCCTCTCCGCTATCCACGATATCGTGGTCTCGCCCGACGGCAAGCGGGCGTACGTGAGCGTTCCCGACGACCAGACGGTCGACATCGTCAATATCGACCGCGCAGCTCCAGGCTATCCGACCACCCTGGGAAGCATCTCGCTCGGCGTGTTCCCGCCTATGGACTCGCCGCTAGAGCTGGCTGTGAGCCCCAACGGGGAAGTCCTGTTGGTCCAGGACATCGCCACCAACCTTCTTTACTACGTGGACCTCGTTCCCGGGCGGCCGAGTGAGAACCAGGTGGTGCTCACCATGCCCATCGTGAGCGCGAACGAGATCGTGTTCAGCCCATCCGGAATGCGCGCGCTTCTGGCACTGGGGCCGGAGCGCGCCGTCACGGCGGTCGACATGGACACGACGAGCACGACGTTCTGGACGCGCGTGACGACGCTCGAGCTTCCGCTGCAGATGGCGGATCACCACATGACGCCGCTATCGCTCTCGTTCTTCCCGAGCGGGAACCAGTTTGTGGCGCTCGCCGTCGACGACGACGCGTACCCCGAACACTATGTGTACCTCTTCGATACAACATATCCGGATACGATCGTGTATATGACGAGTGTGGCGTACGGGCACACGCCGGGCGTCCCGTATCCGGCATCGAATTGGGAGCGGATCGACGTTTCGCCGCGGGGTGACCGGGCGGTGTTCCATCAGAACCAATCGGGTCTTTTCAGCTTCGATGCGGAGGAGCTTGGAGTCGGCACGAGTCGGCATATCGGCACGGCGTTTACACGACAGAGCTGGATGGATCACGACTTCTCGATTGACGGCTCGACGCTGTATGCGGTGGGAACCGACGGCGACAGTCTGCAGGTCTACGATTATGACAGTTTTGCAACCGCCGACAGCCTGTTCAAGGTGTCCGGGGACGCGCAGACCGGTGTGTCGAGTGAGACCCTTCCGGCGGCTCTCCGTGTCCAGGTCAGAAGCGATGGCGTCGGCACACCCGGTGTCCCGGTGACATTCAAGGTCGCATCCGGGGGCGTTTTTCCGGCGAACAACAGTGCGACTCAGGTGGTCCAAACGAGCGCGGGAGGCTACGCCGAAGTGAACTGGAAACTCGGGTCGACTCTCGGCACACAGACCGTGACGGCGAGTGTTCTGGGAGTGACGGGGTCTCCGCTCACGTTCACGGCCGAGGCCGTGACGGATCCCAACTCGCTAGCTCTCGAGCTCGTGGATCTCATGCCGGCCGACGGGGCGATCGATGTGGCCGTGACGACGACGATCCTGGCGACGTTCAGCCGGGCTGTTGACCCCGCGACCATCACAACGGCGAGTTTCTATCTCCACGAGACCGGCAGCACGCCGCCGGTCCCGGGTAAATTCGGGTTCACCGATCAGTTGAGAAAGATATCGGTTGCGACGTCCGCGCCGTTGGGGTTCAGCACGTCATACACGTTGGAAATAACCAGCGGCATCGAGGACGCCAACGGGGGCGCGCTCGACAACCCGGCGATTGCGACGTTCACGACGGCTGCCGCGCCGCCCCTTGCGCTGAAGTCGGTGAGCCCGCCGGCCGCCACGGCGGACGTCACCCTCGTGCTCGGGGGTGTGGGCTTCAATTCGACCGCGTCGCAGAACGAGGTGTTTTTCAACACCCAGCAGGCGATACCGTTCGGGGGTGCATTCGACTACCTCAAAGTAAATGTGCCCATCGGCGCGAAGTCGGGGACGATTCGCGTGTACAACGGGGCGGATACGTCGAACGCGCTGGCGTTCAACGTACTCGTGCCGACCAACACGGCGGCGGATGAAGTGGTCGCGACGGTGGGGATTGCGACGGCGACAAAGGGCGTCACGATAAACCCCGACGGGTCGATGGCGTACGCGGTGAGTCCCGAGAATGACGTGATCGTTCCGATCGATGTGGCGACGAAGACATCGCTCCAACCCATTTCCGTGGGAGACTACCCGATCTCGATCGACGTGCACCCCGATGGGACCTACGCGTACGTACCGAACTACAACTCCGGGACTTTGTCGATCATCGGCACCGACGAGAACGTGCCGGGTGAGTACCACAAGGTGGTCAAGACGCTCCTCACCGGCACTTTCCCGACGGACGTGGTCGTGAGCCCCGACGGAAGTTGGGTCTACGTCGTCAACGCGGGATCCAATTTCTCGAAGAATCTCGATATCATCGACAGCGATGATCAGAGTGTGAATCACCATACGGTGGTCGCTACCGTAGGTACCGCGCAGGCGTCGAAGGGCGTCACGATCAACCCGGACGGCAGCCGGCTCTACGTGGGCACCAACACGGGGTACGTCATTCTCAACTCGGGCGATCTGAGCTACAGCGTCGTGGCAACGGTTCCGACCGGCGCGGCCACGAAGGGAATCACCATCAACCCCGACGGATCGCTGCTCTTTATTCTCACGACGGAAGGGAATGTCAAGATATACAACATCGTCCCGAATAGTCCGGGAGAGAACGATGTCGTCGCCACCGTCCAGGGGAGCTCCGCAACGAAGGGCATCACGCTCAACCCCGACGGAACGATTCTCTACCTCATCCAGGAGGAGAACGACGTCATCGAGGTCGTCGGGATCGACATACAAGGGGCAATCGGTGTCATCGAGTCGGGCGGAACGGTTCCGCCGTTCCAAGTGGTGACGACGTTGCTTGGATCGTTCTTCGCGGGTGAGGATCCTGAGGCGATCGTGTTCGACCCGACGGGGTCGGGTCTTGCGCTGGTCACCAACTCGGGGCCGCAGACGGTGACGTTCCTGAACACGTCGTTCGTGGCCATCACGCTTCCCGCCGATCCGCTCACGATCCCGGCGTACACGACGGTGCCGTTTGTGGAGCTCGCGGGCTTCCGAATGAAGAATATCACCGACGCGAGTCACTCCTACGCGTACATGATATCGACCACGGGGCCGGCGACGCTCTCCGGCGGCACTCTATCGAGCAGCGGGACGGTGTCGCAGACCTCCGGAGGCGTGATGGGAGTTCTTGGCGCTTCACCAGCCGCAGTTCTCGCAAGCGCGTATACGGAGATCGTTGGCGTGACGCCGGTCCTCGCACCGGGCGATTCGTTTGCGCCGCCACATGCGGTCCTGACGATACCGGCGATACGGGAGCATGTGGAACAGTCGATCGTGTACAGGATTTCCATCGTCGGGAATCCGAGCTTGAGAAAAGAAGCGAGTCGTCTCGTAATCATCTCTCCACCGGTAGCGGTGTTCGTAAACGGCTTTTACGCGGAGGCGCTCGACGAGGGAGTCCGGCTCTCATGGGAGGTGACGTCGGACGAAGACATCACGGGATTCAAGATCTACCGCGCCGAAACTGGCTCCGGGGCGGCCGAGCTCGTGAACGCCGAGGGGCTTGTTCCGGTCGGGGAGAAGGAATGGGTGGACGACGGCGCGCGGCCAAACCGGGAGTACGAATACACCTTGGGCGTGGTTCTCTCGGATGGCGGTGAAGTGCTGTCGCAGCCCGCAAAGGTCAAGACCAAGACGCTCGTTCTCGCGCTCGATCAGAACTACCCCAACCCGTTCAACCCGACGACGACGATCGGGTTCACGCTGCCTGAGAAACAACACGTGACCCTTTCCGTATACAACGTCGCCGGCCAACGGGTGGCGACTCTCGTCGATCGGGTGATGACGGAAGGCCGGAAGAGTGTGACGTGGGACGGGAGAACCTCGAGGGGCGGTCCCGTCAGCACGGGGGTGTATTTTTGTCGGTTGCAAGTAGGGGAGAAAACGCTTACAAAGAAAATGATTCTTCTCAAATAGGTATCCAACAACCCCGGGAGAGAGGTGGGGCGAGCTCGAACTCGACTGGCATTGCGCTTTGAGGTGAGAGCCGGCGTCTTCCCGCCTTTTTTCCGGGGTCTTCAAAAGACGCGGGGGCTGGAGCGGTGTGCAATTGCCGGAAGCTTTGTCTCCTCTGGGTCATTGCGTTACTCTGCCTTCCGGGAGCGGCGGCTACTTCCTCCGATCCCGTCACAAAATTCATCTTCGAAGCCGATTCTCTGGCCAAGACAGGCGGCGACGCGTTTCTCGGCGCGTGCGTTGCCGCTCATCCGGTGCTCGTCGGAGCTGCGGTCGGCCAACTTCTCGATGCCGCATTCGAAGCCGGTCAGACCGGCGACGCTACCGCCGAGTCTGAAAACGTCGACTTGGCCGGACGCATCGCCACTCTCCACTTGGAAAAAACCGGATCGGCCATCCCTCTCGAAATCGTCGAAATCTACCGGCGATGGACGAGCGAACAAAAAGCCCTACACGCCAAGGTGAAGACGCTCGAAGCCGAAGCGTTGACCCGTCAGAACGACGGTGATTACGACGGCGCGACCGAGCTCTACCGGCAGGTGATCGAGCTATCGCAATCGATCGATGATCGCCGGATGGTTGCCGTCACTTGGGGAAGTCTCGGTGTCGTGAACTGGTACCGGAACGACATGGCGGCCGTTCAGGAAAACTATGAAAAGGCCCTTGCGGCGCGTCGGGCGATCGAAGACCGCATCCTCGAGGGAAAAACGCTCAACGGCCTTGGCTCCGTCGCGTTGCGTCTGGGCAAGTACGAGCAGGCCGTTCAGTGGTACAGCGAGGCGGCGAAACGCCGCCGCGAGACGGGTGATCTGGCCGGGCTCGGCACCTCGTTGACATACAAGGGGCACGCGTACTACCAAATCGGACGTCTCGTCGACGCGAGGAAAAGCTACGAAGAAGCGTACGCAGTTCTCGAGCGGTACGGGACTCCCGCACAAATGATCGAAGTGCTCAACGGCATCGCGAACATCCATACCGCGATGGGACGACTCAGCAGCGCGACAGACACCTACCGCCGGGCGATCGACATTGCCTCTACTGTCGACCGGCCGAAAGATGAGGCCACGTGCCGGGTCAACCTCGCGGGCAATCTCCGGGCTCAGGGGCGGTACCGTGAGGCGCTCGACGAGCTCGATCACGTTTCCGCGCTGCTCGACCGCCAGCCGGAACCCGAAACGAGGGTGCTCTTTTTCCGTGAACGCGGGCAAACGTACCGTGAAATGGGTGAGCTCGACCAGGCACGGGATGATCTTCTCGTCTGTCTCGAGCAGGCGAAAAAACTCGACGCTCCGTATTTCCAGATCGAAGCGCTCACGACGCTCGGCAATCTCTACGCCGATCTCGGCGCATACGATCGAGGACTCGAGATGGCGATGCAAGCGGATACCCTTGCAGGCAGGATCGGGAGTGACCCGCTTCTGGTGGATGCGTATGTCCTCGCAGCGAACATGGAGCAGTCGTTGGGACACCCCGCGGCGGCGCTCCAATACAGAGAGCGCTCCCGCGAGAAGAACGAGAAACAAGGAGCGGAGACCGCCGTTCTCTACGACGATGTCGCGATCGCCTCGTTCCGTGCCATGCTGGGGCAAGAAGAGGAGGCGCGCGAGCTGTTCTACAAGACGCTTCCGCAAGTTCGCGAGTTGAACGCCCAGGACCTCGAAGAGGCGGTGCATTTCGGTATCGGCCATACGTACGAAAAAGAGAATCCCGATAGCGCGGCGTTTCATTATGAGAAAGCGCTTTCGCTCATCGAGGAATCGCGCGCGCAGATCGGCGGTGCCGAAATGCGAACCGGGTTCTTTTCCGGGGCGCGGCGTTTCTACTACGAGGAGGTTGCGCGGTACTACGCGTCGCTCGAGACCGGCAAGAAGAGCGGGAAATGGTCGTCCCGCGCGTTCCAGACGATCGAGAGGGCCAAAGCGCGTGGGCTTCTGGAACTCCTCGAGCGGGCCGTTTCCGTCGAGCCGTCGGCTGGCGAGGACGCGATCGTCGATTCGCTCTACCTGGTTGCGGGCGATTCCCCGGGGGACAACGTCACGAAACGCCGGATCGAGAAGCGCTACCTCGAGATGAGAGACGAGCGGCTAACGGCAACCGTCGGCCGCCTCGACCCGCGGGGCAGCGTAGTCACGCTCGATGATGTTCAAAAACAACTTTCGCGGAGGACGGCGCTCCTCGAGTACGCGCTGGGAGACACCTGCTCGCTCCTCTGGGTCGTGGATCGGGATGGATTCGACGTGTTCGTTCTTCCAAACCGGGGGACGCTCCGTGTGGATGTCGAGCGTTTTCGCGACGCCATACAGAAACCCGGCGCTGGAGATACCGCGCTTCGCGAAACCGCCGCGAGTCTCTACGACTGGCTTTTGCGGCCGGCTGAGCGACGTCTCGCGAGGGCCGAACGGCTCGTCATCGTCCCCGACGGTTTTCTCTTCGAAGTCCCGTTCGACGCGCTGCTCACGAACAAGACGTCCTCGGAAACCGATTGGAGGGATCTGCCGTATCTCGCACGGTCTTTCGAGACCGTGTATTCTCCGTCGGCATCCATCTTTTCCAAGATGTCGAAGACCCGCAAGAAGGGTAAATACGGGGTCGAACTCCTCGCATTTGGAGATCCCGATTTCTCGCGTTTCTCACGAGGACCCGCGGTAGGGCTTGCCGAGCTGCCGTATTCGCGTTCGGAAGTCGAGCGGATCGGGTCGTTTCTCGGCGAGGCAAAGAAAAGGATCTACCTCGGTGCGGATGCGAGCGAGTCGCATCTCAAGTCGACCGTTCGCTCCGGCCGCGTCCCGCGGATCCTCCATTTCGCCACGCACGGTCTAGTCGATCGCGCCGAACCCGAGGCTTCGAGTGTGGTACTCGCTCCCGACACCAGTGCGGGCGAGGATGGTTACCTCCACGCTCTGGAGATCATGTCGCTGCCGCTCGATGCGGGGCTTGTGGTTCTTTCCGCGTGCGAATCGGCCCAAGGGCAGGTCGGCCGCGGCGAAGGGGTCGTGGGGTTGAGCCGCGCCTTTATCGCGTCGGGTTCCCGGGGAGTCGTCGCAAGCCTTTGGGCCGTTTCCGACGAATCCACGTCGGAACTCATGGCCACGTTCTACGCGGAGATGCTCGGGAGCAAGCGCCCCGCTTCCGAGGCGTTGAGAGCGGCGCGGCTTTCGCTCATCGAAAACCCGGAACGCGCTCACCCTTTTTACTGGTCTCCCTTTGTTGTGATCGGGACGGGAAAAGCCCCGTGGTGACACGGTTCTCTTTTCCCGCTGAAACGCACTTCCAGCCCCAGGTCTCAACCCTTCCAAAAGGCGAAAGTGCCCGCTACTCCTGCCGGCCCCTGGCCCGTTGGACGAGCTAGCCGGTTCGCCTCTTGCGCCCCTCCAAACGTTGATTATATTGAAGCCAAACCAAGGACTGGGCAGCGTTCTTTCTTTCACAAACATCCGTGACAACGAGACCCTTAGAGGAGGATACGATGAGAGTCGCAATCAACACGCCCGCCGGCAACATCGGGCGGGTTCTTACCGGCCAACTGCTCGACGCCGGAGCAGAGGTCGTTCTTTTGACGAGAAACCCCGACAAGGTCAAGGAGTTTGCCGCGCGCGGCGCGAAGGTCCACGTCGGAAATCTCGAGGACGCCGATTTCGTCGCTCGCGCGACGAAGGGCGTGGACATCCTTTTCTGGCTGACGCCCCCGAACATGGCGGCCGAGGATTTCAGGGGTTATCAGAACAAGCTCGGTGACGTCGCCGTCCGCGCGATCAAGGATAACAAGATCCCGCGCGTCGTGAATCTTTCGAGCATCGGCGCGCAGCACGACGGCGGCACCGGACCGATCGCCGGGTTGCACGACGTCGAGAAGAAGCTCGACGGGACGGGCGCCCATGTAACCCATTTACGCGCTGGTTTCTTCATGGAGAACATGTTCATGATGGCCGAAACCATGGCAAAGGATGGGGCCGTTTATTTCCCCGTCCGCGGATCAGCGAAAATCCAGATGATCGCGACGCGGGATATCGGGAAGGCTGCGGCCGAGCGGATCCTCGATGCCTCGTGGTCCGGCCGCACGATCGTCGAGCTCCTCGGTCCGGCCGAACAGACCTTCGAAGGAGCGGCGAAAACGTTGGGCAAAGCGCTGGGAAAAGACGTCAAGTACGTCACCACCACTTTCGAGCAGACCCGCGAGGCCCTCGTCGGGATGGGGATCCGCCCCAAGACCGCCGCGCTCTTTTGCGAGATGTACGAGGCGTTCGACGCGGGGAAAGTGGCGCCCGAGACCCCCGCGAAGGCGAAACGAACGGCGACGACGATCAACGCGTTCGCGGAGCAGGTGTTCCGCCCCGCGGTCGAAGCGATGGCGAAAAGAGGCGGCTAGATATCCTCTTTCCAAACGCCTCTATGCGATGGCGAAGGGACGTGGATTGGAGTCCTCGTTTCGCTCGTCTTGGTGCCTTGCGCCGTAACGACACGGCCCCGCCGACCGGGGCCGTTTCTTTTTGTCCGGTAATTCGTGCAAGAATTCCGGTAGACTCGTGTCCAACGAAGAGACTCGGTGTATCTCGATCGCGAGGTGGCAGGCTTGGAGCGCGGCAAGAGCGTACCGGAATTCGACGACATCTACGAAACGTACGGCGCGCGCGTCTTGAACCTCGCGTACCGGCTCTCCGGCGACGAGGAAACGGCCCGCGATCTCACGCAAGAGATCTTCATCAAGGTCTACGAACACCTGGATTCTTTCGAGCAAAGGTCTGAAATCTTCACGTGGATCTACCGGATCGCGGTGAACCACGTCACGAACCACCTCAAGAAAGAGCGCCGCCGCCGCTGGCTCTACGTCCTCGACCGGAGAATCCCCGATGTATTTGGGGAGGGGAGAGAGCTCGCGGTCGATCCTCCTTCACCGGATCCATCGGCGGAGAAAAAGCTCGAACAACAGGAGAGGGCGAGAATCGTGTGGGCGGCGGTGCGGTCCCTGCCCGCCGAGTATCGTGTGCCTGTGGTCTTGTACCACTACGAAGGGATGAGCTACAAAGAAATCTCGGAAACCCTCGGTTTGAGTCTGAGCGCGGTGGAAACCAGGATCCACCGGGCGAAAAAGAAACTCATCCCGAAACTAGAGCCATGGCTCGATCGAATCTGAAAAAAAACCTGCAAGCCAGCGTGTGGACGATTGTCCAAATGGGTGAAAGCAGGACGGGACAAGAGACCCGTCACTTGTTGTGTGCGCGCGATGATGTGCGGAAGCCACCGAGAAAACGGAGGTTCAAATGAAGAGGATATGCTTGGTACTGGCGGCGGCGATTTTTCTCGCCGCCCTCGCGATACCCCAGGTGAGCCCGGCGCTGTCATCCGAGGCGGCGGCGCCGGCGGCCCTGGCGGACGATCCGCAAACCCCACCTCCCCCGCCGGCACCGGGCGTCAGCCCCGCGGACCCTTCGATGGAGGTTCCGCATATGGACGGCGGGTGCTGTTGCTGTTGCGGGGCGGCCAACCGCTGTTCAGGTTGGCGCCATAAAGACCCCATGGGTCGTCCCGCCCTGGGTGCAGGCCAGGGTAGTCATCGTTCGAGGGCTCATCGTTCGGGTCCGCGTTCGGACGACCGGTCGGGTGGAGCGCAGGGGTTCGGGATGGGTCCGCACCAGGGAATGCACGGTGACTTCGAGGGCGCTGGTCCCCGAGGCGGGGTCCCCGCCGAGCGGATGCTCCGACACGCGAAAGATCTGAAACTCACGGAGGAGCAGATCGACACGCTCGAGAAACTCTCCTTCGAGACCAAGAAGACGCTCGTCGGCCTTCACGCCGAAATCGAGAAAGAGGAGCTCGAGATTCAAAACCTCCTCCGTTCGGGGAGCGATGATCTCGCCGCCGTCAGCCGCCACCTTGCTGCGGTGTCGGAAGCGCGAGCCGACATCCAGGAAGCGCGGATCGCGAATCTCTTCGAGGCGCGAAAGGTTCTGACCGAGAAACAGAAGCAAACCATGAAGGAAGGGTACCCCCGTCTCGGAGCGTTTCTCGACTGAGCGGTACCTTGGATGCCATGACACACGAACGAATCATACGCAGGTACCAGGGCTGGATAGAAGGAAGCCTTGGCACCGAGGAGCGCCGGGAGATCGAGCGGCACGTCGGCGAGTGCGGTGAATGCCGCACGTACTACGAAACAATGTCGGGCCTGCTCGAGAAAATAGACCCGGCGCGCCTCCCCCATCTCGTGCCCGATCCATTCTTGCCGGCGCGAATCCGAGCGATGACCGAGAACCGTCAAGCACGGCCGGTGGACCGGCGCGCCGCGTGGGCGCGCCGGTCTCTCGCCGGCGCTGCGCTTCTCCTCGCGGTGACCGCCGGCGTATACCTCGGCCGCGGGCTTTCGGTAAACACGGGACTCGCTGAAGGAACGGATCTCGCCGAGGCGTACTACGAAGCGTTCTCCCCGACGGACATCGCCGGAGGATGGGCGGACGTCATGAACCAGACGAGTTCGAACGGTCAAGTGAAGGAGGATCGATGAAGCTCAAGGTTCTCGTCGGCGCGCTCGTTTTGCTCATCGTCCTCAATCTCGCGACGATCGGGACGTTCCTGTACGTGCACTTCACGAGACCCGAGATGCCGCCGGTCGTGGACGGTCCGGAATTCACGCATCGGGACGCCGATTCCGGCAGGAGGCTGCGGCTCCACCGGTTGCCCTCCGAGCACCGCGAAGCGCTCGTCGGGTTGCTCAGAGAGTTTCATTCGGAGACTGAGGATCTCAGGACGAGACTGGACGCGCTCGAAGGCGGCGTTTTCGATCTCATGCAAGGCGATCCGGTCCCGGTGGCGCGCGTCGATTCTCTTCTGGGCGAGGTATCCCGCGTTCGACTCGAAATCAGCCGCATCGCCACGCGGAAACTCATCAAGGCAAAGGGCGTCCTTCCCCCCGAGGAACAACGGATATTCTTTGACGCGATCCTGCAGGCGCGGCCCGCCCCCCATTTCTCGCAAGGTCCGCGGCACGGCGAGCGACCCTTCGGAGGGCGATGGCGGGGAGTCCATCCCGATTCGCTCTGAGTCACATTCCCTCGCGGACGGCGCTCGGTTCCCGGTGGATCGCCGTGCAAAACGCACGGCGCATGCCGAAAGCGGATTCTCTTTGATCAGTTTCGGTCTGGATGGGGCTTTTTCGACCGTAGGGCCGGTGCGGCGCCGAGCGGCTACTCCAACGGTCCCTTGACGAGGTGGATGTCGTCGATCCAGGCGGTGCCCGTGCCGTTGACGACGAGGTTGAGTCTTACGTTGTCCGGGTTTTCGCCCTTGCGTAGGAAGAACGGCGTCTCCTGCGTCGTCCAGTCGACCGTTCCGGTGACCGGGGCGTGGAGCGCGCGCGAGAAAAACTCGCCTTTCCCGGGAAAATGACACCACATTTCGAGGTAGACCTCTCCGTCGACGCCGTCGGTCCGGATCCGGGCCTGGTAGATGAGGCGGCTGTTCTCGACGTCCAAATCGCCTGTTTCATACAAACGAAACGTGGTGGGTTCGGTCGCCGTGAGGCGAAGCGAGCCGTGGCCGTCGGCGGTGATCGACGAATCCGCCTCGACGCCGGACTTCGTGAGCACCGATGTCGTATTGTCGGCGGGGTAGACCTTGAGCTCCGCCGTCACGGGCGCGCGGCTCTTGCACCCCACGACCACCCAAAGGGCCAGAACGATCAGACAGAGAACGATCTTGATTCTCAGTTTCAAAGGGATCCCTCCTCCCGCGCCCACCGGAGGGCGCGTCTATTGGAAAGCAAGGCGTGTACCAGACGGGGAGGGCCATCACCCGGCAATCGCGCTCGCGGGGCGTTTCGGCACCGGGTCGAAGTTAACTCTAATGCCTGGGGGTCTTTCCCTCTATTCGTGACGGCGGGAATGCATGATCTCGATCCGGCCGTGGGGACCGACGAACCACGAGGCGAGCCAGCTCGTTACGCCCACGATGATCGAACCGAAAAACGCCGGGAAGAAGCCGCCAAGCGAGAATCCCGGGAGTATAGCCGCGACGAGTCCGAGCATCGCGGCATTTACCACGAGTAGGAAGAGACCGAGCGTGACGATCGTGATGGGAAGCGTCAGGAGCAGTATGAGCGGCCGGATGACGGCGTTCACCAGCCCGAGAAGAAGCGCTGCGGCGATGAGAGTCCACGGGTTCGAGAACGCCATCTTGTGGATGAGAAGCGAGGCAACCCAAAGCCCGAGGGCGGTGATGAGCAAGCGGATAATAAAACCTCTCATGCGACTGTTCCTTTCTCTGGAAGTTCTTTCCCCCGGGTACCCGTCGAACTCCACATCGCGCCCGTCCATCTCTGAGACCCCATCGCCGGGGCAGATGCCGTCGCCGGTTCTCGCAGGCGCGAGCGTGGGCGCGCCGGCGCGTCATAGCCGGGACTGACTCGCCAACTTCGCGATTTCGTTCCTCAGCTCTTCTTCGGCAAAACAAGTCTTCTCGAAGACGAAGTAAAGGATATCGTCGTCCGCCCGGACGTGGAACCCCTCGGGATCGGCGGCGATCATGTAGGCGCAGCGCGGTTTTCTCTGGTGGAAATAACGGCACATATCCACCAGCGCCGGGCGTTGGTTCTCGTTGACGTGCGCGACGATCTCCGCTTCCTCTGACCTCCACGACGGCGGCGGGAGGACCCACCCCTCCTTGGGCAACCAGTGGACCCGTCCGAATCCGGATACGAACCTTACCCGATGCGGCTCGACCCAGTAAAATTTGAAATCCAGATCGTTGTGGTACGCACGGCTGTGGGGAAAAAAGGCAAAATACCGGTCGGAGAGCGTCGCGTGCTCCGACTCGGGTACGGGGGCGCCGTTCCCCATGATGCTCACGCGGCTGCTCGAGAGCTTGTATCTCTCGGTGGGGTCGTAGACCGTCAGACACACGCGGGGATCGGCGAGGATGTTCCGGGTGTGCTGAGCGAGCGAACTGACGAGGATCACCGGGCGGCCCTCGTGCGATGCGACAAAAGGGGTGAGCGAGCCGAACGGGTACCCCTCGACTTCCACTGAGTGTGTGGAAAGCACCCCCGCGTCCATCCGGCGGATGAGGGTGCGGGCCGCATCGGCCAGAGTGATCTTTCCCTGATCCACGGAAACCTCCCTTCGGCATGGGGCCGCGGGGCGGCGTCCATATTTCACTGCGATTTCGGTAACCCCGCCAACGGATGGTTTTCTCGAGGGCCGAATTGTCTTTCGGCCCGACGTATCTCTCGAAATTTATATTAGTTGAGTGCGCGCGATTTGTCGAGCCGGGAATCCGGATCGGCCGGATTCGATTGGGGCGGAGTTGCTTTGCACGGGAGAACGAGAATGCCGACGGCTACGAGAAGAGCGCACCGGGGTGTCACTGTGGGTCACCTTCGACAATAGCCGCATGACACGGAAATTCGCCGTGACCATCTTGACGGGTGTCCAGTCAGCGTATATAGTTGTTAGTAACAATGAGCGATCGGAACAAGAATAAGACGTCGAAGACAAATTCTCGAGGTGAACCCCCGTTTCCGGCGGTCGACGTGGCACGTCCGGACGGTCGGGACGCGCTCGAACACGATGCAATTGAACTCCATTCGGCGCTATCTGATCTGATCCGGCTCTATCAGTTCCGGGACCGGAGCCGGATCTGCTGCGAGGATGTTTCGGTCACACAATGCTACGCGTTGAATGCCATTATTCGGCTCGGGTCGCCCACGCTCCGCGAGCTCGCTGAAGAGATGTATCTCGACAAGAGCACGACGAGTCGTGTCGTTGATTCTCTTGTGCGAAAAGGACATGCACGGCGTGTCGCGGACCCCGCCGATGGGAGAGTGGTGAGGATCGAGTCGACTCCGGGCGGCCGGGAGCTCAGCGAAAAGATCGAGCGGCGCCTGGTCGAGCTCGAGAAGGATCTTATCGCGGACTTCGATCCCGAGGTGCGTCAAGCGACGGCGAGGCTCATCGCCCGCCTCGTCCGAGCGGCGAAAGAACGGTTCTCGCATCAGAGCGGGGTGTGCCGCAAAGCCGAGGGAGAAGATTGAATCCGCCAATCAGGGGCGTTAGTTGTTTGTTGCAACGATATCGGACATTTGAGAAGCGGGGTGGTGTGATGAGCGATCTCTCCCGAAATCCGGCGGACGGTCGAGTTCGCGGAGGCGTGTCCCAAGAACGCGATCGTGATGAGGCTCGGACTAGTCAAGAACACGAATGCACACGGAAAGGGTGATCACATGGATATCAAGAAGCAGGTACGCGACAAATACGCCGAGGCCGCACGAAGGGTTCGTAGCCAATCCTCCCCGGAGTCCCCGGAGGGTGGGTCCAAGGCAAGTTGTTGCTGCGGCGATGGCGGGGTAAGCGCCAAAGACGCCATCACTTCGAATCTCTACGACGAGGCGCAGCTCAAAAACGTTCCCGTCGAAGCGGCGCTTGCCTCGCTCGGGTGCGGTAACCCGACCGCGCTCGCCGAGCTCAAAACCGGCGAGGTCGTACTCGACCTCGGATCCGGGGGCGGCATCGACGTGATCCTCTCGGCGAGACGCGTGGGACCCACGGGGAAGGCGTACGGTCTCGACATGACCGACGAGATGCTCGAGATCGCCCGCGCGAACCAGAAGAAAGCCGGTGTGGAGAACGTCGAATTCGTGAAGGGCGAGATGGAGGATATCCCTCTTGCCGACGGTGCGGTCGACGTCGTGATATCGAACTGCGTGATCAACCTCTCGCCCGACAAGAGGCGCGTGCTACGCGAAGCGTACCGCGTGTTGAAACCGGGCGGGCGGCTCGCCGTCGCCGACATCGTCGCGCGGGGGCCGATCCCGGAGGACGTTCGTCGCGACATGGAATTGTGGACGGGGTGCATCGCCGGGGCGCTCGACGACGAAGAGTACCGGAAATTTCTGGAAGAAGCCGGGTTCAGCGGAGTCGAGATCGAACCCACCCGAATGTTCCGGCTCGAAAAGGGAGGATGTTGCGGAGGGTCCGCCGTCGCGGTCGAAGCCGACCCGTCCGCGGCGCCCGGTGAGGGTATATTCATGAGCGCGTTCGTGCGCGCCGTCAAACCGCGGCGTTCCGTGTGACCGGTGATCGGACAGCTCGCCGGACCGGATCACGGTTGAAGAATGAGCGCGGGGACCGCGCGGTGAACCGCGAAAAAGAAAGAAGGGGCGTTGGAACGCCCCTTCTTTCTTTACGCTCGACGCAAGGACTAGATGCTACTTACGGTGTCCATTGCCTTTGCCGTCTTGCGAATCCATGTCCTTCAGATCGCGTCCTGTGGGCGGGTGAAGCTGGAAGTTCCCGCCCTGCATGTAACAGTAGGCCTCGTAGATGATGATCGAGTTCTCATCGGGGCCCGCGTATATCCGGATGCGATAGAAGTCCGGGCAATCGCACTCGGCGAGTTCTTCGCCGCCGTTTCGGCCGTAACCCAGGACATCGCAGGTCTCGGCCGGAGGTGGCTGCTTGCCGGCTTTTCCGGGTTCCCCAAGGTCGTCGATGTTGACTTCGAACCAATGGAACGATTCTCCAACGACGACGTAGCTCGCGATCGACGGCGGGACGTTCTTCATGTTGTGGAACGTGCCGACACCGGCGAAGTCGAGCTGCTTGGCGGGGGCCTGACGAGCCTGCACGCACCAGCCCGGATCGGTGCAGGCGATCCAATCGATCTCGGTTTCCGGTGGAGCGCTCGCCGTCCCCGCGTGGAACGTGAACGAACCGGCCGGACCTCTCTTCTGGCTATGCGTCCACTCGCCGTAGGGCTGGGGCTGACGCGCCGTCGGCGCGCCGGCCTGTCCGCCACAGGAGAAGACGTTCATGTCCGGGCCGTTGCCGATTCGGTCGGGATTGGTTTCCTCCGCCTCGCTGTTCCCGCCGCCGGTCATCCGGCAGAAGATGAACTCCTCGGGTTCGTATAACCCGGCATCCCAGGTGTGGTCGATTTCATTGGGATCCAGGGTGGTGCAAACCGTGACCCCGGATGACGGAAGCGCGTCGCTGTCCAAAGCGTCGTTCGCCCCCGCGTCCTGCGGGCTGAACTTCAGATCCGCCGGCTTGACGAACATGACGTAGTATTCGCCGGGGAGGAGATTGGTGAAGTAATAGTACCCGGTCGCATTGGTCGTTGTAGTGGCGAGCGGGCTCGTCCCGCCGCAGGCGAAGAGGTATACGGTCACGCCGGGGATGCCAGCCTCGGACGGATCCTGTATCCCGTCGTGGTTCGCATCGAACCAGACACGATCACCCAGCTCGGCGTAGGGGATATACATCCCGGCGTCCCAGGTCAAGTCGTTCTCGCCGGGGGTGAGCGTCGTGCATACCGTTTTGCCCGTCGCGATATCGGCATCGCTGTCGAGCGCATCGTCCACGCCCTGGTCCTTCGGGCTAAACACGTGGTTCAACATGAGCGTGAACTTCACGTAGTAGTCGCCCGCGACGAGGTTGGTGAAATGGTAATAGCCGTCGGCGTCGGTCGTTGTCGTGGCCAGGGGCGTGGTCCCCTCGCACGCATACAGACTCACCGGTACGCCCTGAATCCCGTCTTCCTCGGCATCCTGAATCCCGTCGTGGTTCGCATCGAACCAGACGTAGTCGCCGAGCGAAGCCAGTTGTTCGATCGGGACCGAAAGACCCGCGCAGTTCCACACGAGCGAGGCGTTATCGCCGGTGAACGTGCTCGTCGGAGCCTTCGCCGACAGACACTGCACGGTCATCTCCGTGGCGCCGGCCGGGACGTTCACCGTCGTCATGTAGGCGTCGAATTTTGACCCCCCCGAGTTGTAAAGCGGGTCCACGAGGTCGGTGGTGACGCCCCCGACCGTCACGCGGATTATGTTGGGCCGGTTCGCCTCGACGCTGCTCGCGAGGATGGCGAGAGTGGCCTGACGCGCGATGGTGGCCGCGGCGAATGTGAACGTCTGCGGAACGGTTGTGTCAAGCGGCGGAGCGAAAAGGTAGTACGCGCAGTCGCTCCCGTCCTTGATGCCGATCTGGGCCGGAGCGGAACCGTCGTCGTAGATCACCATGACGCCGGCGCCGTTGTTCTTTACGTAATTCATTCCGCTCACGTCGATACTATTCGCGCCGGCCGTCACCACGCCAAGACTCGTGAGGTCCGCGCGGTACGTGGTCGTATGAGCGTTGGTGTAGAAGTAGGTCGGTCCGCCGATGAGCGTCCCCGTCACCGTGTTCCCCTCGACGGTGATCTGGTTGTCACCCACGGCGGTCGGGTTGTTGCCCTCCCAGTAGAGGATAACTTGCTTGACCGTCCCCGGCACGTTGAACGTCATCGTCGCGGGCTGGACGGTCCGCGTCCCGACCCCGCCGACGACGATTCCGGTCCCCGGTTGGAGCGGGATACCGATGTCGCCGAGGGTCTCGGTGCCGTTCAGGGCCGAGGTAAGGGGCCCGGAGACGGTCGGAGCCGGGGCCTGGGGAAGGATCGGCTCACGGCTGCAGCCAAAGGCCAGAAGCCCCAAGACCGCAACCAGAGAAACAAATCGAGCGAGGTTTCGCATGCTGCTACCCCCTTTTGAGGATCGTGAAATGAAGATCGGTTGCCGCAATTGGACGATGAAGCGGGTCGCCACTACACCGGGCGTCATCATATCACGAAAACCCGCGTTCGTATAGGACAAAATGAGGGTTCTAAAGATGATGCATCGGACCGGTGTTTCTGTCGTATACTGTCCCCCAACGGCTTTTTGGCTGTCTCGCGCACTTATCCACGGGAGAGTTTTTATGGCGGAGTTCATCTACGAACCTATGTTCCGTTTGGGGGGAGACCAGACACCATACAAGCTGCTTTCCAAGGAAGGGGTATCGACCGGCACCTTCGAGGGCCAGAAGATTCTCAAGGTTGAGGCCGAGGCGCTCAGCGATCTCGCCCGGCGGGCCTTCAGCGACATCAACTATTTCTTCCGCACCGCGCACCTCGAATCGCTCCGGCGGATAATTGACGACCCGGAGGCGTCCGACAACGACTGCTACGTCGCGGTCACGATGCTCAGGAACGCGGTGATTGCCGCGGCGGGGATCCTGCCCAGCTGTCAAGACACCGGGACGGCGATCGTGTTCGGAAACAAGGGGCAGCGGGTGTGGACGGATTTTGACGACGAAGAGGCGCTCTCCCGGGGGATTTTCAAGACCTACACGGGCGAGTATCTCCGGTATTCCCAGAATGCGGCCCTCACGATGTACGAGGAAGCGAACACGGGCTCGAACCTCCCCGCGCAAATCGATATCCACGCCGCCGAAGGGGACGAGTACAGACTCCTCTTCATCGCCAAAGGGGGAGGCTCCGCCAACAAAATGCTCCTTTTCCACGAGACAAAGGCG
>Ga0315276_10001273_pt1 | contig 22573 bp, 15 predicted proteins | sample YL17G05_0_MG_FD_204542 | JGI IMG/M metagenome (GOLD analysis project Ga0315276, IMG submission 204542) | Sediment microbial communities from Yellowstone Lake, YNP, Wyoming, USA - YL17G05_0 | ecosystem: Environmental > Aquatic > Freshwater > Lake > Sediment | place: USA: Wyoming | collected... | reverse complement strand
CGCCTGGGTGATGCCGCCGTCGAGCGCGCCGGCAAGGGCGGCGGCGTCGGCGACGGCGGCCGCGTCGGGCGGGCGCCAGCGCGCGGCGAGCCAGGCCTTGAGGGTGGCGGCTTTGGAGGCCGCGACGGTCGGTGCGGGAGCATGGCTATGTCTGTCCCTCACCTCGCCGGCTGCGCGCGCCCCCGCGGTCGCGGCGACGAGCAACTCGCCGAGCCACGCTGCCGCGCGCGCGCGCCCGCCGGGGCCCGCTGCGAGCGCGGCGAGAGCGCGCGCGGCGGCTGCTTGTTCTTCGGGGCCGGGGGCGGTCGGCGTGGGGGGGCGGCCGGGCGCGGACTCGACGAGGCGCGCGACCAGCGCGTCAGCGACGTCGTCCAGCAGCGCCTCGCCCAGCAGTGGCCTCGCCGCGGGCGAGCCCGCGGCCGCGGCCAGCGCGCGGCACGCGGCGCGGCGGGCGGCGGGCGCGGCGGCCGCGTCGCGGACGGTGCGCACGAGGAGCGGGCCGAGCGCGGCGGCGCGGCCGGGGTCGGCCGCGGCCGCGCCGGCAGCGAGCGCCGCCCCGAGCGCGTCCAGCGCATCCGCCACACCTCTGTCGTCGCCATCCGCCGCCGCGTCGGCGACGACATAGACGAGGGGGTCGACCCAGCCCGCGGCCGCGAGCGGGCCGCGCAAGGGCGAGGACGCGGCGAGGGCCTTCATGGCTGCGACCGTCGTGGCACGTAGTTGCGTCAAGGATGGATCGGCCGCCGCTGCCGTGGCGGCGGCCGCCAGGGCGGCGGCGCCGCCGGCGGCCGCGACTTTGCCAGCGTCGAGCGGCCCGCCGTCGGCCCACGCGCCCAGGAAAGAGGCGGCCAGCGCTCGCGTCGCGGGATCCGCTTCGTTGTCCGCCAGAACGTCGGCCACCGCGCGCACGTCGCCGACACGGGCTGCGGCGTGGCTTGGCGGGCGCGCGCGGTCGCCGCGGCGCGCGCGCGCGGCGGCCGCGTCGGCGGCGGCGGACGACGCGGCCGCGGTGGCCGAGCTAGCCAGCTTTTCGGGATGCATCGATGCCTGCACCAGCTTGAGCAGGCGCGGCCGTGCCCGGGGCGCGGCCAGCACCGCAGGCGCCGTCCGCGCGTCGGCGAGCAACGCGGCGAGAGCAAACGCCGCCCGGTCCCCGGCGTCCCCGGACTGGACAGCCGCGTCCAGCAGCCAGTTGCCCAAGCGGGCGCCTCCCACGTCGGCCAGGGAGGCGCGCGTGTCGGGGCGGGAAGCCCACGCTGCAGCGACCGCGGCGGCCGACCCGCGCGCGGGGGGGCCGTCGCGGGCGAGGGCTGAAGCTAACGATGACGCGGCGCGCACGCCGCGCGCGGCGCGGTCGGCGGCTGAGTCGAGGACGTCCTAATAAGGGAAAAGACAGAAGGTGGTGTCGCGTCAGCGTGCGGAAGTACGCCCGTCCCGCCCCGGCGCCCGCCCGCACCCCAGCAGACGCAATCGCAACTACTCATCCTTCTCCCGCTCACCGTCGCCCGCGCCACCGCCCCCCTCGCCCTTCCTTCGGCATCCGCCCGTCGCGCCTCGGCCCTCTCGTCGTCTTCCGGCACCATCAGAAACGCGGCCGTCGCGCCCGCGATGGACGACGCGGCCACGGTGGCCAGCGCGCGCTTCCACGCGGGGCGGCGTGCGGCAGTCGCCGCAGTCGCCATTGGGAGGGGCGCCGGCGCCGGAAACGCGCTCTCCGAGATGCACGGGTCACGCGTCCGACATGGCGCAAATGGTGCGGCGGGCCCGGGGGCCCGGCCGCGGCTTGGTCTGCCACGCGCCGCCGACCGCATCGACGCCACTCCCCTGCGGCCCCGCCGCGTCGCGCCCCGCCCCGCGCCCCGCGCCCACGCGCGCGGCTTGCTTCGCGCGCCTGCGGCCGCCATGGCGTCCGTCGGCTCCCTGGGCGACTCGCTTGCGGGCGACGAGCCTGCCTCGCCGCACGGCCCCGTGTCGCGGTCGGCCAGCATGGTGTCGGTGCCATCATCCCGCGTCGGTGGGTACTGGGAGTGAAAGGTGGCGGCGGACGCGGGCACTGCCGCGTGCCGCCGCGCGGCGGCGGCACCGATTGCGGGCTTGCCTGCCGCGGCTGCCACCATGGGGACGGAGCATGGATCACGCTCGGTCAATGGATGGCGCGCGACCGGCGGGCCGTGGTCGCCGCCGCCGCAGGTGCCGGGGCGGCCCTTGACGAAGCCCTGCCCCCCCCCCCTTTTCCCTCCTTAGACCGCCTCCTCCTCCAGCGCATGCGCAAGTCCCAGTCCGGCACCACCCTGTACGGCGACGGCGTCGCCGCCGACACGGCGGCGGCGGCGGCGGCACGCGCGGTCGCCGCCCTGGCCCCGACCGGCGAGTCGCGGCTCATCGTCGTCGCCAACCGGCTCCCCGTCTCCGCCTCGCGCGACAAAGGGGGGGCATGGAACCTGCAGGTTTCGGCCGGCGGGCTGGTGTCCGCGCTCATGAGCGTGCAGAATTTCGACACGGTGTGGGTTGGGTGGCCGGGCGTCTACGTGTCCGCCGGCCCCGACCGCGACGCGCTCACCGCCGCGCTCCACACCGCGCGCTACGCCCCCGTCTACCTGGACCCGACCACGGTCGACCTGCACTACAACGGGTTTTGCAACAGCGTGCTGTGGCAGTTGTTCCACTATGTGCCGCTCAACCTCGACTCGACGCTGGACGAAACCAAGACGCTGCAGACGCAGTGGGCCGCGCACCAGGCCGCGGCGGCCGCGTTTGCGGATGCCGTGCTGGCCATCTACCGGGACGGCGACGTTGTGTGGGTGCAAGGTGAGAGGCGGGAGGGGGGACGGGTGGGGGGGGGCACGCGCGCGGCGACACCGCCAACACCGCCCCCCTCCTCTCCTCCACCCCCAGACTACCACCTCATGCTCCTCCCCGCCCTGCTCAAGCTGCGCGCTCCCCGCATGAAGGTGGGCTGGTTCCTGCACACCCCCTTCCCCTCGTCGGAAATCTATCGCACGCTCCCCGTGCGCGAGGAGGTCCTGCGCGCCGTGTTGCGCGCCGACCTCGTCGGCTTCCACACGTACGACTATGCGAGGCACTTTGTGTCGGCTTGCACGCGCATCCTGGGGTTGGAAGGGACGCCGGAGGGGGTGGAGGACGCGGGGTCGCTCACGCGCGTCGCCGCGTTCCCCATCGGCATCGACCCGGAGCGCTTCTCGGCGGCGCTCGAACGGCCGGACGTACGGTCCAACATCGCGCAATTGCTCAACCGCTACGCGGGGCGCAAGGTGGAGATAGGTGGAGACGGGGGAGACGCGTGGCGGCCCTCGCGCGTGCCCGTCCCCAGCCCACGCCCCCTCCTCTCTCTCTCATCCAGGTCATGCTCGGCGTGGACCGGCTGGACATGATCAAGGGCATCCCGCAGAAGCTGCTCGCTTTCGAAAAGTTTCTCGAGGAACACCCCGAGTGGCGCGACAAGGTCCTCCTCGTCCAAATTGCGGTCCCTTCCCGCACCGACGTGCCGGAGTATCGCAGGCTGCGGTCGCTCGTGCACGAGATCGTGGGCCGCATCAACGGCCGGTACGGCACGCTGACGCACGTCCCAATCCACCACCTCGACCGCCAGCTCGCATTCGCGGAACTGGCGGCGCTCTACGCCATCACGGACGTATGCCTGGTGACGTCGCTGCGCGACGGCATGAACCTGGTGTCGTACGAATTTGTGGCGTGTCAATCTGACAACGCAGGGGTTCTTGTTCTGTCCGAATTCGCCGGCGCAGCCCAATCCCTGGGCGCCGGAGCCGTCCTGGTCAACCCATGGAACGTGACCGACGTCGCGGCCGCGATCGGGGACGCGCTCACGCTGAGCGACGCGGAGCGGCGCGAGCGCCACCGCCAAAACTATCACCATATCGTCACGCACACCGCCCAAACGTGGGCCGACACGTTCATCTCCGAGCTCAACGACACGCACGTGGAAGCCGAACTGCGCACCAAGCACATTCCGCCCCAGCTCGACCCGCGCGCAGCGCGCGGCGCGCTCGCGCGCGCGCGGCGCCGCCTCGTCGTCCTCGGCGTCAACGCCACGCTCGTCGTCTCGCCAGAGGACGCGCCGCGCGCGGCCAAGCGCGCGTTCGACGCGCCGCACACGCCGGCGGTCGTCGCGGCGGCGACCAAGGCGTCGCTCGCCGCGCTCTCCGCCGACCCCTCCACCGTCGTCGTCATCTTCTCCGGCTCCGACCGCGCCAAGCTGGACGCCATGTTTGGCGACTTGCCGGTGTGGTTGGCCGCGGAGAACGGCGTCTTCCTGCGCGCGCCGCACGGCGGCTGGACCGCGCTCGTCGACCTCCCCAAAAAAGAGTGGATGGAGGCGGTCACGACCGTGTTTGACTATTTCTGCGAGCGCACGCCTCGGTCGTGCGTCGACGCCCGGTCCACGTCCGTCGTCTGGTCGTACAAGGCGGCCGACGCCGAGTTTGGCCGCCTCCAAGCGCGCGACCTGCTCCAACACCTGTGGACCGGCCCCATCTCCAACGCGCGCGTCGACATCGTGCAAGGTTCGCGTTCGGTCGAGGTGCGGCCGGTGGGCGTGTCCAAGGGGCTCTGCATGCAGCGCGTCGTCGGCGCGATGGCCGACGCGGCAGCGGCCGACGCGGCGGCGACGGGGGCGCCTCCGCCGCCGCCATTCGACTGTGTCCTCGTCGCCGGCCACTTTCTGTCGCGCGACGAAAACATATTCACATTTTTCGAGGGGCGCCTCCCGTCCGACGCCGACGACGCTGCGGCGACCTATCCTCCACGGCCCGGTGGCGCCACGTCCGTCGCCTCGTACAACGATGGACACGCGCTCAAGGGCGCGCCCGGCGCGACGCCGCCGAGGTCGCCGCCGGGGCCGCAGGCACGCGGGCCGCTCGAACCGCCCGCGCTCGGGGCCGGTGGCGGCGGCGTCACCACGCCCGCCCGCACGCCGCCCCCTCTGGCCCCTCTCCCCGAGGGCGTGCCCGTGGGCGACGTGTCACCCCCCCCGCGCGGCGGAGCAGCGAGCCCGGGGGCGGCGATGCCGGTGCCTCGCTCGCGGCAAGCCTATATTCCATCGGCCGGCGTCGCGGCCGCCGCGCCGCGCTCGCCTGGCGCGCCAGCGCAACCCTGGAGATCGTTGCAAGATGCGGGGGGGCTGGCGGCTGCGATTGCGGGGCGCGGGGAGGACGGCGGGCGCGGCGACCGGCGCGGCGACCGGCGCGGCGACCGCGGCCTCGCTGACCAGCCGCCCCTCGCGCCCGTGGGCGACTGGCACGGGGCGACCCTACTGCCGCTCCCTCCTCCCGCCCTATTCACGTGCACCGTGGGGCGGAAGCGGTCGCAGGCACGCTACTTTTTGCCGGGCGCGGGCGACGTCGCCGACCTGCTCGCGTCCCTTGCCGCCGACGCCACGGAGCGCGCGGCGGCGGCCAATGGGGCTTAGATGATTGTGGGGGCATTACAGTCTTTGATTGTTTGGGGTGGGGGAGAGAGGTGCGCGGGCCTGTGGTGCGGGAGGCGAACGGCGCGCGCGCACACCCGAGGGGCGCGTGTAACGCCTGTCGCCTCCCGACCGCCGCTGGCATGCGAGCCGCCGTAGCGCGGTGCCTGCCGGGCGCGTGGCGCGCGGTGGCTTGCGCGCCTCTGCGCGCTTCTGCGCACGCGCCCAGTCCGCCTGCCGCGGCCGCGGGCGCGGCGGCCCCGATGCCCGTCCTCGTCGCGGCTTCCCACGCGCCCGGCCACGCTTGGCCCGTCCCCGGCATCTCGCCCGAGTGTCCGGCGCGTGTCGACGCCGCGCTCACCGGCGCCGCTGCGGCGGGCGCCGCGGCGCCGGGGCCGTCCACCTGGCCGCCCGCCAGCCGGGCCGAGATCGAGGCGGTGCACGATGGTGCTTATATCGAATGGCTGGAGCGCGCATCGGCAGACGCGGCGGCGAGCGGGCGGCCTACAAAGGCCGCGGACTCGGACGACGAGGTGGAATTCACCTACCTCACCGCCTCCACCGCCACCGACGCCGCCCTGGCTGCGGGCGCCTGCCTTCACATCACCCGGTGCGTGCTGTCCTCCCCCACCCCCCTCCTCGGCCTCGCCCTCGTGCGCCCGCCCGGGCACCACGCCGCCCGCGGCCGGCCCGCGGCGCCGTCGGGCTTCTGTTACATCAACAATGTGGCCGTAGCGACTGCAGCAGCGATGCGGGCAGGCGGCGTGGGGCGAGTTGCCATTCTCGACATCGACGTGCACGTCGGCGACGGCACCGCATCCACCTTCGCGGCCGACCCCGCCGTCCTCGTGCTCGACGTGCACGAAGCCGGCATATGGCCCGGCGGCGGCGGCGTGGGGGAGACAGGGGAGGGGGAGGGGGTCGGCGCCACGATCAACGTGCCGCTGCCGCGCGGCGCGGGCGACGCCGCGGCGGCCGCCGTCGCGGCGCGCGTGATCGGGCCGGCGCTGGCCCGGTTCAAACCGGAGCTCGTCATCGTCTCGCTGGGCCTGGACGCGCACGCGGCCGACCCGCTGGGCGGGCTGGCGTGGACGGGCGCCGCGTACCGCGCGCTCGGCGCGGCCGCCGCCGCTGCCGCGCGCGCCACCGCGGGCGGCAAGCTGGTGGCGGTGCTGGAGGGCGGGTACTCGGCGGAGGGCATAGCGGACGGGGTGGCCGGCTTCGTGCGCGGGGCGGAGAGCGAGGAGGGCGCCTCTTCGCCTCCCCACCCTCCCCTGCCGCCCGACGCCGAGGCCGCCATCGCGGCCGTCATCGCCGAACACGGCCTGTAAAGAGTGACGTGCAGTCGAGCATGGTGCTTGCACGCGAAAGAATCTTTGAGAGGCAACACCTGACCTAGACCCCACTCTCTACCCCTCACGCCGCCGCCCGCCCCTCCTCTTTGGCGGCCGCCAGCGCGTCTTTGAGCAAGGGCATGGTCTCGGCGACGCCGCCGGTGACGGGCAAGTCGACGAGGACGCCGGCGGCTCGGAACACGTCTTCGACCGGCGCCGCCTCTCGCGCGTGCACGGCGAGCCGGTTCCGCACCGTCTCCGGGTTGTCGTCCGCGCGCACCTCCATGTGTGGCTCGCACTCCGGAGGGGGGAGCATGGGCGGCATGGTCACCGCGGGGAGGCCGCCCGCGGCGGGGAGTTGAATGTCGGCCACGTTGTAGCCCGCCCCGCACGCCCCGCACACGCGCCGCCCCAGGCACTTGTCTATGAGCACCTGCTCGCGCAGGGTGAGGTTGAGGGCGAGGCGGACGTCGGCGACGGCGAGGAGGTGGGTGGCCTGGGCCGCGGTGCGGGGGTAGCCGTCGAGGACCGCGGGCGTGCCCGCCGCCGCCGCGTGCGCCAGCCGCGCGCCCACCAGGTCGCGGACGAGGGCGTCGGGGAGCAGGTCGCCCCGCTGGACGACGGCGGCGGCCTGAGCGGGAGCGGGGAGGCGTGTCGGGGCGCGCGCGAAACGGCGGGCGCGCGGGCGGCGGCGGCGCGCGCCGGCGGCCGACGTGGGTGCGCAAGAGCATGCGGCGGCACGCGCGGCGGCAGGCAGCCGCCCGCGGCGCCCGCCCTGCCGAGTCCGGGCGCGCGCCGCGCCATCGCGCCCCGCCCTCCTCCCGCCACCATCCTCACCTCCCGCCCCAGCGGCGTCGCCGCCTTGATTTCGGCGCGCACGAGGTCGCCCGCGGAGACGTGGTCCGCGCCCAGGCGCGCCGCGACTCGGGTGGAATACGTCCCTTTCCCGACGCCCGGCGCGCCCAGGAAGACGAGGGCGATGGGCGGGCCGCCGGGGACCGGCGGCGGCCCGGGCAGCGTCCACGCGGCGGGGGCAGCGCCAGCGGCGGCCTCGCCCGCCGCCGGCCGGCCGCTGGCGGACGCGCCGCACGAGGCCGCCCGGGCGCGAGCGGCGCGGGCGAGGAGGAGGGCGGCTGGGAGGGGCCGCATGGGGGAGGAGTGTGGCGCGTCGACGGCCGACGGCCGCCGCGCCACGCGCCCGGCGCTGCGCTGTCGTTGCCTGGCCCGACGCGCGCTAGCCAGCCCTGCAGTGCTGCCGATCACAATAGTGCCCTCCACACGCCTTAAGCGCCCGGCACGTCCCCCCCCTCGGCCTTTTTGCGCGCGGCCGCCGCGCGCCGTTTGGCGTTTTTGCTCGCCGCCTTGCTGTCCGCCCCCAGGTCGGCCCCCGGCGGCAGCGGCTTGCCGATGCCGGGAGGTTTGGACGCCGAGATTTTGCGAGGCCCCCCTTCGTCGTCTGAGTTTGCGCCGATGACCGACCGCGCGGCGCGCTGCGTGCCGGGGCGCCCCCGCAGGTGTGGAGGCACGAACGCGGCCGGGCGGGCGGCCTTGGCGGTGGCGGCCTTGGCCGCGCCCAGCGCTCGCGGGGACGGCGGCGCGTCGGGAAACGCGCCGGCCGGCGCGGGGCGCCACGCGGCCTCGAGGAGGACAGGGAACGGCCGCTCCAGCAGCAAGCTCCCGTCATACTTGACGATGCGGATGCCGTTGTCCACGCGAAGACGCGGGGCGAGAGTCGCCACCAGCAACGACCGCCCATCCGGCGCCCAGTCGCACGTCACCCCGTTTTCCACCCGCGCCGCGCCGCACGGCTTGAGCTTGCCGTCCGCCTTGCGGTCGAAGATGGCGACGTCGCCCGCCAGGTTGCCAAAGCCTGCCAGGGCGAGGAAGCGGCCGTGGGGGGACCAGCGCGCGAGCGCGTGAGGGCCGGCGCCGAGGTCGTAGACCGCGTCGCATTTGGCGTTGAACAGGGTCGCTTTCGCGGGCATGTAGCCCGCCAACGCCACAAAGGTGTCGCCCTTGGGCGACCAGGACACGTCGTGGACGGGGCCCTCCTTTGGGAGCGGGACGAGGCAGTCCAGGGACCCGTCGGCGGCGAGAAAGTGGAGTTTCACGTCGCCGTAGTAGCTCTGATTGGTCGCGTCCGTGTCGGTCGCCACGCTGGCCAGAAGGGCGGTGGAGGAGGGAGCCCACAGCAGCGTCACTTGACTGGCCCTAAAGAACGAGCGCCGCGCGGTCGGCGGCGGCGGCCCCGCGTCAGCGCCGCCGCCCGTGCCGGCGGCGGGCAGGTCGGCCACGCTCCAGATGCCGACGTAGCCGGGCGAGCCTTTTTGTTCCGGGACGGCGGCCGCGAGGCGCGCCCCGTCGGGCGACGGCGCCGCAGCGCACACGCCGCGCAGGGGGAGCTTCCTGGCCACCCCCGTCGCCGGCCCCTTCGCCGGCAGGTCGTACACGTTGACCGCGTTGTTGACCATGTGGTAGGCCGCGCCGTCGCCGGCCGCGACGGCGAGCGGCGGGTTTGGGTCGCCGCGGCGCCACTGCGCGCGGTGGACCAGCGCGAGGACGCGCGCGCCGTCGGCGACGCGCCAGAGGACCAGGTTCGGGACGGCTGCCGCTTCGGCCTCGCCCTTGGCCGGCTTGGTCTGGGGGCGGGCGTAGCCGAGGAGGAAGCCGCCGCCGGGGGAGAACTCGGCGGCCGCCGCGCCGCGCAGGGCGAGTTTCGCCTTCTCTATGCCGCTCTCTGCGTCCACCAGGGTCACACCGTCGGGACTGACGAGGGCGAGGATGGCGCCGTCGGGGGAAAAGGCGGTCGGGTGCGTCGCGGGCAGGCTGAAGAGGAAGACGAGGCGGGGGTTGGCGCCTGGCTGCCGCAATCCGGCGCCCCCCACCACCCCTCATCCACGCACTGTTGCACGCCCGCATCGTCGGCGAGGCCGAGGTCCGCCGGCGCGCCGGGCGCGAGGGTGAGGAGAGACGCGTCGTCGGGGACGCGCACTGGGGAGGAGAGTGAGGGTGGGGGCCGCGTGGGATGCATGGCACGATGCCGCGTGTGCACTTGGCGGGCGCGCTGGCGGCGGCGACGCCCATCAAGCCGCGCCGCCCCGATCGGCCCGGCCGCCATCGCCGCCCGGTCGCCGACGCCTTCCCAAGCCCGCGGGACGATCCACACACAAGCCCACACGGACCCACGATCTTGAGGCGGGACGGCGGCGACGCCATGGCGGCGTGTGCGGCCGGCAGCGACGGACCCGCCGCTCTCGCCACGCCACGCCCACTCTCGCCACCCCCGGGCCCGCTCCACGCCCAAAGGAGTCTCCCCCGCGCGCGCCCCCGTCGCTCGCCGCCCTCAGCGAAGCCAGCCATGCAGGTAGGGGTGGGGAGGGTGGCGGCGACGCGGCCCGCGGCGCGGCCTCCTCGCCGCCGCCTCCCCTGGCCCCATGCGCCCCGCAACTCGCGGTGGACGGTGGTTGGGGGGCCAGTGGCGGTCGGACTGGGCGCCCTCGCCCCAGTTGGGGGCGACGGCAACGCGGACAGCGCGGCAGCGCGCCGCGTCGCCCGCCCGCGGTCGGCACGTGCGGCCCGCCCGGCGCCGGATGCCGCCCGCTTGGCGGCAGGCGATCCAGTGGGCATCTTTGGGAGCGGTGTCTGCGGTTGGGGGGGCGCCCGAGCGGGCGGCGGCGCGCGACGCGCCCGCCCGCGGCGCCCTCAACGTTCCCCCTCTTCCATTCTCAGGCCCGCAACCGCGGCAAGTCCAGCTGGGTCTACAACAAGAAGTTCCCGTCCCTGATCAGCCCCAAGTGAGAGGCCAGCCGCACGAAACCGCTTCGTTTTTGCTGCCTCACTAATCACCGCGACCGAGTCCTTTTCCTGTTTCCCGCACAACCATGTTGCCCGCCCGGGCGCGCGCCCCTGCCGCCCGCCGTGCCCCTGCGCCCCGTCGGGCCTGTGGGGCCGGCCCGCCGCGCGCCGCTGCGCGCGCCGGGGCCCACCCTCCCCCTCCCCCCTCCCCTCTCCCCCCCGCCGTGCACACCGACTTTCTTGTGCTCGGCTCTGGCATCGCCGGCCTCACTTTCGCGCTCAAAGCGGCACCGTACGGCCGCGTGGCGGTGGTGACCAAGGGCGCCGCGACCGACGGCTGCACCGCGCACGCGCAGGGCGGCATCTCCGCCGTCCTCTCCCCGCTCGACACCATCGACGCCCACATCGCCGACACTCTGGCCGCCGGCGACGGCGCGTGCGACCCGGCTGCGGTCGCGGCGGTGGCTGCGGATGGCGCGGCGGCCGTCCTCGAGCTCGCCGCCCTGGGCGCCCGCTTCGATGCCGACCCCGCGACCGGCGGCCTGCACCTCACGCGCGAGGGCGGCCACTCGGCCCGCCGCGTTGCGCACGCTGCGGACGCGACGGGGGCGGAAGTGGTGCGCGCGCTGCTCGCGGCGGCGCGCGCGCACCCAAACATCACCCTCCACGAGGGGCATGCGGCGTTGGACCTGGTCAAGGGAGACATCGGTGGCTCCCCTGCTTGCCTGGGCGCCGACACGGTCGTGTCGGCGACCGGCGACCGCGTGCGCTTTGCCGCGCGCGCGACCGTGCTCGCGACGGGGGGGGCGGGCCGCGCGTTTCCGCTCACGACCAACCCGGAAGTCGCCACCGGCGATGGCCTCGCCATGGCCCTGCGCGCGGGCGCCCTCGCGGCGAATCTGGAGTTTGTGCAGTTCCACCCGACCGCGCTCGCGGTCGGCGCGCGCGGCGGCCGTGCGTTTCTCGTGACCGAAGCCGCGCGCGGCGAGGGCGGCGTCCTGCGCGACGTCACCGGGCGGCGCTTCATGACCGACTACGATCCGCGCGGCGACCTGGCGCCGCGGGATGTGGTCGCGCGGGCGATTGCCGACGTCATGCGGTCGACCGCGTCCCCGCACGTCCTCCTCGACGTCACCCACCTCGGCGCCGCCACCCTCCTCTCCCACTTCCCCACCGTCACCGCCGCCTGCCGCGCGGCGGGCGTCGACCCGGCGACGACGCCGGTGCCGGTCGCGCCGGCGCAGCACTACATGTGCGGCGGCGTCACGGTCGGCGGCGCGGCGCAGACGACGCTGGCTGGCCTCTTTGCCGTCGGCGAAGCCGCGCACACAGGGCTGCACGGCGCCAACCGGCTTGCCAGCAACTCGTTGCTCGAGGGCCTGGTGTACGCGCGCGCGGCGGCCGACCCGGGGAGGGCCGACGGCGCGGTCGCCGCGGCGGCGCGCGCGGCGACCCGCGGCGGCGACGCCGCGCTGGCGGCCGCGGTGGCCGCTGCGCCCACCTCCCCTCTGCGTTCTGCCCCCCCGGAGCTCGCCCAGTGGGCGGCCGGCCGGCGCGCCGACGCGGCGGCCGCGCTCGGCGCGGCGGCCGGCATCGTGCGCACGCGCGCTGGGCTCGCCGCCGGCGCCGCCACCCTCCACGCGCTGTCTGCGGAGATCGAAGACGTCGCCTCCTCACTCGGCGGCGGCGGCGCCCCTTGGGCCATGGTGGAGCTGGCCAACGTCGCGACCGTCGGCCGAGCGGTGCTCGCGTGCGCGCTCGCGCGCCGCGAGTCGCGCGGCGGCCACTGGCTGGCCGACGCGCAGCCGCCGCCGGCCGGCCGCCCGCGCCCCCCAAACCCTACCCCGACCACCGTCTCGCTCGCCGACGTCGACGCGGCGTGCGCGGTCGCGGCCGACCGCGAGGCGTCGCGCCGCGCGCGGCGGGAGCGCGCGCGGTCGCCGGCAGGGAGCCGGGAGGGGGCGCGCCCGCGCGAGGTGGCGGTGCGGTCGGAGACGACAGAGTGAGGCAAAGAGACGCGGGTGGAGGCCTGCGAGGGCCCCGCGCGTGGTGCGCCGCCAGGGCTGCCCCGCGCGGGGTCGTGTGTTGGGGTGGGGGTAGAGTGTGGAGGGCGCCGCGCCGTGTAGCGCGTGCGAAGAGAGAGGGTGGAGAGGGTCGGCGTACGCGGCGGTGCCAGCGACCGCCATCACACTCCCCAACCAAGGTGCGCCCCACGGCCGGTGTGGGAGCGACGCGCTGCCGCCCTGCCGCGCCCGCTGCAGGCGGAAAGGGGCCCCGATCGGGCGCCGCGCCGGATCTCGGCGCCGGCCGCCGCAGCTGGCGCGCGGCCGCTGGCGCGCCCACGGGCCGCTCGCCCGCCGGTGCTTGGCGCGCGTGGATAGGCGGCGCCGCTGCGGGCGCGGCGGCGCCTGATGGGGCCCGACGAGCCGCGGCGGCCGGCGCGGTGCGGCGCGGCGCGGCGCGGCGAGCGTGCCGGCAAGCCTCGCCGGCGCCCATCGCTGGCGCTTGCTCGGCAGGCGCATGCACGCCCAGCGCGCGGGCTGGGCTTGGGCAGGCTGCGGAGCCGCGCTTGCAATTGGCGGCGGCGGCGGCCGTCGCGCCGCGCCCGCGCGCCGGGCTGCCAGGGTTGCTCACGCGCCCCGCCCGCCATCGGTGGCGTCCTCGGCATCGACCGCGATCGATGAGAGCGCGATGGCGGCCGCAGACCCCCGCACGAGCGGCCACCAACACCAACCCCTCCTTTTCCTCTGTAGACTCGCACCGCGGCGCCCCCCCACAACCCGCCGCCATGGTCAAGGGCAACAACGTAATCCCCAACCAGCACTTTAAGAAGAAGTGGCAGTTTTACGTGAGTAGAGATGGAGGAGGGGTGGAGGGAAGCGAGCCGTGCGCCGTCGTCACTTTCTCTCGCCCACCCTCGCCCTCACCACCCACCTCACCACTCTATAGGTCAAGACCTGGTTCAACCAGCCCGCGCGCAAGGCGCGCCGGCACGCGGCCCGCGTGGACAAGGCCAAAAAGGTCTTCCCCCGCCCGTCCGCCGGCGCGCTGCGCCCCATCGTGACCGGCCAGACCATCAAGTACAACCTGCGCCGCCGCTCTGGCCGCGGCTTCTCCCTGGCCGAGCTCAAGGAGGCGGGCGTGCCCGCCAAGCTCGCGCCGACGATCGGCATCGCGGTCGACCACCGCCGCCGCAACCGGTCCCAGGAAGGGCTGCAGGCCAACGTGGCGCGCATCAAGGCGTACAAGGCGGCGCTCGTCGTCTTCCCCCGCAGCGCCGGCAAGCCCAAGGCGGGCGACGCCGACGCGGCCGCGCTCGCGACCGCGACCCAGGCGACCGGGGCGCTCTTTGCCACGCCCAAGGCCGCGCCCAAGGCCGAGCGCGTCAAGCTTACGGACGAGTTGAAGACGGGCACGCGCGCGTACTACACGCTGCGGCTGGAGCGCACCAACGCGCGGCTGCTCGGCAAGCGGCAGAAGCGCGCGGCGGATGAGGCGGCCGAGGCGGCGGCCGCGGCCAAGTGAGGAAATGGGTGGGAAGGCGTGCTTCTGGGGCGCCGCGTGTCATTTCTGCGGGCGGAAGAGGGCGGCGGGAGGCAAAGACAGGCGGCGCGCCGCGCGACGCCGGCGACCACGGCGCTCTCCACTCTCCCGCCCCCTGGGCGCCGCATTCCCCCCTCGGCCCACCCCACCCCATGGCGGCGGACGACCCCGGCCCCTCGGGTCGGGACGGCGGCGACGGCAAGCGACCAGCGTCGCCCGTGCATGCCGCGCCCATTGCCAAGCGCGCCCGCGTCGAGCTCCCCCTGCCCGCCCACCCCACGCGTGCACGCGTGCCGGCCCCGACGAGCACGAGCGCGTTCGTGGTGCCGGATAGGCCGTCACCGCCAATTCGCGCGGACGACAAAGTGCGCGCGGCCGGATTACAGGCGGGGCCGCCCTCGAGCCGCCTCCCGACCGGCGACACAATCTCTTGCGAGCGGTCTGGGGGGCGGCCGAGGGTGCACGTCGACGCCCCGGAAGCGCCTTGCGCGATTGCCAGCACGCTCCTCCGCGCGGGCCCGCCCGCCCCCGCTCACCACCCCGACACCCCCTCCCACCCCCCGACAGGACGGTCACTTTGTGTACGAGCTGGGTGAGAACCTGTCGTCGCGCTGTGAGTCGAAAGGAGGGGTGGCTAGGCAGGATGGGGAGGGAGGGGTGTCCCTGCCGGGCGCGCGCCGACGCTTTGACCCCTCACCCCCCCCCCAGACAAAATTCTGTCCAAAATGGGCGAAGGTTGGTGGTGGTGGGGAGGGTGAAGGAGGGGCGAGGGCGCGGACATCGGCGCGCGCCGCGACGTCGCGCGGCGCGGCGCGCGCAGCGGAGAAAGACACACTCCAACCCGCCCATCCCCCCTTCTTCAGGCACATTTGGCCGGGTGCTGGAATGCTGGGACCGCAAAACGCGCGGCTACGTCGCCATCAAGATCGTGCGCGCTGTCCAAAAATATCGCGACGCGGCGATGATCGAACTCGAGGTGCTGGCCACCCTGGAGGCCAACGACCCGGCCTCGCGCTTCCACTGCGTCTCGCTGCGCGAATGGTTTGACTACCGGGGCCACGTGTGCATGGTCTTTGAACGGCTCGGCCCGTCGCTCTACGACTTTCTGCGAAAAAACGCGTACCGCCCCTTCCCCGCCGACCTCGTGCGCGCGTTCGGGCGGCAGCTGCTGGAGGCGACGGCCTACATGCACTCGCTGGCACTCGTGCACACCGACCTGAAACCGGAAAACGTGCTCCTCGCGTCGGGCGACTACGACCGGCCGCCCCCGGACGGGCCGCGCGCCCCGGCGCGCGTGCCCAAGCGGTCGGAGGTGCGGGTCATCGATTTCGGGTCGGCCACGTTCGACGACGCGCACCACTCGGCGGTCGTCTCGACGCGGCACTACCGCGCGCCCGAGGTCATCCTCGGCCTCGGCTGGTCGTACCCCGCCGACCTGTGGTCGGCGGGGTGCATCCTGGTGGAGCTGGCGACGGGGGACGCGCTGTTTCAAACGCACGAGAATTTGGAGCACGTCGCGATGATGGAGGCCGTCCTCGGCCCGGTGCCGCCGCCCCTGGCCGCCGGCGCGACCGGCGCCGCCGCCAAGCTGTTTGACGCCGCCGGCCGCCTGGACTGGCCCGCCGGCGCGTCGTCGCGGCGGTCGGTGCGCGCGGTCGCCAAGGTTTCCCCCCTGCCCGCCCAGCTCGCCGCCCTCGCCGACGCCTCCCTCGCCCCCCACGCCGCCAACCTGGCCGACCTCGTGGCCCGCATGCTCACGTACGACGCCGCGTCCCGCATCACGGCGGCTGAGGCGCTGGCGCACCCCTTTTTCGGCGACCCGCTCGCGCGCGATCCGCCGACACCCGCCGCGGGCGTGGAGTCGGTGGCCGACGTCGAGGGGGATGAAGGGGTGCTGGTCGGCGCGGGCGCCGCGTCGGCGCGCGCGGAGCGGCACGGGAGCACGGGGGGAGGGTGAGGAGACAAGGGGGGGGAGGGGGGGAGCGTCCGGGCGCCCTGGGGCGGCCCTCTCATTTTTGGTGCGCGCGTCCCAACAAAAGTTCACACGTGTGACCGCCATCCCATTTCGCGAACTGCAATCTCGGTGGGCGTGACGCGGGAGAGGGGGAGGGGGGAAGGACAGGGTGTGGGCGGCCGCGCTCCCCTCCCTGCTCCCTACTCGCCCTCCCCCTCGTCGTCGTCGGCGAAGCTCAACTTGGCCGCCTTGGCCTTGCCAGCGGGCGGCGGCGGCGCCGCGGGGCGCGGCCGCTTGGCGGCGGGGGCGCGCGCGGGCGCAGCGCGCGCGGAATTATATTTTCGAAACTCGACCCGCCCCTCGGCCACCGCCCGCGACTCGGCCCCCCGCGCCCGCGCCAGCGCGTCGTCCACCTTGGCGTCGCCGGGCGTGAGCCGGGCCGCCTCTTTGTACGCGTCGACCGCGTCCGACCAGCGCCCTGCCGCGGTCGCTGCCTCGCCGAGGCGCACCCAGGCTTTTGCCCAGCCCGGGCGGGCGCGGGCGGCGGCGCGGGCGTCTCCCACGGCTTCATCGTGCCTTTTCAGGGCCAGCAGGGCGGCGGCGCGGTTGGAGAGGTAGGTAGCCGCGCCCTCGACCGCGCGCCCACCCACCAGCTCGACCGCCTCGCCATACCGCGCCACCGCCGCTTCAAACTCGCCCGCCGCGTACGCCGCGTTCCCCTTCTCCTTGGCCGCGTCGGCGGCGGCCTCGGCCGCTGCGGCGGCGAGCTTGGGGTGGGCCGCCGCGAGCGACGGGTCGTCCCGCAGCGCGGCGCGCAGCGCGTCGCCCTCGTCCGCCGCGGCCAGGGCGGCGTCGGCGTCGGCTTCCGCGGCGGCGCCGGCGGTGGGGGCGGGGCCGCGGCCGAGGAGGTGGGCGTGTTCCCGGAGAAACGCGGGGAGGGCGCGGACGGGCTGCAAGTCCAGGTCGTTCTTTTTGCCCTTCACCGATCCGCCGGCCGTCCCGCCGCCACCGCCTGCGCCGCCGCCACCGCCGCGGCCGGCAGCGGGCGCCCTGTCTGGGTCTTGGCCGCCGCCGCGGTCCCCAAACTGGTCCTCCCCGGGGCCGCCAGGGCGGCGGCCCCGACCCATGGTGACGGGCGGGGTGTGGAGGAGGGAGCGCGAGCCCCGCCGGATCGGCCGAGCGCGGGCACTCGCGCGCAGACTGCCGATGGTCGCGCGCCGCCGTCACTCCCGCCGTGCCAGCAGGCGGGCGACCCACGCGCCGCGCCGCAGGCGCCGCCACCGCCCCGCACGACCGCACGCCGCCGCCCCGGGGCGGGGCGACGCCGAACCGAGGATGGCCGACTACGCGGCGGAGCAGGCGATGGAGCTCGAAGCCCTGGAAGCCATCCTCATGGACGAATTCTGCGGCCCATTGACCGGGCCGCGGCCGGCGGGGTGGCCGCCCGCGGAGGAGGCGCCGGCGTACCGAGTTTTGATCACGCCGACGTCCGGCGGCGACGCGGGCGAGGCCGCCGCTGACCACGCGAGTGAGTGGCAGAATAAAGGGTGTCGTGGAGAGCGCCAGGGCGGAAGATTGGCGCGGGCGCCGGCCGACGCGGCCGCTCCCTCCCCTCTTTCCCCCTCACCAGAACAGCTCGACCTCGCGTTTGCCTACCCCCCCACCTACCCCGACACCGCCCCCCTCGTCAAGCCACGGTCGGTGCGCGGCCTGTCCGACGCGGATTTGGCCGAGGTTGGGGCGGCCATCGAGGCGCAAATCGAGGCGGGAAGCGGCACGCCCGTCATGTATGCCGTCGTCGCCGCGGCGCAGGACTGGCTCCGCGAAATGGTGGCGCCCGGGGTCGGGGCCGACTCGACCGCCACCGCGCCGGCCGAGAAATCCAAGGAGGTGCTGCAAGAGGAGGAGGAGGCGCGCGCGGCCGCCGCGCGCGCCCTGGGCACGCCCGTCACGCCCGCCACGTTTGCCGCGTGGGCGTCCACGTTCTATGCCGAAGCCAAGGGCGGCGGGCCCGCCACGCCGGCGGGCGGCGAGGAGCGGGCGACGGGGCGGCAATGGTTTGAGAGGAGGGGGGCGGGGGACGCGGGCGACGACGGGTCGGACGCGGCCTACCCCTCCGACCCCGACGAAGAAGGGGAGGAAGACCTCGACGAAGGCGACGACGACGACAGCGAGTTCGACCTGGACGAGCTCGAGGGCGCGCTCACAGACGCCGCGGCGCGGTGAGAGAAGGCGAGCGCGAGGCGCGCGCCCTCATGTGACCCGCACCGACTCTGCCACGCTCTCTCTCCATCTCTGTGATGCTGGGTCGGCCCTGGTCTTGCATGACGGTGCGGGGGTGGTGCGGGGGCGGTGGATTGGGGAGGGCGGGGGTGAACACTTTTTCGGCAAGACCAGGGCCGGCGCCGGCGCGGGGGCCGGGGCCGTTGGGGTGTGGGAGCAAGCGAATGGGGGGGGCATGCGTGCAGAGGGAAGGGAGTGAAAGGGTGGGGAGGGCGACGCAGCGCGGCGACCCACCCCCTCCTCTCGTCTCGTCACAGCGCCGAGCGCCGCGCACGCGCTTTCTCCAGCGCCGCCGCCGCCGCGCGCGGCAGCAGGTCCGCCGCCCGCGTGCGCGCGGCGAGCGGCGGCGGCAGCGACACGGCGAAGACGCCGCCGCCCGACTCGGCCTTCACGTGTTTGCGCAGGTGGCACCCCGCGAGCAAGTCGTGCACCGCCGGCAGCAGTGCCGCCCCCGTCGCGCCCGAGTGCGTGCCGCGGCCGGTCATGACGCGGACGACGTGCGTGCCGGCGAGCGGGTCTTGCGGGTTGCGCAGCGCGTGGTCGAGCACTTGCACCGCTTTGTCCAGCGCCTCCGCCACGTGCAGCCCGTGCAGGTCGACGTGGAAGGCAGACGTGGAGGCCGCGTTGCGGCGGCGGAAGATGTCGTCGCGCGCGGCGGCGTTGGCCGCCTCGCCGCGCGCGCGCAGGTCGGACGCCTTGGCGGCGGCCGACGCGGCGGCCTTGTTGTCGCCGCGGGCGCGCGCGTCGGCCGCGGCGGACAAACACCGAGCCGCTTCGCTGAAGAGGCGCTTGGCCTCGGCGCGGTGCGCGCCATACGCGGGGTCGGCGACTGTCGCGCCGCGCGGCGCAAACCCGGCCTCCGCCTCGTCGCCGGGCGCGACGCGGGGGAGGCGGCGCAGGGCGTGGGGGTCGGGCGGGGGGTTGGGGAGGAGGGTGGGGACGGGGAGGGAGCGGGCGGGCGTGGGGGGCAGGGTCGCCTGCGCGGCGCCGTCGCCGACCAGCCTCCCCCCGCGCCCGGGCTTGGCCCAGCTGGATGCCGATGATAGATCGACCCGGCGCCCGGCCGTGAAGAGGAGGACGTCGGCGGGGTCGGCGTCCGCGGGCGCGGCCGCGACGGCGGCAGCGGCCGTCGCGAGCGGCGATCTCGGCTCGGCGTCGGCCGGCGACTCCTCTTCCGCCTCGCGATCCGGCGAGGGTTCGAGCGAGCGCACCGCGACGCGGCGCGCGAGCGCGGCCGACGCGGCCTCCTCCCCGCGCGCCGCCAGCAGGGCGGCCGCCGCGTCCGCTTCGCCACCAGCGTCGCGCAAGGCTTGACGCACGGAGCCAGCGTCGGCGGAGGGGAACAGGGCCTGGAGCAGGGCGCCTTTCTCGGCGGGCGCGGGTGATGGCGTGCCGACCAGCAGGGCTTCCAGGGCCGCAGCCTCGTCGCCGCCCGCCGCGTCCAGCGCGTCCACCAGGGTTGACCGCAACAGGGCGGGGAAGATTTCGGCGAGGCGGCCCACGGGGTCGGACGCCGCCTCGGCAGGCGCCGCGTCGTCCGCCACCGCGTCGTCTGCGGCCACCACCTGGGCCAGGAGCAGGTCCAGGGCGCCTGCTTCCGAGCCGTGGCAGGCGGCGAGCGCGGCGACCACTTGGTCCTCGGGCAGGCCGAGCGCGGTGCAGAGAAAATCGACCGACGACGACGCCGACGCGGCCGCCTCGTCGTCCGCCGCGAGCCGGGTGAAATCGCCGGGCGCGGCGCGCAGGCCGGGCTGTTCAGGAGAGCCGTACACGAGGCGGGGCGGCGACCCGACCGCACGCGGCGGCCGCACAAAAGCCGGCGCCGGCTCGGCCGGCGCCGGCGGCGCGACCGCCGTGCGCACGGTGGTCAGCATGGGCGGGGACCGCCCGAACGAGGCGGCACGGGTCGCGGCCGCCTCCGCGCGTTCCGCGCGGACGACGCGGTCGAAGCCTTCCGACTGGTCGCACTCCACCACCGTCGCAGCCGCCAGCTCGACGTCGCGCACCGCCTGCTTGCGTTCGATCTTGGAGGTGCCCACGGACGCGAGCACGGCTTTCTTGCACGCGTCGACCGGCGTGCGCAGCTCGAGCGCGTGCACGGAGACGCCCCATTCCTGGGCCAGCGCGATCCAGGGCGCCCGTTCGGCGGGCGTCGCGTTGACACCGTCGATGACGGACGAACAGCCGCAAGCGTGGGCTTGGACGAGGGCGGACTTGGCTTGGTTGCTGTCGGCGCGCACGACGCGCCACCCGGCGTCGCGGAAGAGGGCGACCGCGGTGGACGCGCCGGAGCCGGGCAGGCCGACGAGGATGACGCAGCATTGGGTGGGGGCAGGGGGGGCGGACGGGGAGGGGGGCGCGGCGGCCGACGCGGTCGGCGCCGGTGCCCCCCCTCCATCCCCCACGCCCGCCGCCAGCAGCATGTCGAGCGCGCCCGCCGCCGACCCATTGCACGCAGCCAGCGCGTCCACGATTTGGGCCTCGGGCAGGCCGAGGGCGTTGCGCAGAAAGTCGACCGCGGCGGGCGGCGCGGCGGGAGGCGCGGCCGCGGCCGCGGCGGCCGCCTTTAGGGGGGGGGGCTCAACACGCTTTCTCGCGGGCGACGTGCGCGCGGGAGGGCTCAGCGCGGCCGGGAGCGGCAGCGGCTCGGGCGTGGCCGGCGCGGCGGCCGCGCGGCGGCCCGCCAGGATCAACTCGCGCGCGTCGGCCACCGCCTTGGCCGGCGTCGACGGGCGCAGGATGGTGTCGAGCCCTTCGCCGTGCGTGCACTCTTTCAGGTCTCCCGCGCGCTGGCGCACCTCGCGGAGCGTGGTCGAGGGCGACACACCCGGCCGCCTCGACTCGAGCGCCGCGCGCTCGCACTCGTGCAGCGGCGTGCGCAGCTCTATCGCGTGCACGGGCACGCCCCTCTTGGCCGCGATGCGAATCCAGACCGCGCGCTGGTCGGGGAGGGAGTTGACGCGGTCGACGACCACGGACTGGCCGTGCGAGAGCGCCTGGCCGAAATTCGCTCGCGCGTTGGCGCCGTCCGCGTCCCCGACCACGGACCAGCCGGCGCCCTTGAACACGGCCGCGGCGCCGGATGTGCCGGAGCCGGGCAGGCCGACCAGGATGACGACGGACTGAGGCGGGCGAGGCGAGCGCGGGGGCGAGGGGTGGGCAAGGGCCGCGTCCTCTCTCCATGCCTGCCCTCCCTCCCCCCGCCCCTCTCCCACCTGGTTCGTCGGCCGCATGGTGGTGGCCGCCGCTTGCGGCGGCGGCGGCGGCAGCGACGGGCCGGCCCACTCGGGGCCGGCTCTGACGAGGGGGCGCGGCCCGCGCGCGCGCGGCGGCGACGGCGCGCGCACGCTCCCGCGCTCGGACGCGTCGTCGTCGGGGCCAAAAAAGGCGCCGGCCGCGCCGAACTCGTCCTCGGACGGCGGCAGAGGGTGGGAGGGCGCCCCTCGGCCAGGCGCGGGCGGAGGCAGCGCCACCTCTGGCGCCGCCCCCCGCGTCAGCGGCATCGACCATTCATCACCACCCCAGCGCCCGTCGGGCGCGGCAAAGAGGTCGCCGCCGAGGCTGGCCGCCAGGCCCGCCGCGAGGCGGTCGACCGCGTCGTCCCCGACCGCCGCCGCGCCCGCCGGGGGGGCGCCAAACGCGTCGGCGGGGTCAAACCCCGGCGGACGCGCCGGGCGGGCTCTGCGGGGCCCGCGGGGCGTGGAGCCCGCCGACGCCGGCATCTGGGCTGGCCACCCCTCGCGGTCGCGCCAGGGCGCCTCGCCGCCGCCTCCATCGGTGCGCGCGTCGTTCAGCATATTGGCCAGGGCGCGGGACGCGGCCGCGACGCGGCCGGAGGTGGAGCGGAGGACGTCGGCGGCGAGCGACGGGTCGACGGTGGGGAAAGCATCCATCAAATCTTCCAGGGCGGCCGCCGTGACAGGATCCGCTGTGGGAGAGGGAAGGATGTGAGAATGGGGCGCAGCAGCGGCCGCGGCGCGCGGGTCAAAGCGCCGCATCCTTACGTGCGTCCATGCGCCCCGCGCGCTCGGCGCCGGCGCGCGGGGCGGAAGGGGGGGCGCGATCGATCGACCACGCGCGGGGTGGGTGGGAGGGCTGCCCCGAGCCGCAGAGTGACTGGGTCGCGCCGGCGGTCAGCGCTCCCTCACTCCTTCCTCTCGCGCGGCCCCGAACCCGCCGCCAACCATGCGGCCCCTCGAGCTCGTCCGCCCCTTCCTCCCC
>Ga0315276_10001272_pt1 | contig 22582 bp, 20 predicted proteins | sample YL17G05_0_MG_FD_204542 | JGI IMG/M metagenome (GOLD analysis project Ga0315276, IMG submission 204542) | Sediment microbial communities from Yellowstone Lake, YNP, Wyoming, USA - YL17G05_0 | ecosystem: Environmental > Aquatic > Freshwater > Lake > Sediment | place: USA: Wyoming | collected... | reverse complement strand
TTAATCTATGACACGCTACCTGTTCCCCCCTTCCCCGCTGCCTTATTCACCAACCCCCCCCCCCCCCCCCCCCTCCACCACCTGGTCACGTAACCAGAGCGTGGCCACCCACTTCTCGCCCTTGACCACCGGGCACCCGCCGTGCAGCGCCTGCAAGTCGGCCGACCCGTTTGGGTGGGCGGAGTAAAACAGGAGCGCATCGCCTTTCCGCGGCGACACTGTCAACCCCTCGCACGCCCGGTAGTCTATTGCCGCCTTGGCCGCCAGCCGCGCCGCCCCCGCCGCCCCCGCCAGCGGGAACACGGTCTCCCCGCCCTCAGCCACGTCGGTGAGGTAGAAGAGGACGGTCGCGACCCTGTTGCTGCGCTGGGGCCCGTACCCGTCGGAGGGCGAAAAGGCATCGTAGTGCGCCTCATACCGGGCGCCCGGCCGGTAGCGCAGCAGGTTGAACGCCTCGCCGTGGCTGGGCGGGATGCCGGTCAGCACGGCCGCGGCGGCCGCGGCCTTGCGGAGCACGCCGGACGGGTCGTCCGCCTGGGCGATGAAGGTGCCGTCCGAGGTCCGGATGCCGGCCTTCTCCTCCGCCTTCTCACCGGGGCGCAAGGCGAGCGTGGAGGGGGCTAGCCGAGGGGCGGCGACCGCGACCAGGGCGTCCGCGTCCGCTGCGGACAGCACCCCGGGCCACAAGAAAGCGCGGGGGGCGGTGGTCGACAGGGTGCGAATGGTAAAGGTCGGGGATGAGGTGGGGTCGGCGGGCGGGATGGGAACGCCCTGCTGCTGACGTGAAGATGGGGATGACGCCAAGGTCGCCTTCCGACCGCCCGGTCCGGGGGGGTGCGTGTGTTTTGTTGCCACGACGCGGGGCGCGGGACGGCGGTTACGCGCGCGCCGCGTATTTTTTTTTTTTTTTTTTTTTTTTTCTCTCCCTTCTCTTCATTCAAAATAACGCACCACGGCCGCCCGGGGCTTGGCCTGACCGACAAACACGCCGATAAGAAAGACACAGACGATGCCGACTGACAGGCAGGGCCAGGATCGGTTTCGCCGGGGGTGGCGGGGCGGCTGCCGCATCGGGAGTTTGGGATTGATCAAAAAAAAAAAAAAAAAGTGAGGAGAGAGAAAATGTTTTGTGTACTAGGCCTAATTCCTCTTTTAATTCTTTCCAACAATGGCGTCCACCACCCCTGTGTCGCGTGCCGGTGAGTTGAAGGGTCGGGCCTGTGCGTACTGCTGGAAGGCGAGGCAGAAATTTGGGTGCCTTGCGGCCGTTGAATTGGCAAGCGACGTGTGGAACACCGTTCGGCGGCCTGCGTCTTTTTGTTCTCACGTCATCGCCCGGCGGCCCCTCGATGCACGACCCTCCGCGCCCGCATCAAGATACACCAGAGGCTATAGCGATCATGCCTGCACGCGTAGTGTGCTGAACCGCGTGCCTGCAATGGGACCGCTTCACCTTCTGTCGATCGACACACCTCACGCCAGACCCTTCCAACCTCACCCTCTTCCAGCCCGGGCGCCAACCGCCCGCCTCGCCCGCCCCGGCCCCACCACCTCTTCCACCGCCCGCGTCGCAGCCCGGCCCATCACCCACCGCCTCAGCCCGGCATCGCCGCAGCGTGCCCGCCGCACGCACGTCACGCCCCTCTGTGCCGTGGCGGGCGACATCGATCCGGACAACGCGTCCGTCCTCGTGTGCGGGGGTGGGGGTGTGGCCCTCGAGGTCGCCCGCCGCCTCAAGGACGCGGGCGCCTGGGTGTGGATGCTCCAACGCTCCGACATCAGACGGTGAGTGAGGAGACGGGACGGGTGGTGCACGCACAAAACCACACGAACTCTCCCCCATCCAGTTTTCTCACCCCCATCCCCCATCCATTTTTCCACACACACAGGTCCGAGATCGAAAAGATGATGGCCGTCGTCATCCGGGGCGACGCCACCGTCAAGGCCGACGTGGAAGCCGCCTTCGCCCAGATCGAGGATGTGGACCTGGTCGTCTCCACCATCGGCGGGACGCCCGCGGACCCGACGGCGGACTCGACGGGCAACATCAACCTGATCGAGGCGGCGGCCACCAAAGGCGTTCGCAAGTTTGTCTTGGTCACCTCCATCGGGTGCGGCGACTCGCGGGCCGCCCCGCCCCAGCCCGTCTACGACGTTCTCCAGCCCGTCCTGGTGGAGAAGGACAAGGCGGAAGCCGCGCTCAAGGCGTCCGGGATGGCCTACACCATCATCCGCCCGGGCGGCCTGGCCAACGGCCCTGCGACGGGCTCGGCCGTCCTGACGGCGGACTCCGGCGTGTGCGGGGCGGTCCAGCGGGAGGACGCGGCGGCGCTGATTGTTAAGGCGGCGCTGAAGGGCGTGGCGGACAACAAGGTGCTGTCCGTGGTGGACACGGCCCAACTGTTTGCCAAGGACGGAGTCGTGCCAGCCGTCGAGGCGTTTGTGGTGTGAGAAATGGAGATGTGGAGGCGGGAGGTTTTGGGGGGCTGCAAGGCTCAAATTCGCGCGTTCTTTCTTTTAAAACTGAGAATACTATTCCTAATCGACACGCTCCACGCAGCTGGGCTAAGTTGTTGCGGCGGCGGTGGCGGGGCCTGAGGACGGATGAGCGGCCCTCCAACCGCCCCCCACCCCATCCATTTTTTCTTCTCAACACCCCTAACCGATCACCACACCGCTCGGCCCGCCCTGCCCCGGCCCGATCGCCCGCAATATGCGCGATAGGCCTAAATCAGAGTGGGGCGGCGCCAGCGTGGGCGGCGGCCGGGCGGACGCCGCGACGGAGGCCTGGAGCGCACAGACCAGGTCGGCCGCGGCATCGGCGACGTGAGCCAGCTCCTCGCTCGTACCCAGGGCGCGGTCCACAGCCGCCATGCGGGCCCGGGCGACGGCGCGTGCCCTCCGCTCCGGGTCGGCCAGGGCGGCGCGGCGTTTCAGGTCGGAGGCGGCGGCGGCCAGGCCCGCCGCCGCGGCCGCGACTCGCTCGGCGGCGAGCGGGACTTGGGCGGCCGAGCCGGCGAGGGCGGCGGAGGCGGCAGCGGCCTCGCCTGCGGCAGCGGTGAGGTCGTCATCGGGTATACGGGAGGCGCGGGTGAGGGCCGAGAGGCCGTCAATGAGGGAGAGGAGGTGGGCTTCAATCACAGGTGGGGTGGAGACCGACATTCGCGAGATTTGCATCACCAAAAGTCGGAATGTCGGACTCTCAGACACGCTCGCTCACTTCTGGAAGTAATCGAGCCTCCCCTTTCCATCCCTCTCGCCTCACGCCTCCTCCGTCCGCCTCTCGCCCACACCACAATGCGCTCCCAGGCTGTGCTGCAACTCGCTCGGTGAGATTGATTGATCTCGGAGAGGGTAGCCTGGCCAGGAAAGCGGGGTGAAACAAGCGGGCCCCGCCCGTTTTTTCCGCGCAGAACCTGTCCTGGTCAGCGTCCTCTCTCTCTCATCCCCCACACACCATCGCCAACACACAGGCTGTCCTTTTCCCTGGCGCCGTCCACCCCGCCCGCCCTCTTATTCACCGCCCGCGCAGCCAGCGGCGGCCCCATCAATTACTTTCCCGGCCTGAGCCGCCGCAAGACGCCGACCTCCTCAAAAAACTCGGCCGTCCACAACAACCACCTGATGCCTGAGAGCGGTGGCCGCCACCGCTCTCTGAGTGAAGTCGACGCCCTGGCCGTCCGCCGGTGGGCCTTCCCTCGCGGGTCCATGTCCGACCCGTCGCACTCGCGTCCCTCCCTCGCCCCGGGCGTGTACGTCGTTGAGGGCGGCCCCGCCGTGTCCACGCCGGGCTTCCATCCTATCCGTTTTTCTGTGGCCGACCCGGACTGGGTGGCGTCAGTGCCCGACCACCGGGCGCCGGCGTAGGAATGTAATGAGGAGAGGAGAGCGCACGGCAACAATGCATGCGGCAGTTAGGTGGCTGTATGTGTGTGCATGGCGATTAGTTGAGAGCGACCCCTAGGAGGGTTTTTGTCTTTCCCCCCCCCATCGCCCCCCCCCCTCTTTCCCCCATATGGCCGCCGCCCCCGCTCCCATTTGATTGTGCTCGTGCGCGTGTGTGTGCGTGCATGAAGCGCAGAAGCGCGGCCCCTTCTAATCCATCCGTGTTTGTTGACTTAGTGCGTGCGTATGTGTGTGTGTGTGTGTTGACAACCAACCAACCAACAAACCTTTTTCTGTCAACCACTCAGCCTGTACAGCTCACGCACCGCCCGCCGCTCCTCCACCAACGCCCGCTCCAGGCGTGGGGCAGCGACCAGGGCGGCGACCTGGCGCTGCGCGGACGCGACAAAGCCGGCCGCCAGCAGGAGCGCCGCCGACCCGGGCGCACCCCCGAGCACGGCCTTGCAGCCCGCATCAAACCCGGCTGCCACCAGGGACAGCCCGGCCAGGGCGCCCGCCCCGGCCAGCCGGGTCGCCCGGGACCGGGCGACCAGCAGGGCCTCCGTGTCCGCCCCGGGCGGCACCCCCCGGACGCCGACCTCGGCCGCCGCCATCCATTCGGCCATGGCCCGGGGCCCGTCCCGGCTGGCGGTCGCGGCGGCCTCTGTCGCGACGACCAAAAAAGCGGTGGCCAGCGGGCCGACGGCCGGCCGGGCCAGCCAGGCGGCCAGGGACGCGCCCAGGCGCGGGGCGACCAGGCCGATGCCGGAGGGTAGGAGGTGCAGGGCCAGGCTCCCCATCAGCAGGGGGCCCATGGCGGACGGGGTGAGGCGGAGGGGGAGGTAGGAAGCGTCGGCCGATCCCAGGACGACGGGCGAGGCGCCTGGGCTAGGGGGCGAGGAGGAGGGGGTGCTCTCTGCCGCCGCCGCCGCCGCCGCCGCCACCACCTCCAGCGGCGGCGGCACCTCGCCTCTCACCCCCGCCGCCTCGCTCGCCGCCCCCCACGCCGCGTAGGCCGCCCAGGGCGAGCCCCCGCCGGCCGCCCCTCTCAGCGGTGCCGCCCGCCGTCGACGATACACGACCAACGGCAGGCGGACCTCCACTTGTGTCAGCCACACCGCGGCCGCGACCAGGGAGAGCGAACCGGCCAGCACACCCCCGCCCGCAGCGGCGATGCGGGCGGCAGACCAGCCTGACGCCAGGAGGGTGGAGGCCAGGGCTCGGAGGGAGGCCTCATACCCGGTCACGACCGCGACTGCTATCAACAAGGACACTCCATCCCCTAGGCCGTGCTCGTCCACCGCGTCTGCCAGCCAGCGGGTGACTAGGGCGCCCGCGACCAGCTGGGCCGCCGTCCAAAATATGAAGGAGGAGCGGTTGGAGATGGATAATGAAGAAAACGGGAAGAGGGCAGCCGCGGTGCGCCACCCCGCGACGGCCGCGAAGAATGTGGTCGCGACCTTGGACACAACGCCGTGTTCCGCCTCCCCTGCCCGCCCACCCGCCCGCAGGGCGTTCAACCACCGGCGTAAGGGCGGGTCCAGCAGGCCGGGGATGTACGCCAGGTGGATGAGGGCGAACAGCCAGGAGGCGTTGATGGATGGACCAATGCCGAGGCCGAGTAAAGAGGTGGCGGTGGAGGGCGGGTCCGCGCCGGCCAGGGCATCCCCGGACATCATCTCCGCCTGGGCCTGGGGGCTGATAGCAGTCAGCCCGCCCGCCACCCCGGAGGCCGCGGCTTCCACGCCCACCCCGCCCGTCGCGGCCGCGACGGCGGCTGCAGCGCCGAGCACAGCGGCCGACCCACCGCCGCTGGCCTGAAATCCCGCTAGCGGGGCGGCCTGGCCGAACCGGATGGCGGCGACGACGGCCAGGGTGATGCCCAGGCGGTGCAGGAGTTCAGGGGAGCCCAGGGCGGGGACGAGGCGGATGAGGAGGGCGCGGAGGGTCGAGACTGTGTGGGAAAAAAAAAGGAGAGGGTTGGAGATGGGACCCCACGCCTGGGGCGAGCAGCAGTAAAGAGGGAGGCACACACGCACACCCCCCACCCTCCTCTCCTTACCTGCCCCCGTCGGTGCCTCCTCATCCGCGGGCTGGTCCACCAGGAGCAGGGCGGGCGCAGAGGTGGAGGCGGCGGCGGCAGCGCTCCCAGCTCCTTCCCAGCCAACCCCAGCCTCGGCCGCCAGGGCGGCTGGATCGTAGGCAACAAAGGCTTCCGCTATGCGAGCGGCGCCACCGCTGCCAGGGTCAGCGGCGGACCCGTCTCCGCCATCCTTGCGACGGCCCGGGCCGGACGGGGCCTGGGTGGCGGCGGTGGCGAGCCTGCCTCGTGGGTGATGGGGTTGGCGTGGCCGGACGCATCGGCGCGTCGAGCAGCAGAGGGCTGGCGCCTGTGGCCGCGCCGCTGGCGCGCTGGTGGAGGTGATGCTGGCCATGTGAGCAGGTGGCAAGTGACTGCCTGGTCTATCCAGGGCAGGTCGCAGTGTACACGCAGCGCGCCGGGGCGTGCGCGCTGCAAAGCAAAAAGAAGAGTTGTGACAGAGCCAACACACATTTTTTCACTCGTCAGATGCCGCCTCCTCTTTCATCCTCCCGCCTGGCGGCCGCCGCCGGCCACGCCTGGGCGGCGGCCACCTGTCGCACTGCCTGGGCCACCAGCCGTGCACCGCGCGCGCGCGGCATGTCGTCCCGTCCCGCCCCACCCACGGGCGGCACGACGGCCGATCCCATCACAGTCGACCTCCTCGGCAGCCCGGCCTCCTCCTCGTCGGCCCGGGTGGACGCCTACGACGGCACCGGCTTCGAGGTCGGGGGCGTGCGGGTGGAGGGCTCCCTCCTGGTCGCCCCGGGCGGGCTGGTCGCGGCCTGGGCGCCCCAGCGCTTGGCTGAGGTGGACGCGGACGCGCTGGCCGCGGTGCGCCTGCTGGGGCCGACCCCGCCTACCCTCCTCATCCTGGGGGTCGGCGCGCGCCCTGCCCGGGCCCCGCCTGCCGCCCTGGCCGCGCTGGCTGGGGGTGTTACCGGCATTGAGGCCCTGCCCACCCCACAGGCGGCCGCCCTGTACAACGTGCTGAGCCAGGAGGGGCGGAGCGTGTGCGCGGCGCTCCTACCGGCGGGCGAGGTTGAAGAGTAGGAGGTGGTTGTAGAAAACAAAAAGAAATTAAAATAACAGAAAAAAAAAACACAAAAACCCCGTCTCCTTTTTTCTCAGGCTGCCGCCCGCTTGCCCCGTTTCTTGGCGGGAGCGTCCGGCGTGGATGGTCCCGCGACGACGGCGGAACCAACCGCCTTGCCCTTTCCCTTCTTCTTGGCCAGCCACACCGTCGCGTCGCCCGCGGCCAGGGACACGTGCTCGACGTTGCGCCCCTCCCCCGCGGCCGCCTTCTCCGCGGCGGCTGCGTCCGCGTCGGCGGGTACCAGGCCGGCCGTGCCTGGGGAGGCCGGTGCCCGGCGGACGCGCTTGGCGGGGGCAGCGGGCGTCGCAGGCGTCTCCGCTGCGCCGCATTCCGCCTTGACCTTTTTGACCTCGCGCTCCAGGCGGGCCACCAGCCCCGCTTTCAGCAGCCCCTTGACCTCCACGCCCCGGGCCGCCAGGGCGGCCCGCAGCTGGGGCACAGTCAGGTAGGCCGGAACAGGCCCGGCGCCACCGTCCAGCAGTGCCGGCATCTCGGGCGCGCACTTGGACGCAAACAGGCGCGGCGCGGACTTGGTAGGCGCGGCCGCCCCACCACCACCGCCCAGGGCTGCCTTCCCGGGCGGTGGCTGGCAGGCCTCGCACGCGTACGCCGTGCGGGCATTGATGTCCCAGGAGACCACCTTCCCCCCACACTTGGCGCACCTGGGGCGGTTGTACACCACCCGCCGGGCGGCCTTGTCGTGGAAGGAAGCCGCCGCGAGCTCGGGCGGGACGGTGATGATGGACCCGCACTCGAACCCGGCCCGCATTTGGCGGACGCTCTCGGCCCACACCGCCTCGAATTGGGGGCGGGTGATCGCCGCCGCGGGCGTGTCCGGGTGGACGCCCGCAAAGTGCAGGATCTCGGCGCGGTAGATGTTGCCGACCCCGGCGATCGCTTCCTGGCGCATCAGCTCAAAGCCGACGCTGCGCCGGGACGACCGGAGGGCCGCCCAGAACCGCTCCGGGTCGGCGTCGGAGCGCAGGGGGTCGGGGCCCAGGGTGGACAGCAGGCCGGCGAGGACCTCCGGCCCGCCGGACTCGACCGTCATGGCGGACAAGTGGGTGACGACGGACCCGTCGGTGGCTTCCAGGCGCAGGCGCGTCGTGGCCGTGGGCGGTGGTTCGGCGGCCGGGTCGAAGGCGGCGTGGCGGCCGGCCATGCCGAAATGGACGCGGACGACGACCGCGTCGGCTGGGATGATGAGCGGCGCTGCTTTGGTCGTCCGGCCCGCCTGGGCGCCGCCGCGCGTGAACACGTAGGCCAGGTTTTTACCGACAGCTTGCACGTCGTGGAGGACACGTGTGTTGATGGCGGCCGCGCCTTCCGTGAAGCGGGCGTTGGGCGAGGTGGCCTTGAACACCTTGCCCTTGAGGGCTTTGGCGTGTTGGTGCTGGGTGCGGTGGACCTGGTGGCCTTCAACCATGGCGGGGCTGGATTGTCCGCCCAGAGAGGAAGGCCGGAGAGAGAGAAGGAGGGAGGAAAAAAGGGGGGGGGGTGAGAAAGGGGGTGAAAGAAAAAGAGAGCGGGGCGGCCACGTCGGAGCGCTAGTAAGTGGAGCTGTTTTGCGGGGGCAGCTCCCGCAAGGCGATCCACTAATTCACACGCCCAGGTCACCCCAGCGCACCCCCTTTGTCTTTCTACGAACCTGGATGTGTGGAACAAGGAGATGAGGCGGGGAGTGATCAGCGTGCGCAGTCTGCGCATGCAAGAGAAAAAGAGATGTAAGAGGTGCTCCCGCTCCTTTCATCTTCAACAGAAATCATTTCAGCCCGAGCCTCTGCACACCACACACCACACACCACCCGCCTCACCCAGCCATGGGCGCCGCCTTCACCAAGCATGACCATCCTGCGCAGTGCGTTTTGTTTAGATCATAAGGGAGAGAAAATACTCCGCCCCCGGGCGCGTCCCACATTGACCAAACCCACCTTCTCCTCTCCCTTTTTCCACCAGCCCCGCCCGCCAGGTCACCGACACGGATAAGGCCGTCCTCCAGCTGAAAACCCAGCGCCGTCAGCTGACGGCCCAGAGGACAAGAGTGAGTAAACAACTGGAGAGAGGTCGGGATGGTCGGGCTTTCATATCTGTCCACATCCTCTCTCAACCCCCTCCCTCCACCCATCCACCCCTCCCTCCACCCATCCACCCATCCATCCACCCATCCACACAGCTCGACGCCCTCATCGCCCGGGAGGATGGCCTGGCTCGGGCGGCCCTGGCTTCCAAGGCCCGCCCCGCCGCCCTGGCGGCCGTGCGCCGCAAACGCCTGCTCACCCAGCAGGCGGCGGGCGTGGACGCCTATGCCGAAAAAGTCGACGGCGCGCTCGCGACCCTGGATGGGGCGGCCCGGTCGGCCGCCGTGTTTGGGGCGTTGCGGGCGGGCGCGGACGCGCTGGCCACCCTGCAATCCTCCCTGCCCGTCGCGGCCATCGAGCGCCTGGCCTCCGACTCGGCCGCCGCACGGGAGTACGAGGAGCGGGCGGCGGCGGCCTTGGCGGCCTCCCCAAGTGCGGCTGCAGATGAGGAGGCCGCCCGGGCCGAGCTGGCGGCGCTGGAAGCGGCGGTCGGGGCGGAGGAGGCTGCCGCCCTGCCGGCGGTGCCGGGGCATGCGCTGGGTGTGGAGGAGGAGGCTTTACCGGCCGTGCCGGGTGGGAAGGTGGAAGGTGCACGGCGGGCGGAGGAAAGGGCGCTGGCTGCTGCCTGAAAGTTCAGGGGAAAAGGATAGTTGCTGTAGACCGTCATCAAATCGGCGCGAGCATCGAAAACATTTTTGTCGCTCTCCCTCCGATGCGCCCGCCCCTGGTGGGGTCGCCTCTCCCATCCACCTCTGCGCCGACTCAGCAGTCAACTGCACTGCCGCGCTTCCACGCCTCCGAGGGGCGCAGAAACCAGCCTGGTAAAGGCGCAACAACGACGACACCCTCTGCAGCGCCGCCGACCCGCTTCACCTCTCGCCGCCGCCTGCAGCCGCCGCGGCGACCCCTGGACACGACGCTGGCCTGGGGCGACTGCGTGGCCCTGTTGTGCACACAGTTGGCGAGTAGATGAGGAAAGATGAGAGCAGGCGGGAGGAGGACTAGGTGTTTCCGGCCCCGCCCAACTCTCTCATCACATCATCTTATCTTCTCCTTCCCCGTCATCAGGCCTCCGAGGATATCCCCATCGCCGAGGCGGGCGCCCTTGGCTCCATCATGGTCGTCGCCTTCGTGGCCGTCGCGGCGGCGAAAGGCGACTACGGGGTGGCGCCCCCTCCCGGCCTGGACGCGTTCTCCAGGCGGCGGGCGATGGTGCGGGCCCTGCTGTCGGCGGGGACGACCTGGGGGGTCGGGGTCGGCGCGACGCTGGTGTGCGACGCCCTGCTGCTGAGGTGCCACGCGGTCTCGCCCACCGCGTTCCTGTCAGCCACCAGCGCGGTGGCGGCCGCGGCGGGCGCGGCGGGCGCGGGCGCGGGCGTGGCTGGGCACGGCGCGCCGCCCATCGCCGAGGTGTTGGTCTCTGCCCTCGTCACGCTCTGTTCCTGGCGGGGCATCCACGCGGGGCTGCGGGGGATCCTGTTGTAGAATGAGGTGAGAGGTGCAAAGAGGAAGGTGAGGAGACACAGGTACACCACTCACACACACACACACACACACACACACACACACACACACACACACACACACACACACACACACACACACACACACACACACTCACGCACGCACGCACACCCCCACATAAAAAACACACCCTCATTTCCTTTTTTTTTTTTTTTTTTTTTTTTTCTTCCCATTCTCACCCATCCAGCCGCCCGCTCCACAGGCCCTGGCCCCTGGCCGCCACGGCAGCCTTCCTGGCAGCCGCGACCTCCATCTCCGCGGGCGTCCGCCGCCGCATCGCCTTGCTGCCCGGCGGGCGGGTGACGGCAGAGGTAAAGGTGCCGCCCGCCCCGCCGCCCGTCCACCAGGCGGTGCGCTCTGCGCCCGTCGAGGTGGCCGTCGTCCAGGACGCGACCGACGGGGCCGGCCGGGCGGCGTGGCCACCGTGCGCCTGGTGCAGGTGCTGCTGGGCCGTCGCGTCCTCCAGCGTCACCGTCGCGGCAGCATCCACCACCAGCGGCGGCGCGGCGTCGCCCGGGTGGACGAGGGCGAGGGTGGCTGCAGCGCCCGCTAAAACGGGCGCCGGCCCCACCAGGGACCCGCCGACCGTCGCCGCCCGGGCCCGGGACGCGCCCACGGCGGCCGCCGCCGCGTCAGCGGCCTCGCCGGGCGTGCCCGGCACCGCCCCGCTGTCCGCTCGAGCCAGGGCGGCCGGGCTGCCGGCCCCGCCCTCGCTCGGCGCCCAGTCGGCGGTGTTGAGGGCCCGCCACAGGAGGCCGGGGCCCTGCTGCTGCGTGAGCGGGCGCCCAGGGGGTGACCCCGCCTCCGCGTCCCCGCCCTCGCCGCCCGCACCACCGCCCGCCCCCGACCGGGGCGTGGTCGGGACGGAGGAGGGCGTGAGCGCCGCAGCGTCTTCGGGGCCGCTGCCCTCCACCGGGCGGCGCCGGGGTGGCGGGGTGGGCGCGCCCGACCGGGGCGGCGAGGCGGCCAGGGCGGCCTCCGCGGCCGCCACCGCGGCTTCCACGTCGCCCTCCTCCCCGCGCCGGGCGGCGGCCAGGACGACCCAATCGGCCGCGTCCGTCTGCGTGGCCGCGTGCGCGCAGCCCGGGGGTGGGGGGGTGGGCGCTGCAGCAGGGGGCGTGGCCGCGCTGGCCCCGCCGCCCGCCTTGCTCACTTTCATGCACACAAAGAGGCCGCGCACCGCGGAGGCAAAGGTCGCGCCGGCCGGGGCGGGCGCGGGCGGGGGCGGGCGGGCGGTGAGGATGGAGTAGGAGGAGACGGCGGGGCGAGGGGCCGCCCGGGGCGGCCGCGCCATCGCCGCCGCCGGCGCGGCCAGGCGCTGGGACGACGCCGCGTGCGCCTCAGCGGCCGCCCGGTCGGCGGGGGCGGCGGGGCCGCCGGGGGCCGGGGCGGGCTGGATTTGGGCCGCCGCCGCCTGTGGGGGACGCGCGTTTGGGTGGGAGGGTAGGGGCGGGACGGTGAGTTTTGCTTTCTCGGCAGCCCACTGCCGAGCGCGGGCCGGCCTCGCCGTGCCCGCCGGGCGTGCAGGGGTGGGGTGGGGGCGGGCCTCTGGAAGCGCGCCGCATGCGTCGCGCGTTCTGCCATTTTTCCGTCACAGTTCCCGGGCCCTTCCCACCCGTGTCTGCCACCAGTCAACGCACCGGCACATTGGGCGATGTCACAGGCGGCGTATCCGGGGCTGCGCCGGGGCGGGCCACGGCCAGGGCGGCCTTGGCAAAAGCGGGCGCGCCCGCGAGCGGCCCGGCAGTAGCGGCGGGCGCGTTGGTCGCGTCGCCAAAGGGGGTGCGCATGGTTTTCGGATGGGTGGAGTGCGTGCCGGTTTTTTTTATATGTATATGTAGGTGTATAGAACGAGCGACAAGCTCGCGTGTCGGTGACAGCGGCGTGTTAGGCAGGCGGGGGCGAGACGCGCAGGACGTTTTTATGGCAATATATGAAGTAAGAGAAAAAAAAAATACAAGAGAACAGACTCTGACTTTGCGGGGTGTCTTCTCCCGTCACATGGCGGCCCCTACCCCCACCCCGACCACCCGGCGCGCCCGAGCGGGCGCCCGCTCGGGGGCCCGCTTAGAGGGGCGTGCGCGCCCCTCTGCTTCTTCCTCAATCGCGACCCTCTTGCGCCGCTTGACAGACCCGGCTGACACGCGGGCCGCCCTCGCCATGGCGCTCCTCATCCTGATAGGCGAAGCCCTGCTGACGGGCCTCATCATCAAGCGGGTGCCCTGTGAGTGTCGTGGTGGCGCGGGCGAGTGGGACAGCTGCCTGCTATGCACGCAAGATGCCCTGCCCTGCTCTCTCTCCCGCGACAACCCTGCTGCATCATGCAATCTCACCCATCCTCCCCCTCATACCCCCTCACCCCCGTTCGCAGACACGGAGATCGACTGGTCCACCTACATGGAGCAGCTGACCGCGATTGACAAGGTGTGGGTGGGGGTCGGGACGGATGCACAGAGAGAGAGGCGTGTGCGCCTGCCTCCCCTCCTGCGTCCTCTCTCTCTCTTCTCCATCCCGTCCATCCCCAACCCCCCTTTTTCTTTTTCACACAGGGCGAACGCGACTACGCCCGCATCGGCGGGGCCACGGGCCCGCTCGTCTACCCCGCCGGCCACGTCTGGCTGCACAGGGGCCTGCGGGCGGTGACGGGCGGCGGCGACGTACGGGCGGCCCAGGCGGCCTATGGCGGCCTCTACCTCCTCTCCCAGGCGCTGGCCTTAGGCCTCACCCTCTCAGCGCGCGCGGTCCCGCCGCTCGCCCTGCCGCTGCTGGCCGCCTCCAAGCGCCTGCACTCCATCTACGTGCTGCGCCTGTTTAATGACTGCTGGTCCGCGACGCTGGTGAGCATGTGGGAAGGGAGGTGGGGTGTGGTGATTTTTTTCCCCTCCGATTTTTTCATCCATCAAAAACCCTCCACCATATGGGCCATTGCCTCATTCCTCTCAACACGCGCACGCAGGCGTACCTCGCCGCCGCCCTCTTCCTGGCCGGCCGGGTCTCCACCTCCATCATCGCCTTCTCCGCCGCCGTGTCCGTCAAAATGTCGGCCCTGCTGTTCGGGCCGCCCATGCTGGTGGCGTGCCTGCGGTGGGCCACCCCCCGGGCGGTCGGGGTGGGTGTCCTCGGCGGCGGGGCGCTCCAGGTCGCCCTGGCGTCGCCGTTCCTGGCGGCCGCGCCCTGGAGCTACGCGGCCCGGGCCTTTGAGCTCAGCCGGGCCTTCCTGTACAAGTGAGCGAGATAGAGAGAGGGGAGACACGTTGGATGGCGGGGCGTTTCTCTTGCCTCTCTTTTTCCTCCTCTCCTCTCCTCTCCCTCCTCTCCTCTTTTCTCGTCTCACGCACCGCACGCTCACACACGTCAACCTCCCATTCCTCTTTCTCAGGTGGACCGTCAACCTGCGGTTCCTGCCCGAACCCGTCTTCGCCTCGCCCGCCCTCTCCCTGTCCCTCCTGGCCACGCACGCGGCCCTGCTGGCCGCCTTTGCCTGCACCCGGTGGGTGGACGGCGAGGCAGGGGGGCTCCCCGGCGTCGCCGCCCGCTTCTGGGCCCGCGGCTTTGGGGCGACCCGCATTGTCACGGCCCGCACCACCCGGGCCGCCACCTCCAAGGCTGCCCCCCCTCGCCCCCCGCCCGGCCCGACCCTCGCCCTGCTGGCCACCGGCAACCTTGTCGGCATCGCGGCCGCGCGCTCCCTGCACTACCAGTTCTACGCCTGGTATGCGCAGAGCCTGCCCCTCCTGCTGTGGGGGGTGGACGTGGAGGGGGTGGTGGGGAGGGTGGTGGGAGGGCGGAAGGGGCGGGCCCGGCCCAACCCGGCGGTGCGGGCGGCCGCCGCCTGCATCCGCCTGGGCGCCTGGGCGGGCGTGGAGGCCGCCTGGAACGTCTACCCGGCGACGCCGGCATCGTCAGGGCTGCTGACGGCCCTGCACGTGCTGGTCGTGGTGGGTCTGGCCTGGGCACCGGCCGGCTGGACGCGGGTGGGTGGTGGAGGTGGTGGAGGGGGGGCGCGCGGCGAGGGGCGGGTGAGTTGAGTCTGAAAATCTAGATTTTGGCGCTCATTTTTCAGTTTTTCGTTTGGGCGCGCTTTCTTCTTCTCTCAAATGGCCGACGCCGCCGGGTCGGACCCGTCCTCTGGGTCGACCCTGGTGTCAGAACGGCTGCGAGGGGGGCCGTACACGCCACACATGGCGCGAGGGCGGGCGGCGGGCGACGTGGGCGAGGTGAGAGGAGGAGGGGGGATTGAATGGCGTCGATCGGGTTCTCTCTCGTGTCGCAACTAGCCCTACGCATTTCGTCCCTCTCTTCCTCGACCGCGGCTCACTGAGCCCGCCGTCCCCACCCATCACCACCTCCGCACCTGGGCTTTGCCATTGTTTGTCTTCATGGCTGGTTGGTGCGGCAATGCCCAAAGCGCTGGACTAGGCGCCGGTGCGGGCGAGGAAGCGTGCACTTCTTCTCCCGCCTTTCGCTCTCACCCCCCGCCCTCTCCCCCATTTTTGTTTTTCTCACCGCCCCCACAGGCCGACGCCTCCTCCCGGCCGCCGCCACCCCAACACCAGCAACACGCCGCCGCCTACACCACCCCACTCAACCGGTCGCCCGCTCCCATAGGGGCTGTGGCCGCCCTGATCCTTGAACCCAGTCCAGCTCCTGGAGCGGGGCGGCGGGCAGCGCCCGCGCCAGCTCCCGCCCTGCGCGGCGCGTTCCAGTCACCCGCCCGGCGGGGCGGGGGTGGGGGGAGTATGGGGGGGGGGGGCGGGTCCGCCGCCGCCCCTGCGTCCACCGCCCGGGCCCCGCCGCCGGCGGCCTCGCCCTCCGATCGCAAGCGAGGCGGGCGGGGCGCGGCAGCCGGCGGCGCGCCACCTTCCTCCCGGGCCAGTCTGTTCACGCCGCCGCCCGTGCCCGTCGCCAAGCGCGCGCGAGGCGGCGGTGGCGGCGGCGCGGCCGGCGGGTCTGCGCGCGTCCAGGGCGCCTCCCCTGCCGCCGCCGTCCCCACGCCCGCCGCCGCCGCCCCACCCCGCCCGGGGCGGCTTAATCCGGTGCTTGCTACGTCCACACCTCGCCGCCCCGCCGGCCCGCACCCTCACCCTCGCCGCCTGTCGGTTTCAGAAGCGCTGGACGCGGCCTTGGATGCAGAGCCGGGTGCGGTCGTGGTGGCGGCCACGGCCGCGCGCGCTCTTGGGGCGCGCCGTGGTGGCAGGGCCGCTGCCGCGACCACATCTACCCGTAGCGGCGGCGCCGCCCTGCCCCTGCCCGCCGCCGTCGTCGAGGCCCGCGTCCGGTGGGCGGTGCGGCACGCGCGCGGCCCTGCGACGGTGGCGGCCGCCCGTGTGCCAGCTGCTCGCCTTTCCACTGCCACCGGCCCGCCCCTGACCCGGGGCCGGGCAGCGACCGTGGCGGCGGTTGCGGCGCTAGGGACCGGGAAGGGGCGTGGTGGGCGGCGGTGATTACGAGCGAGAGCGCGAGCGAGAAAGAGATGGAGGGGTACAAAACGGTGGGGGTTCAATGTGAACGAAATATGGAGGCGGGAATTCTTCCCTGTTTCGATACGCGCGCGTCATGGTGCCCTCCCTCTCTCACACACTACAGACATAACAGCCCATCTACCGACGCACCTCGAACCGGGCCTCGAGGCCGTATACGCCCACCGTGTCCTTGCCCTTCTCACAAAACTCGACCCAGTCCCCCTCGGCCAGGTCGACGTCCTCGAAGACCGAGCCCGCTTTCGTGGTCACGCTGAAGCCGTCGCCCAAGTGCAGCTTGGTGGGTTCGATGCCCCGGCAGTCGAAGCCGCATATCGGCACCCAGGCGCCCTCGTCGTCCGGACCGGCCAGCGGGCGGGTCACGTTTTTGACGGTCGATTCAACAACGATGGAGGCCGCGTGCTTGGAATCGCGCACCCACTTGCAAACAAAGTTAGCGACACCCCGGGAGCCGGGCAGGTCGTGTTCCTCAGCGGCCGTCACGCGGACACCCTGCTTCTCGTCCTCGCCGGCCGAGTTTTTGACCTGGGAAAGGAGGAAAGAGAGAGAAATGCATGAGGTTGAGACGACGAGGAGAGTGCGGGGTAGGTCCAGTCGCTGCTGCCACTCTCCCTGTTTCTCTTTGAAAAAAACGCACGTCCATCACGTAGGTGTACCCCGCGGGCAGGGACAGGCTTGCCACGTTTTCCAATTTCTCGGCGCGAAGGCAGAGGAGGAAGAGGACCATGGTGACGGAGGAGAGTGGGCGGCTGTCGGGGAGGAAAAGGTTGAAGAAGCGAGTGAAGGAAAAAGGAGAGCGGCCGCAGGCCTTCTCGTTTTAGTTCACGCACAGCGAGTGTGCTTCAATGAGGGGCAATCTGAGTGCTCAGAGCTCAAGCAAACGTGTCTGGCTACGCGAGAGCGGTTGGGCAGCGGGCGGGCAGGGGAAAGGGCTGCTCAGATTGGCGGCGGCGCGAGAGACTCACCCAGGACAAAAATGTAGAGTGAAGCCGGGCCGTCGTGCTTGACCAGTCCCCGACCACTCTCTGGATTTTTCAAACGCCCGCGCCTCCCTCCACCCCGCACTCGCACACCCCACCATGCACACCTCCCTGTCCCGCCGGGCTGTGGCCGCACCCCTCCAGGTACGGCCAGACCCCTAGAGAGAGAGTGATAGAGAGCGATGAGAGAGCCAGCGTGGGTGGTGCTCTGCTTCCTTGGAGCGCGCATGCGCAACGGCTCTCTCTATATCCCGCCTGTACCCTGCCAGGGCCGTCCGCGGCGTCACTTTCTCCTGATTCCCACGGTCAGGCGGAGGGCGGATGATCCTGTCCACTGGGGATATGCAAATCGCACTCCGACGTCGCGGCCGCGCCTCGCAACTCCGCTCCCCCGGAGGGACAATAAAAACCCAATGCCGCTCTTTTCACCTCCCTCTTCACTCACTCTCCAGGCCCGCCCCTCCGCCGCTCACCGCCGGGCCGGGCCGCCATCTGCCCTGCCCCCGACCATGATCGACCCGGTGGACGCCATGGTCAACGCCGCCCGGCGCAAGGTAATGATGAGACGGAAAAAAACACACACGGAAAAAAAGCGCGCGGCGCTTCTCAACCTGGACCGACCAGCGCTCACCCTCCCCTCTCTCAACTCCTCCTCCCCTCAGATCGCCGAGGAGACCGGCACCCAGGTCTCCGCCCTGCGCAACCCCATCGCCGAGTTCGGCTTCCGGGCCCGGGCGGCGTGGCGGGTCATGTTCCCCGCCCGCGCCCGCCCCGCCTCGTCCCTCACCCCAAAGGAGGCCGGGAAGCAGCGCCTGCGCATGATCCTGGTCGCCGACCGGTGCGGCATGGCCGCCGCCTCGCTCTCCGACATGAAGGCCGCCGTCGTCCGCGTGCTGGCGGACTACGTGGAGGTGGACGGCGGGGAGGACCTGGTTGAGATCAAGGTCTCGTCGGACCAGGAGCTGGGGACGGTCTACTCGGTCGCAGTCCCCGTCCGCCGGGTCAAGCCGTCCGCGCGGACGATGGGCGACGGGCGGGGCGACACCGTCATGCCGGGGCCGGGCGGGGCGGAGGTCGCCATTTCCTGGGAGGCCCTGGCGGAGGAGGCGGACAAGGACCCGGCGGCGCGGTTCCCGTACGGGGTGTGAACGTGAGAATGAGAGAGATGAGAGATGAGAAGAAAGAAAAAAAAAATGGCTGACGGGTTAAGGAGGGTTTGTGTGAGAGATTTTCCTTCCGTGCTACAAACATAGAAAGGCGACTTTCTCTCTCTCTACCCGGCCCACACGCCAATTTCATCCGCGTCCAGGACGGTGTCGCCCTCCAGTGGCCCAGGGCCCGCCCGGCCGTTGATGGGCGGGTGAGGCTGTCGCCGCACCACCCGCCTCGGTGCCTGGGCTGGTGGCCCGCGCCCTCCTCCTCCTCCCCTGCGCCGCCGGATCCAGCCCCACACCACGTACACCGCCCGGGAGGCGATGATCAGGGTGACAGTCGACGTGACGAGCTGGTGAGAGGGTGCGAGGAAAAAGGGTGCGTGAGGGAGGAGGAGCACACGCCCCATATCTGGGCGCTGGTAGTGGTCACCTCATCCCCTCTCTGCCCCCTCCTGCTGCTGCTCTCTCGCTCTCCTGTACCTTGTTCCCGCTCCGCCCAGCCCCGGCCTCGCCCAAGCCACCCATGCCCTCTGCGGTGGCTGAAATGGTGGGGGCGCGGGGCGGGGCGGGGCGGACGGGCCAGGACAGGGTGCCCGCTGAGAAGGATGAGGAAGGCGCGGGCGCGCCGTCGCCCGCGCGCTTTGCTCTCTCTGCGCCGCCGCCGCCGCGGTCCGCGGACAGCTCGAACCCGCCGCCGCCCGGGTCCGAGCGGGAGAGGGCGGCTCCCATTGGTGGGGGCAGCGGTAAGAGTGTAGCTGCAGGTTGCCCTGGCGTGTGCGCGCGCGGCGCAGAAAGATGAATTGGGCGAGTGGGCGAGCGTTTCGCAACCCCTCTCATCACCATCGTCTCTCTCCTCCTGTGTGTGCGCCCGCCCCGCTCCGTCTCCATTTCCCATTGAAAACCCCAAACAGGGGGTCGGCAGTCATGTGTCAGTTACAGCGCTTCAACCGCACACACACCACCAGCCCAAAAGGGTTTCCCTCTTCTCTCTCTCTTCTCCATTTGGGGAAAAAAAATAAAGACTCTCCCTCCAGCAGCTCCTCAATCCCAGCTCTCTCTCTCCACAGCACACCGTTTGGGGGGGGAGTACGCGCGGCGCACGCCCTGGGTATTTTCGCCGGGCGACAATGTGCGTGTATAAAAACAAAAAAAGGCGGTAAAAAGGGACGCACACACACTAGAACACACACCAGGCGCAAGCTTTTTTGTTGTTGTTGTTGTTGTTGTTGTTGGTTGTTGCGAGGCGCCTCCTTCCATTTAGTCGACCTCCTCAATCTTGGGGCCGGCACCCGCGCCACCCTCCGGCGCGGCGTCCGGGGCGCCACCGCCACCGCCGCCCGCGCCCGCGCCGTACATCTTGGAGATGATCGGCCCGCACACGCCCTCCAACTCCTTCAGCTTGTGCTCCAGCTCCTCCACCTCGGCCAGCTGGTTGTTGTCCAACCACTCCACGGCCGCGTCCACCTCCTTCTCCAGGGTGGCCTTGTCGCCGGCCGGCAGCTTGGAGGCGACGGCCTCGTCCTTGACCGTGTTGCGCATGTTGTACGCGTAGTTCTCCAGCGCGTTGCGCGCCTCCACCCGCTTCTTGTGCTCCTCGTCCTCCGTCTTGTACTTCTCGGCCTCCTGCACCATGCGCTCGATCTCGTCCTTGGACAGGCGGCCCTTGTCGTTGGTGATGGTGATCTTCTCGCGCTTGCCGGTGGTCTTGTCCTCGGCGGACACGTTGAGGATGCCGTTGGCGTCGATGTCAAAGATGACGTTGATCTGGGGCACGCCCCGCGGGGCGGGCGGGATGCCGGACAGCTCGAACTTGCCCAGCAGGTTGTTGTCCTTGGTGCGGGAGCGCTCGCCCTCGTACACCTGGATGAGCACGCCCGGCTGGTTGTCCGAGTAGGTGGAGAAGATCTGCTCCTTCTTGGTGGGGATGGTCGTGTTGCGGGGGATGAGGACGGTCATGACGCCGCCCGCCGTCTCCAGGCCCAGGGACAGGGGCGTCACGTCCAGGAGCAGCAGGTCCTGCACCTTGGCCGACCCCTCGCCCGACAGGATGGCGCCCTGGACGGCCGCGCCATAGGCGACCGCCTCGTCCGGGTTGATCGACTTGCACAGCTCCTTGCCGTTGAAGAAGTCTTGCAGCAGCTGCTGGACCTTGGGGATGCGGGTGGACCCGCCGACCAGGACGACGTCGTGCACGGTCGCCTTGTCCATCTTGGCGTCGCGGAGGACCTTCTCGACCGGGTCCATGCACTTGCGGAAGAGGTCCATGTTGAGCTCCTCAAAGCGCGCACGCGTCAGGGACGAGTAAAAGTCGACGCCGTCCGCCAGGGAGTCGATCTCGATGGAGGTCTGGGCGGACGAGGACAGGGTGCGCTTGGCGCGCTCGCACGACGTGCGCAGGCGGCGCAGGGCGCGCGGGTTGTCGGTGATGTCCTTCTTGTGCTTGCGCTTGAACTCCTGCACGAAAAAGTTGACCATGCGGTTGTCAAAGTCTTCGCCGCCCAGGTGGGTGTCGCCCGCCGTGGCCTTGACCTCGAAGATGCCCTCCTCGATGGTCAGCAGGGACACGTCGAAGGTGCCGCCGCCCAGGTCGAAGATGAGGACGTTCGCCTCGCCCGCGGAGGACGACTTCTTGTCCAGGCCGTACGCGATCGCGGCCGCGGTCGGCTCGTTGATGATGCGCATCACCTCCAGGCCCGCGATCACGCCCGCGTCCTTGGTCGCCTGGCGCTGGGAGTCGTTGAAGTAGGCGGGCACGGTGATGACAGCCTTGTTGACGTCCTTGCCCAGGTAGGCCTGGGCGACCTCCCGCATCTTGACCAGGACCATCGACGAGATCTCCTCGGCCGAGAATTCCTTGGTCTCGTTCTTGTACTGCACCTGGATCATCGGCTTGTCGCCCGGGCCGGGGGTGACCTGAGAGAGCAGGCGGGCGGGTGTGTGTGGGGAGGGAGGGACGGAGGGAGAGCGTGAGAGCGTGAGAGCGAGGCGCGGTGGCGGAGGGGAGAAGAGTGGAGTGTGTGCGGGGGCCATGGACAACGGGCCGCGGGCGTGCTCTCTTCCATGCACCACCACCTCTCCCCATGTCGCTTCCTCCTCCTCCTCCTCACCTTGAAAGGCCAGTGCTTGATGTCCTCCTGGATGGACGCGTCCTGGAACTTGCGGCCGATCAGGCGCTTGGCGTCGAAGACGGTGTTGATGGGGTTCATGGCAACCTGGGCGTGTGATGGGAGAGGCACAGAGTGAGTGTGTGACGGCCCCCATGAGAAAAAAAGGAAGCGAGCCCGAGGGAGTGCACTAGCTCACGGGCAGGCTGGACCTGCCCCTGCCCCCCCCCCTCGTCCAACTGCGCCCGGCGCCTTGGTCCCGCCTCGCTCGCCCGCCCGCCCGCCCTGCCCCAGGGCCCGCCCAGCCCACCCGACCCCCGAATGGGGGTGCCGGATCAGGGTGGGTGGGGGGTGGGTGAGGAGGCGGGCGAGGCGGCGCGCGGTTGAATGCGAGAGCGGAAGCGAGCGCGCGGGCCGCCGCGCGCTCGCTCGCTGACGACGACAGGCGGGCCACCGCACGGGTCGGTGACCGGCCCAAACCCAGGCCCGCACCCGGCTTTGAGATTGGCTAGGGCTTCGAGCTCGCTTCCCATGGAGCAGGGTGGGCTGGTGACCCCCAACCCGCCCGCCCGGGGGGGTGGAAGCGGACCGCTTCCATTCGCTTCCGAGAGACGTGCCCAGGCCCGGCGTGCCGCTCCCCTCTCCTCCCGTCTTTCTTACCTGGGACTTGGCGGCGTCGCCGATCAGGCGCTCCGAGTCAGTGAAGGCGACATAGGAGGGCGTGGTGCGGTTGCCCTGGGTGAATGGGGGAGGTGTTGGGGCGGAGGCGTCAGGCTAGGTGTTTCCGATCGAGAGAGGGGGGAGCATCCCTTCTTCTTCTTCCCCATTCGCTCACCTGCTCGTTCGCGATGATCTCCACCCGGTCGTTCTGCCAGACGCCCACGCAGGAGTAGGTGGTGCCCAGGTCGATGCCGATGCACTGATTGGACATGGTTGGGGTGGGTTGGATTTGGTTGTTTGGGTGGGGAGGGGGAAGGGAAAAGAGACACTGAGGCAGGGAGAGAAGGTTTCGCTCTCCGCCGGGGTTCCGCTCTCAACTTTCTTCACCGCTTTTCGCCCCTCAGAGTCCCCGGCCCACACAGCCCGACAGCCAAAAAAAAAGTTGACACGCACGCACACGCACACGCACACGCACACGCACGCGCACACGCACACGCACACACACACACACACGCACACGTACACGCACACGCCCCCTCCC
>Ga0315276_10001270_pt1 | contig 22584 bp, 22 predicted proteins | sample YL17G05_0_MG_FD_204542 | JGI IMG/M metagenome (GOLD analysis project Ga0315276, IMG submission 204542) | Sediment microbial communities from Yellowstone Lake, YNP, Wyoming, USA - YL17G05_0 | ecosystem: Environmental > Aquatic > Freshwater > Lake > Sediment | place: USA: Wyoming | collected... | reverse complement strand
GCGGCTCTGGTGGCGGCTCGGGTGATGTCGCGACGACCTTTCTGGCTAATGCCACGACCGGCGGCTCGGTTGGCGGCTCGGGTGGCGTCGCGTCTACTTCTCCGGCTGATGCCGTGTCCGGTGTCTCGGCCGGCTCCATGATTAGTTCATCACTTGACAATTCTTCAACCTCACCGGCTGATGCATCGTCTTTCACGTCTGCCGGCGCCGTTATTTGCGGCCCGACCGGCTCCCCGATTATCCCTCCGGTTATACCCCTGACTAGTGACCTGATTGACTGTTCGACTGACCCTTCGACCGGCACAGCGTCTGACGTTGCAACTTGCGGTGGAGCTCTCCCATCGCCTAGATCCCTGATTAGCGCATCGACTGACGGCACTAATGGCAGGTCAACTGACGGCTCGCCTGACACATCGACTGCAGGCTGAGCCGGCTTATCAGGCACATTTTTAAATAAGCCTTTTATTGCACGTCCGATAACATGAGACAATTTAATGAGGTATGTGACGGCCACACCGGCTCCAATGCCGGCGGCAATGCTCACAATCCAATGCAATGCGTTTGAATCACCGGACGGTTTTTCGCTGAAAACTTTTCCTTCGTTTCTTTGCAAAGAATATTTATTTTTTTCTGCCTCGGTTTTTTTGACATCCGTGCAAAATGAAACGAGAAGCTGCGCATCATCCAAAAATCTCTGGGTGCCAATCGCTCCTTCTCCTGTTTGAAGCGACGGCGGGACGTCTTTTACGATTTTCGACATTTTCTCGAAGCGAACCATTGCCTGCTCGCTTGAAGAATAAAGTGGTTGCAATGATCTTGGAATCCCTGCTGGAAATTTGAAATATTTTTTGTGCCAGTCCAAGTAATGGTCGCAAAACTCAGATGTCCCGGGGACCGCATCTTTTCCTTGGTGGGCAAGACGGGTCTCGTTTGTGTCTCCTGCTCCAGGCCACACATTCGGATCGCTCGAACAAAAATCATTTGCACGACAATACAAACCGCCGGATTCATAGCAACAAATTAGCGGTTTGAGTGCCGCAAGAAATTCCTTTTTGGCGATAACGGAATCGGACATTTTAATCTCTTGGAATAGGCTTCTTGATTCTTTATCGTACTATTACTAATTTTGTTGCGTAAAATATGCAAAAATTTTAAATGAGAACCGTTTGACAGGACTTATTATAAGGGGTATATAGAGAAAACTGTTTTTTCCCTTTTAAAACCAGAGGATAGGAGGAATGTATGAAGAAAGCGGGTTTGTTTTTGTGTGTCATTCTGGCGGCTGCATTTATCACGGGATGCACGGGCTCGAAGCAGGGCAAGGTCTTGGTTGAAGTCAACGGCGCCAAAGTAACCGAGGGGGACTTAAGTTTTCTAGGGTCCATCAACCCTCGCCTTCAGGCGCAGATAACTAATCCGGAAGGAAAAAAGCGGATTCTAGACAACCTTGTGGAGCAAGAGTTACTCTATCAGGACGCGGTAAAAAAGGGTATCAACCGCAATTCCGACGTCAAGGCCAAGATCGATCTGTATCGCCGAGTCATTGTCGCACAGTCATTAGTCGACGATGAGATCGAAAAGGCGGCAAAGAAATATTACGATGAGCACGCCGACGAATTCAAAAAGCTCAAACTCGCCCACATAATGATTAAGTACGCGAACCCCGAAGACATCAAGAAGGCAAAAGAGACAAAGAAGAAAACCGGGCCGAGAGAAGCGCAAAGGAGTGAAGAAGAGGCGCTGAAACTTGCAAATGAAACAAAGGCCAGACTTGATAAGGGCGAAGATTTTGCGGCAGTTGCCAAGGAAGTTTCCGATGACATCGTCACCAAAAACCGCGGCGGGGATATGGGACCGGCTTCCAAGGGCGACCAGCGATTTGCTGCCCGCGGATTCGGACCCATCATCGACAAGGCCTTTGAAATGAAGGTGGGCGAGATCGCAGGCCCAATCAAGACCAATCAGGGTTATCATCTAATCACGGTAACGCAGGGCGTCGAATTAGAACCCTTCGAAGATGCAAAAACTGCCATCATCTTCAAGATCAGAAACGACGTGAGAAATGAGCTTCTGGCGAATCTGAAAAAAGAGGCCAAGATAAAATATCCTGAAGAGGAAAAGGCCCTGGCTGAGAAGAAGGCCCAAGAAAAAGCGGCCGAAGGCACAGCACCTGCCCCAACAGCTGGAGGTCAAGCGCCAGCGGCACCGACGCCACCTGCCGAGGTCGCTGCTGAGAAAGCTCCGATTGCACCTGCAGCTGAGAAACCAATAGAGATTAAGGGACCGGAGATGAAGAAACCGGAGGCGAAGAAAATTGCAAAGGAAGCACCAAAGGCTGTCGAAAAACCGGAGAGCTCTGTGAAAAAGGCGCCGGTACCGGAGAAAAAGCCGTAATTTAAGTCACTAGTGAAAGCAAAAAAACCCGATGTGATTTTCACATCGGGTTTTTTATAAGGAATTTAACCTACTGTGCCGGTCCTATTCGCTGTTCCACTTGATTTCCAATCGCAATTCCGTTTGCAGCTGCAAAGCCCCCGGCGACCTCAAGGACATAACGATACGGCGCCTTCGGCATCAAAAGATCGGTCGATTGAGGTTGAGCATTGGCAATAATATCTACTATCTTCATGTCGGAGCCGACAAAGATCATGTCCAGGGAGATGAGAGTGTCCTTCATCCAGAACGAATCATGCACATCGTTTGGAAATACAAACCACATGCCGTAATTTTTTGGAAGTGATTCACGGCCCATCAAACCCTTGGCGCGTTCTTCATCAGTCTTTGCTATTTCAGCAGAGACATTAATTAACTTGTCTCCCGAGTGTATTGCAATCGTTGCAACATTTATGCTTGGTGTTGGCATTGCTACTTCTCCGACTACAGTTGTCGGCTTTTCCTCTTCAACGGGACCAAACATGGCCTTCTCGCATGCTATCAATATCACTGCTACACTAAACAACGCAACCATTAAGCAAAGGCTCTTTTTCATCCAATCCTCCTTTATAAAAATCCAAGGCATCAAATTCGTCCGCTACAAATCATCGCGGTCGCGCGCCGCCAATGCCTTGGCGGGCGGATCTAGAAATTATTTTAACAATGATTTTAATGTTGCGCCGATCTCCGCAGGGCTTCTTGCGACTGCGACACCGCAGGATTCAAGCCTTGCTATCTTTTCCGCGGCGGTTCCCCTGCCGCCGGAAATGATAGCGCCCGCATGTCCCATGCGTTTGCCCTTGGGGGCCGTTTGTCCCGCAATGAAGGCGGCCACCGGTTTTTTCATCTGGCTCTTGATGAAATCTGCCGCCTCTTCCTCCGCTGTCCCGCCGATCTCACCTATCAATACAACAGCGCGAGTTTTTGTATCCCGCTCGAATGCACTCAAACAATCCATAAAATCCGTTCCCAAAACACAATCGCCGCCGATGCCAATTGCAGTCGACTGCCCCAGACCCAGCTTGGTGAGTTGATCAACCGCCTCGTAGGTAAGCGTTCCACTGCGGGAGACGACGCCGATGTCGCCTGATTTATGGATCCATCCCGGCATGATGCCTATTTTGCATTCTCCCGGCGTGATAATGCCCGGACAGTTGGGGCCGATTAAGCGCATCTTCGAGGAAGACAGGGCCCTTTTGATGCGGATCATGTCAAGCGTAGGAATGCCTTCCGTTATGCAAACCGCTATTTGAATCCCCCCTGCTTCGGCTTCAAGTATGGCATCCATAGCGAATGCGGCAGGAACAAAAATAAGGGAGGCGTTGGCACCTGTCTTTTTAACTGCGTCCGCCAATGTATTGAAAACGGGGATACCATCTACATCTTGACCGCCCTTGCCGGGTGTTACACCTGCAACGATCTTGGTGCCGTATTCCCTGCACGCCTTAGCATGAAAGGCACCCTGAGAACCGGTGATTCCCTGAACAACGACTTTTGTGTCCTTGTTGATCCAGATTGACATCGTGTCACCCTTCCCCTCCTTTGTAAGGAGGGGTCAGGGGAGGTAGATCGTTCTCTACCCCCACTCCCGACATCCGCAAGATTTTTCCAAGGGAAAAATCGTTTGCGGTGTCGAGGATCCTCGATTTGACATGTCGTTTTTCCAAATGAAAAACGACGTCAAATCGGGACTAACATCCCCTTACAAAGGGGAGGGATTATTAGATAGCCAATTCCACCGCTTTCTTCGCGGCCTCCGCAAAATCGTCAATCGCAACAATGTATAATTTGGAAGCGGCAAGTATTTCGCGGCCCTTTTCAACATTTGTCCCTTGCAATCTGACTACAAGCGGAACTTTGACCGATAGTTCCCTTGCAGCAGCAACAACACCATCCGCAATAACGTCGCAGCGCATGATTCCGCCGAAGATATTAATGAGAATCGATTCGACCTTCGGATCGCGCAAAATGATCTTGAATGCCTCTGCAACATTTTCCCTCGTTGCACCGCCTCCGACATCAAGAAAGTTGGCGGGCTCCCCGCCGTGCAGTTTGATCAAGTCCATGGTGGCCATCGCAAGACCCGCACCGTTGACCATGCATCCGATGTTTCCATTCAGGCTAACGTAGTTTAGATCAAATTTCTTGGCCTCGACCTCGGCCTCGTCCTCTTGTGTTATATCGCGCCACTCCTCGAATTCTTTGTGCCGATAGACGGCATTGTCATCCAGATTTATCTTTGCGTCCAGCGCAAGGAGTTTGCCGTCTTTGGTAATTACAAGCGGATTGATCTCAACCAGAGACGCATCCTTTTCGAGATACGCCCGATACATTGCACTAGCAAGGGCCACGAACGGATTGACGAGCTTGGCATCAAGGCAAAGGGCAAATGCGAGTTGTCTGCCTTGATAAGGTTGGAATCCGACCGCAGGATCAATCGTCTCTTTGATGATTCTCTCAGGCGAGGTCTTGGCCACCTCCTCGATTTCCATTCCGCCGGCCGCAGATGACATCATCACAAGCCTGTTTTTGGAGCGATCAAGTGTAATGCCGAGATAAATTTCGCGCTCCACATCGCATCCTTTTTCAACAAGGATTCTCTCTACCTTCTTTCCTTCAGGTCCTGTTTGGGCAGTTACAAGCGTCATCCCAAGGATCGATTCTGCATGATTACGGGCTTCCCCCAAATCCTTGGCAAGCCTGATCCCGCCGCCCTTGCCGCGTCCGCCCGCGTGTATTTGAGCCTTAACAACTACAGGTTGGCCAAGCTCCTTGGCAATGGCAATGGCTTCATCTACGCTGGATGCAGGACGCCCATCCGGCACCGGAACGCCGTATTTTTTCAAGAGTTCCTTGGATTGATATTCGTGAAGTTTCATAAAAAACAAATCCAAAATTCTAATATCTAAATCCCAAACAATATCAAAATCCAAATTTCAAAATTCAAAACTACCAATTTAAAAACATGCTGTTTTGAACATTTGAATTTTGAAAATTTGAATTTGTTTAGAATTTAGGATTTTGTGCTTAGGATTTATCATGACAATTATCTCAAAAACTTTTTTATAGTATGCACCGTCGTATCCCACCCCATCCTCGCGATGGCTTCCGTCAGCGGGATATTCTTGGGGCACATTTTTTCGCAGTTTTGCGCATTGCCGCAGTCTGCAATGCCGCCCACGCCCATGAGGCCGTCAAGTCTGTGACCCTTCTCAATCTTTCCGATCGGATGCATGTTGAACAGAAATGCCTGTCCTATTGCAAACGCGCCCATGAATGGCGAGCGATCATTGAACTGCGGGCAGGCCTCACAGCAACAGCCGCAGACCATGCAGCGCGAGAAATGATATGCCTTCTGCTGATCGGCAGCTTCCATCCTGGGGCCGGGACCAAGGTCATGATAGCCGTCAATCGTGACCCATGCGCCGATTTTCTTGAGAGCGTCAAACATCTTTGTCCGATCCACACGAAGATCGCGCACAACCGGAAATTTGCTCATCGGTTCCAAGACAATCGGGGAATCCAGTTGGTCAATCAGCGCGCTGCAAGACTGCCTCACCCCGCCGTTGATAATCATCGTGCAAGAACCGCAAACCTCTTCAAGACAGGAACACTCCCATACTACGGGAGTTGTCGGCAACCCCTCTGAAGTCACGGGGTTATCCTGTATGGCCTGCAATGCCATGATGACATTCATCTTGGGACGGTAGGGAATTGCAAATTCCTCCCAATAGGGAAGTGAATCCGGGGAGTCCTGACGTTTAATTTTTAGTCTGATTTCATCCATAATTTAAAAACGTATTACGTCGTGCGTATCGCGTAGCTTGAGGAAAGCGCCGGGACATGCTCGCACAGCGACCCGGCTTGTAAAAAAATTCGCCAGTTCATCCAAGTAGCAGAGGGGAGCGAGCAGAGCATGCCCCGACGCTTTCCTATCAGTTTTGTCAATGTGCCACGTCATACCTTCTCGCCACCGGCTTTATATCGAGTATCTCCACCTTTTCACTGTAATCAAACTTGGGGCCTTCCGGCGTATAAGTTGCCTTTGTTATCGCAAGCCACTTTTCGTCATCGCGATTGGGCGTTTCAGGTTTATAATGCGATCCCCTGCTCTCATCGCGATTAATAGCGGCCAACAAAACGAGCCGCGCCAGATCGAACTGATTTCTTAGTGTTCGCATGAAGAAGAGCTCTTCGTTGGCCCAAGAACCTCTGTCATGAACACAGGCGCGTTCGAAACGCTCTGCAAACTCGCGGATCTTGTCATCCGTCTCTTTTAGAGTCTTGTTGTGACGGACGATCGTGGCATTTTCCGTCAGCCACTTTGACATCTCCTGCTTGAGCAGGTGCGGATTTTCAGGGCCATCCATGGCCATGAGTTTCTGATTGATACCTTGCTGTTCTCTGCGTTCATTTTCAAAAACCGATGATGCGACTGCATCGATCCCCTTCTTCAAACCGTTTGCATACTTCACTGAAGCCGGCCCCGCGATCATGCCGCTGTGGACTGCGGAGAGGAGCGAATTTGCGCCAAGGCGGTTTGCGCCGTGATACTGATAATCGCACTCGCCTGCAGCAAAGAGCCCCGGTATGCTCGACATGTGATTAAAGTCAACCCACACCCCGCCCATTGAATAATGGACAGCGGGAAATACCTTCATCGGGACCTTGCGCGGATCCTCACCTACGAATTTCTCGTAGATTTCCAAAATACCCTCGAGACGCTCCGCCAAGGCCTCGTGATCAAGGTGTGTCAGATCGAGATAGACAATATCTTCTCCATCAACACCAAGCTTCATGTCCTTGACTACCTTCCAGATGGCGCGCGAGGCAACGTCTCTCGGAACCGTATTGCCATAAGCAGGATACCACTCCTCAAGAAAATACCATGGCTTGCCGTCGCGCGGGACCCAGATGCGTCCGCCCTCGCCTCGGGCCGCCTCGCTGATCAGGCGCATCTTGTCCGTGCCGGGTATGGCTGTCGGGTGGAACTGGACAAATTCAGGATTGGCAAAAGAGGCGCCGCGCTTAAAGACTTCTGTTGCAGCAGTTCCGGTGCAATGTGTGGAATTTGTGCATGTGCCATAAAGATGACCAAAGCCGCCGGTACATAAGATGACCGCATCGGCGGGAAATGCCCGCGTCTCTAACGAATCTCTGTCGATTGCAACGATCCCGCGACAGACACCTTCTTCATCCATCACAAGAGACGCAAATTCCCAGTTCTCATATTTTTTCACCGCCCCGTGCGCCTCATGCCTTCTTATCTGTTCGTCTAGTGCGTACATGAGTTGCTGACCGGTGGTTGCGCCGGAAAAACAGGTGCGCCGTTTTTTCACGCCGCCGAATAGCCGGAGATCCAGAAGACCTTCCTTCGTACGGTTGAACATCACACCCATGCGGTCAAACATGTAGATGATACCGGGAGCTGCATTGCACAGGCGCTTCACCACACTCTGATGGGCGAGAAAATCGCCGCCATAGACGGTGTCATAAATATGTGTTTCGACTGAGTCGCCCTCGCCCTTGGTGTTGAGTGCCGCGTTGATACCACCCTGCGCACAGACTGAGTGGGAGCGCCGAACCGGGACGATGGAAAAAACGGACACCTCCGCACCCTTCTCAGCGGCCTTGAGTGCAGACATGAGACCCGAAAGCCCGCCGCCGATAACTATGATTTTTGAGTTTGCCATAATTCTAACGTGATCCGGGAACCGAGATCCGGAGTCCGTGTCTCGGGTCCCGGGTTCCGAATCCCGGGTCCCGAATTCATCATTCACGAAATAAAAGCCAGTAAAATCCTCACTCCCCACGCCCCCATGCCGATCGTGATTAGCCACGAAATTATAGTCATCGCCAGTTGCGATCGCTTGCTGGCCGTGATCCCCCAAGTCATGAGAAACGTGGCAAATCCATTGGCCAAATGAAAAGCCGCGCTCACAATTCCCAAGATATAAAACACCTTCACCCACGTCGGTTCAAAGTGCTGCTGCATGTAGGCAAACGTCACATGTTTGCCCGTGAAAAAGGCGTGCAGGCGCGTTGACCATACATGATAAAGGACATATGCGATGGCAACAAAACCGGTCACCCTCTGAAAGATGTACATCCAGTTGCGGTATTGAGGGTAAGAAATGACGTTGACCGATCCCCTGTAAATAATGATAAGCCCTAACAGGATGTGGATCAAAAGGGGTATGGCGATTAGTCCTATTTCAAAGAAGACAACAAGAGAAAAACCCTGCGTTGCATCAACTAGCAGATTAAATGCCTCCGGTCCGTTAAAGACAAATGAATTGAATGTAAAATGAACGAAGAGAAAGGCAGCCAAGGGAAATATGCCAAACAGAGACTGCAGACGCTTCAGGAGAAAATAATCGTAACTGCCGATATATTGGGTCATTCCTCCCCCGAATCATGAAGAAACGCGCGACGTTAAGTGCGCCCTGTATACAAATCGCGGTCAAAGAAGTCAATCATGAAGCCACAGAGAAACACAGGGCACTGAGAATTTCGCCACAGAGGCACTAAGACACAGAGAAAAATAAATAATCACGGTTTTTGTAGTTCTCTGCGTCCTTTGTGCCTCTGTGGTTAAATTATAAGTATTTCTCTGTGATCTCTGTGTCTCTGTGTCTCTGTGTCTCTGTGGTGAATCTTAAGCATTTCTCTGCGTCTCTGTGGTGAATCTTTTGGAGCGCATTTTTTCGCTTAATACATCATCAAATGTCGGTTTGCCGTCGCGGCGGACAAATTGAAAACCGCATTCCGGATGTATCTTGGGGTGACCATAGAGTCTCTGCCGTGGATAAAAGCGGCATAGGCGATGGCGTAAATGATAAATGCTGCAACCGGCGGGACTGCCTTCCTTAAAATAGCCGCAGCGATAGATGAGCCAAATTCCATTTCTTCCCTCATACTGAAAACTCAAAAACCACCTGTGCCACCAGCCAATCACCTTCATGAGCTTTTCATGTCGTGAAATGAAAAGGGGCATCTCAAGTGCAAGCAGCCGGCAACAACGTCCGCAGCGATGGCACGAACCGACGCGTACATATTCCGTTTTTGATCTCGCACCGATTATCCAGTCCGATGCGATCTCCATCCAATAGAAAAAGAGGCCAATGGCGAAAGTTAAAAGGCGAAAGGGAAATTGAAGAATTATGTCCATATGATTGACGCCACACTTGAAACAACTTATATGGGTGCCACAGAGAAAAGAAGGTGTTGAAAAACTGTCAGAATTTAGTCTTCGAGCTTGTCGAGAAGCTAAATTCTCTTTGCTTCTCGACTCGCTTCGCTCGCTCGAAGAATATAATATTACTTTTTCAACATCTTCAAAAGATTCAATATATGCCGCAGAGACACAGAGATGCAGAGAAAACAAAAATTAATTAATTTTTAAGTCTTTCTCTGCGTCTCTGTGGCCGCTTCTAAATTTATTTTATATGAAGATCAACTCATATCGCTTCGGCGAAATGGACATTGATGGAACTATCTACACAAGCGATCTGGCGATTGTCTCCGCCAATATATATACCCGCTGGTATCGTCAGGAAGGACATACTGTCGGAGTCTCGGATATTGAGAAATGGATTACCAAAGATTGCAAACAACTGATTATTGGAACTGGTGCAGCCGGTTGTTGCAAAGTCCTGCCGGAGATTGAGACATACTGCAGGAAACATTCAATTGAATTAATAACCCTGCCAACCGAAAGGGCAATTGAAAAATTTAATGCAATTTCTGATAAATCAAAGGTGGTGGCCGCGTTTCACTTGACGTGTTAAAAAATAAATCCTAAATCTAAATATCTAAATCCTAAACAAATTCAAATTACCAAAATCCCAAATTCAAAACGTTTTGGTCATTTGTATTTTGAATTTTGGATTTGTTTAGAATTTAGGATTTCGTGCTTAGGATTTTAATTATCTACGTCCCCCATCCCCTCCTTATAAAGGAGGGTGTTGATACTAATGTGTCGCGACTTTGGGAATCTCTTCTGATTCCTTTTTCTTTAATACCTCTCCGCCCGGGCGCTTGAAATCTTTGCGAAAGAGCTTTTTGGGGTCTTCAAGTACAAGCGCTGCCCTAAGCACATCATCCATGTGTTCCACCTTCACAATCTCAAGGTCCTTGAGTATCTTCTTCGGTATCTCTTTGAGATCCTTTTCGTTCTCTTTGGGTATCAGGACTGTCTTTATCTTGCCGCGATGCGACGCAAGGATCTTTTCCTTCAAGCCGCCGATCGGCAAAACGCGGCCGCGCAAGGTAATTTCGCCGGTCATCGCCACATCCTTGTGGACGGGAATTTTAAGGAGCGCAGACACAATCGCGGTCGCCATGGTAATGCCCGCAGACGGGCCGTCCTTTGGAATCGCACCTTCAGGGATGTGGATATGGATATCGACCTTCTGGTAGAAATCGCGGCCGAGGCCCAGCACCTCCGCGCGCGAGCGAACATAACTCATCGCCGCCTGTGCCGACTCCTGCATGACATCGCCAAGCTTTCCTGTAATTGTCAGTTTGCCTTTGCCGGGCATCACGGAGACTTCCGTCGTCAGAAGTTCGCCTCCGAACTCCGTCCACGCAAGACCGGTGCACATGCCGATCTGATCGGTTTCCTCGACAAGACCGAAATGGAATTTTGGAACACCCAGATAGTGCATTACTTTCTTGGGCGTGACGTTGATATGTTTTGTCCTGTCAGATGACTTGGCAACTTCCCGCGCAACCTTCCTGCAGATGGAAGCGATTTCACGCTCGAGGTTTCTGACACCCGCCTCTCTCGTGTACCGGCGGATGATGAGCTTCAGCGAAGACTCGGTGAAGGAGATGTTCTTTTCCTGAAGGCCGTTTGCCTCGCGCTGCTTGAGGATCAGGTAGCGCTTTGCAATTTCGAGTTTTTCAACCTCCGTGTAACCCGGGATGCGGATGATCTCCATCCTGTCCTGCAACGGTATAGGTATTGCCGGCAGCGTGTTGGCCGTGGTGATGAACATGACGTGTGACAGGTCATAATCAAGATCAAGATAGTGGTCATTGAATGTGTGGTTCTGCTCTGGATCCAGAACCTCGAGGAGCGCCGCTGAAGGATCTCCCCTGAAGTCCATGCTCATCTTGTCCACCTCATCCAGAAGGAACACGGGATTATTTGACCCGGCCTTTTTTAAACTCTGAATGATTTTCCCGGGTAGCGCGCCGATGTAAGTCCTTCTATGTCCCCTGATCTCCGCCTCATCCCTCACACCGCCAAGCGAGAGCCTGATGAACTTGCGGCCCATCGCTCTTGCGATGGAACGGCCAAGCGATGTCTTTCCGACTCCCGGAGGCCCCACGAAACAAAGAATGGGCCCCTTCATCTTGTCCACGAGTGACCGAACAGCGAGGTATTCAACGATGCGCTCCTTGGGCTGCTCCAGACCGTAATGATCATCATTTAGAATCTGCTCCGCCTCTTTGATGTCCAGCTTGTCTTTTGTCATCTCGTCCCACGGCAGAGACAATGCCCAGTCTATGTAATTGCGCACCACGGTTGCTTCTGCGGACATAGGCGACATGAGCTTTAGTTTCTTGATCTCCTTTGCCACACGGTCACGCGCCTCGGCGGACAACTTTTTCTTCTTGGCCTTCTCTTCCAATTCAGCGATCTCGCTTTTGAACTCATCTCGTTCTCCCAGCTCCTTCTGGATCGCCTGCATCTGCTCATTGAGATAATATTCGCGCTGCGTCTTCTCCATCTGTTTTTTGACGCGCGTCCTGATGCGCCGCTCCACCTGAAGGATTTCGATCTCGGACTGCATGAGACTCAAAAGTTTTTCCAGCCGCTCCGATGCGGATATAATCTCAAGGATGTTCTGCTTGTCGGGAAGCTTGAGCGCCAAGTGCGCAACGATTGTATCAGCAAGCCTTGCCGGATCATCGATTGTGGAAACCGAAGCCAGCATCTCCGGCGGAATTCTTCTGTTGAGCTTTACGTATTGTTCAAAAGTCGTTTTGACACCGCGCATCAATGCCTCAACTTCGATTGTCACCTGCCGTTCTTCCGGCAAAGATTCCACTTCAACAAGAAAGAAGGCGGTATTCGGAATGTACTGATGGATGCGCGCGCGGTTCTTGCCCTCGACCAACACCTTCACCGTCCCGTCCGGAAGACGCAATAACTGAATGATAGAGGCAAGCGTTCCGATACGGTATATATCCTCCTCTTTTGGGTCGTTTGTCTTTGCGTTCACCTGTGCAGACAAAAGGATGTCTTTTTCCTTATTCATTGCCTCTTCAAGGGCCGCTATGGACTTCTCGCGTCCCACGAAGAGCGGAACCACCATGTGCGGGAAGACAACAATGTCTCTGAGTGGAAGCAGCGGCACGAGCACTCGTTCTGTTGCGTGTTTGTGCGGTGAATCTGTCATATCACTCCTCTTTTTCGTGAGATCGTAAGATCGTGAGATAGTGAGATCGCTGAAACTTTTAAAACCTCCTTGCGATCAGCGCTTTTGCGATCTTGCGATCACACGATCTCGCGATCTCACAAGCTATGCTGTTTCCGCCCTCTGTTCATAAACCACAAGCGGCGGCTTTTGTTTTGTAATCGTCTCTTCGTTGATGACAACTTCTTGGATATTCTCACGCGATGGGATGTCATACATCACTTCTAGCATCACGGATTCAAGTATGGACCTCAAACCGCGTGCGCCGGCTTTTCTTCTTACGGCCTCCCTTGCGACGGCCTCCAGCGCTCCCTTTGCAAACGTGAGTTTTACCTTCTCAAACTCGAATAGACGCTGATACTGTTTCACAAGCGCATTCCTGGGCTCAGATAAAATCTGCATCAGGGCATCTTCGCTCAATTCTTCAAGTGTAGCAACGACCGGCAGACGCCCGACAAATTCAGGGATGAGCCCGAACTTTAACAGATCCTCATTTTGAATGTCTCTTAAAAGCTCGCCCAAACGCCTGTTGGTCTTGCCTTTTACCCCGGCGCCGAATCCCAATTTCTTCTCACCGGTCCGTCTTTCAATAATTTCCTCAAGTCCCACAAATGTGCCGCCGCAGATAAAAAGGATATTCGTCGTGTCAACGGGGATGAATTCCTGCTGGGGATGTTTTCGCCCGCCCTTAGGGGGGACTGAAGCAATCGTGCCCTCAAGAATCTTCAAGAGTGCCTGTTGAACGCCTTCGCCTGAAACATCGCGCGTAATGGAGGGGCTCTCGCTCTTTCTTGATATCTTGTCGATCTCATCGATGTAGACGATGCCGCGCTCTGCCCTCGCCCTGTCGTAATCCGCAGCCTGCAGAAGCGAGAGGATAATATTTTCAACATCCTCTCCCACATAACCGGCCTCCGTAAGACATGTGGCATCCGCAATTGTGAATGGAACTTTGAGAAAACGCGCAAGGGTCTGTGCAAGAAGTGTCTTTCCAACACCGGTGGGCCCGATGAGTAGGATATTGGATTTCTGCAGCTCCACCTCTTCGTGCGGTTTGCCGCGGCTCTCAATCCTCTTGTAATGATTGTGCACGGCAACTGAGAGGACCTTTTTTGCATACTCCTGCCCGACTACATACTCATCCAACACCTTCTTGATTTCAGTTGGTTTGGGAACGCCCAACCTGTCCGCATAGGCCTTTCCACGCAGGCCCTCCTCTGCAATGATATCATTGCAGAGTTCTATGCACTCATCGCAGATGTAAACCGTTGGGCCGGCAATCAGTTTTCTCACATCCCGCTGATTCTTTCCGCAAAAAGAGCATGAAAGATTTAGTGTATCCTCAAACGGTGGTCGGCTCATACAATCCTTTCTCGTCACTCGTTAGATCGTGTGGTCGTGAGATCGTAAGATCGCTAAAAAATATTTAAACCAGGGTCACGGTATTTACGATCTCGCGAACCACGATCTCACAAATTCACTTTCTCTTTACAAGCTTATCGGCATCCTCAAGTGTCGGTTGTTCCTTCGCAGGTCTATATGTCACCACCTCGTCAATAATCCCATATTCCTTGGCTTCATCGCTTGTCATGAAATAGTCGCGGTCCGTATCAGATTGAATCCTTTTTAGCGATTGTTTTGTGTGGTTGGAGAGAATGAGATCCAATCTCTCGCGAACCCGTAAAATCTCTTTTGCCTGAATCTCCACATCGGCCGCCTGTCCCTGAAAACCGCCAAGCGGCTGATGGATCATGACGCGTGCATGCGGAAGGGCAAAACGCTTTCCGCTCGCCCCGGCGGCAAGCAGGACAGCGCCCATACTTGTGGCCTGTCCCATGCACAGGGTGGAGACATTGGGCCGGACGTATTGCATCGTGTCATAGATGGCAAGCCCGGCCGTGACCACACCTCCGGGACAATTTATATAAAGATGAATATCCTTCTCCGGATCTTCGGATTCCAAAAAGAGAAGCTGGGCTATGATGAGATTGGCAAGCGCATCTGTTATCGGTGATCCGACGAAGATTATTCGCTCCTTGAGGAGCCTTGAATAAATATCATACGCCCGCTCTCCGCGCTGCGTCTGCTCTATTACCATCGGGATGAGTTCCATTTTTACCTCATGTTGTCATCCTGAGTGTAGCGAAGGATCCCCTTGATCTCATGGGGATTCTTCGCCCGCCAAGAAATGTGGCGGGCTCAGAATGATGAAAAAATGAATATATTAGAACAAAAATTCATTTTTTCATCATTTTTTCTCCTTTTTTGGCTTAACTTCCTTCACTTTAGCCTTTCCCACTATGAAATCAAGTGTCTTTTCATATAAGAACTGGCTTCTTAACTGATCTTTGAGATTTTCCTTTTCAAAATGCGCCTTTACCTTCTCAACGGGCTGGTTAGTCTGCCTTGATATAGCGGCCATACGCGTATCCAACTCCTCGTCGGTCACAGACACCCCCCCCTGTTTTGCGATGGCGAAGGCAATAAGATAACCGCGAACACGCTTGGTTGCCTCTTCCATATGCTCCTCTATGAACTTCTTGGTGTCCAAACCCGCCTCTTCAAGGGTTTGTCCATGCGATTGAAGCTGACGCGCGACATCCTCCAGCATGGAACCAAGTTCGTTTTGTATCATGACATCCGGAACTTCAAATGCGTTTTTCTCTGCCAGATGCCTGATGGCCATTAGCCCCAATCGCCTCCGCTGGTATTCTTCCTTTGCATTTGTAATATGCTTTTTGATGTCCTGCCTCACCTCATTCATGTTTTGAAATTTTCCGAGCGACTTTGCGAAATCGTCATTGATCTCGGGCACAATTTTTTTCCGGATCTCTTTGGCCTTCACATGATAGATGCCCTCTTTACCTGCAATGTCCCTGTTAAAATAATCTGGTGGATATGTGAACGTGATGTCGCGCTCCTCGCCTGCCTTCATGCCGCTTATTTTTTCTTCAAATGCCGGCAACAACGTCCCGTAATCGACCACGAAATTTTCGGCGTCACTGCCCTTGAATGGTTTTCCCTCAACGGTCCCCTTGAAATCAATGATTGCAACTGTCTGGGGCCCAATTGCACTGTCCGGCGCCGGTTCAAGTTGCGTCATAGCATGCTGGAGCCTTTTTACTTCCCCATCTATCTCGTCATCGGTGACAACCACCTTCTCTTTTTCAAGTGTTATGCCTTCATGCTCCGGGGCCAAAACTTCCGGTGTCACTTCAAATTCAGCCCGGTAGATGAACGGATTTCCCTCAACATAGGCCTCATATTCAACTAATGGTTCTGAAATTGGAATCGAACTCTGTTGTCTCAAGGCCTCAACATATGTGTCCTTCACGATCCTCTTGGCGATCTCCTTATCGGCCTCCGCGCCAAGATATTTTTTCAGGACATCCAAAGGGACCTGCCCCTTGCGAAAACCCTTGATAGACGTTTCCTTTTGTATCTCCAGGAGGGCGTCATTGGCGGATTTTGTCGCCCGCTCCGCTGAGACTTCAACGTGCAACTTGTGTCTGATCGACTTGATTTTTTCCAAAGTTGTCTTGACCATTTGTTTTTCCTTTCTCTATTCCCCTGCCTTTTAAGCAGGGAAAGAACTGCCCGCCATGCTTCACAAAAAGCGGGCCGTGGAGGTGATATCAAAGTAAGCCCTCAAAAATACACTGGCGGGTCCTCGATCCGACAAATGTTTTCTGTGCCGCGGGTGGGATTCGAACCCACAAGCCTTTCAGCAATGGATCCTAAGTCCATCGCGTATCCCAATTCCGCCACCGCGGCCCAGAAAACATTTGTCGGATCGGGACGCGTCTGCCAATTCCGCCACCCTCGCCCAAAAAGCATGCCGCATCGGAAACTGACCCACCATGCCATATTTATTTAAATTATCTCTTACAAAACAAAAAACATCGTATAAAATATCAAAAATTTCTAAAAATTGTGCCTAACCTAACCATTTTGGCGTGCAAAGGCAAGAAAAAGGCACAAGAGCAAACATTTTCTTGACCCCAGCTTTTAATCTGCTAGCTTCCAGCATCGTTATTGAGAGGAACCCGCCAAGTTTTATGGCGGGTGACGAAGCAATCTCATGCGATACAATAGAAACGTGAGATCGCTTCGTCGGCATGATGCCTCCTCGCGATGACAATAAGAAAAAAGGAGGGTATATGGCGTTTAATCTGGAGAGATTTGTTCAGGACATCTTCGCTCCGTCAAATGGCGAGATCGTCACAATCATGCACGATCTGCCCCACGGGGCCATCGCCGACACGCAGGCGTGGAAAGAGCGTCGAAAAATGGCTGAAGAATGGCACAAGAATCTTACGACCCTCGCCAAAAAGTGGGGCATTACCGTCAATCCGATTTTGACCTACAATGCAACCGGCAGCAACAATGCCGATCTGCCGCAAAAGGGGACATCAGGAGAAAAGGAAGTGGAGCTCGAAAAGATTATCAATGGTTCCACGATTATCATTGCAATGCCCCAATTTTCTGCAACGGCTCCCCTCTACGGATACGCGAAGAAATCCAAGACCCTTCGCGTCGGCAGCATGCCGGGAGTTGCCAAATTCATGGAAGAGTCCGGACTCTCGGCCGATTACAAAAAGATCTCCGAGAGATGCAAGGTCATGGCACCAATTTTCAACAAGGCAATTGGGGCCGAGGTCTGGTTCACTACCGGGCATAAATGCTATTTTGACTTATCGCTTGATCATCACGCACATACAGACGACGGTTTTTTACACCCGGAGGTTGCGGGTACCGATAAATGCCTCTCCAATCTGCCGGCGGGCGAGGTTTATATCGTTCCCAATGAAAAACCGGACAGCAAGACACAAGGAGAGCTTCCCCACAAGTTTGGCGATCAACTCTTAGTCTACATCGTTAAGAACAACAGGATCGTCGATGTAAAGGGAGACGGGCCAAAGGCACAAGAGGTCCGTGGCAAATTTGAAAAAGATACCGCATGGCAAAACATTGCCGAGTTTGCAATTGGCTGCAACGACAAGGCCAAGGTCACCGGCATCATTTTGGAAGATGAAAAGGCCGGTTTCCACTGGGCATACGGGCGAAGCGATCATTTCGGCGGAATGATCGGAGTAAAGGACTTTATCACACCATCCAATGTCGTTCATCAAGACGTTGTGTACGCAAAAGAAAGCCCGATTACCTGCGAGAAACTCGATATGATTTTCCCGGACAATACGAGGAAGACACTGGTGATCAATGGAGTGTTGCAGGTGTAAAACACCGCAGAGGCGCAAACTCACAGAGGAAATCGTTATAAAAAAATATGGGTAGGAGAGATTAAAGTCTCCCCTACCCATTTTATTATTCTCTGCAACTTCGCGGCGTTCTTTTTATTTCTTTCCAAACGCATCGTACATATAGGCATTGGCCAAGATGCCCTTTTGGTAGTTATCCAAATTAAACTTCTCGTTTGGCGAATGAATATTGTCATCCGGCAAACCAAATCCCATCAATATAGAAGGCGCCTTCAACACCTTGAGGAATGTCGCTGTGATCGGTATTGACGCTCCCTCGCGCACAAGCACCGGACGCTTACCAAATGACTTTTCAAAGGCAGCCACAGCCGATTTGATGAAGAAGTTGTCAATCGGGACCATCACAGGATATGCGCCGTGGAGCATTCTCACATCCGAAGTCACGCCGGGAGGACAAATCTCCTTTATGTATTTATCGACCAGTTTTTCGATCTTTTTTGGATCCTGATTGGCGACGAGGCGGGTGCTGAATTTGAAGCCCCCCTCCGTTGTGATCACCGTTTTGGATCCTTCTCCGGTAAAGCCGCCCCAGATGCCGTGAACATCGAAGCTGGGTCTCGCCCAGTTTCTCTCGAGTGTTGTGAATCCCTTTTCACCCCACGTCTTAGGAATTCCAAGGTCTTTGATCATTTCAGGATCGGGATTTCCAAGCGAAGCGAATTCCTTCTTCTCCGCCTCCGTCAACTTGACCACGTCGTCGTAGAAACCCGGAATTTTAATAACACCCTCTTCATCCTGAATCTTCGCTATGATCTTGGCCATAGCGTTTAACGGATTTTGTATCTTTCCGCCATAAACGCCCGAATGGAGATCGCGCCCGGGACCCTTCACACGGACCTCAAAATAGGCAAGACCCCTCAGCGCATAGCATATAGACGGAACCTTTTCCTCATGCCAGGCAGTATCGCTGATGGCAACCGCATCGCAGGCAAGCAGATCCTTGTTATTTTCAACAAATTTGTCCGTGGAGCCGGTGCCACCCTCCTCCTCGCCCTCCATGAAAATTTTCACATTGCAAGGGATCTTGCCGCCATTCTTGAGAAAGGCCTCAATGGCAAAAAAATGTGTCAGAAGCTGGCCCTTGTCATCACTTGAGCCGCGCGCATAAACGGAATTACCCTTAATCGTCGGCTGAAAGGGAGGGGTCGTCCATTTATCTATAGGATCAACTGGCTGGACATCATAATGGCCGTAGACCAAAATCGTGGGTTTTCCCTTGGCATGCAGCCAGTCCGCATAAACGGCCGGATGACCGCCGGTCTCGCAGATCTTTGCATTTTCAAAACCGGAATCCCTTAACTTCTTGACCAGAACCTCTGCACAGCGCCTCACCTCACCTTTTTTGCCCGAATCCGATGAAACGCTTTCTATCTTGAGTAAAGCAACCATTTCATCGATGTAGCGCCTCTCATTTTCCCGAATATATTTGACGATCTGTTCCACAATGCCTCCCTTCTTTTAAGTTTACCGCATTAAAACAGATCAAAAATGGATGTCAATGTTTTCAGTTGCCCTTTTCTGCCAGCCTCAAGGATGCAAGCATGCTTTATCTGCCCGAAAATTGAACAGTGTGTTCGAAAATGATGCAATTCAATCCATAAAATTAGATGCGCCAAAAATAAATTTTTAAAGCAAAGGTGCCTTCCGACAAAAATATCAATTTGGCACACACCTTGCTTATTCTACAAGCGAAGTCAGCTGACATGGCAACCATTAATCATGTGGTTAATCTAAAACCACACAATCAAAAGGAGGAACCCATGAACAAAAAAATCCTGTCAATCGGCATGGCCTTGGGGATGGCGACAAGCTTGGGCCTTGCCAAGGTCTCGCACGCGTGGCTCATCGATACAAACGCCACGGTGAATACAAACAGTCAGAATGAAGGAAACAGTCGCAACGATAATAGTCTGCATTTGGGAGATCGAAGCAGTTTTTTTAGCAACAGCGACAGCAATAATCGCTATGATTACAGCCGATATGATAACAGACAGGATAGATCCGTCCGCAACACGGACAGTTTCAATACGGACAACCGCAACTTCTCCGACAACCGGCGGGACAATTCGATAAAAGACGCATTCAACGATTATGGAGACCACTCTAACCGAAGCGTTGACAACTCCGTCGATGCATCGAGCCATGAGGCCATCGGGGGCGACAAACGCGAAAACTCAAATAATATCGCGGTCTCCGGCGACGTCAGAAGCTCCGTGCTCGGCAATTTCAATCAGGTCTACAGCGGCACAGATTTGCGAAGCGGCGTGAACGGCGGCGGCAACACCATTGACGCGCGCTCGGTCAATATTGCTACGTTCGGCGACACAATGGTTTCTGAAAAGTAGGGCGCGGGATCACACCCCGGGCAGATCCCCTCCTGCCCGGGGCTGAACCCACAAACAGCGGCTATGTGACAAAATTAAAAGGAGGTCTGAAATGTTGAAAAAGATTAACACATCTGCCGCCGTCCTGACAGCCATTATGTTTCTTGTGCCATCGCTGTCTTATGCCATTTGCCTTCAAAACTGCCAAAAGGAAGCCGCTCGCATCCAAGGTTTCTCAAATGGCAGCAGGCTTGATGAGATGACATCCGGCATGCCGCGGCCGGCGAGAAACATCGAGGCAGGCGATGTGAAAAACAGCGTCTTTGGAGATATGAATATCCGTGTCGGACATGAGCGCGTGGACATCCGGACTGAATCAAACTCCAATAACAACACGATCGAAGCCGGCATCAACTCAACTATCATCTTGGGAGACATGAACAAATGAAGTGGCAAATGCTCATATGGAGAATTGTCTTAATTCTTGCGGCACTGCTTGGCATTGCCTTCGGGTGCATCGGCATCGCGTTGGCGCAGGACAAATCCGATGAATCATACATGCTTGAGAATTTGAGGAGGATGAGGATCAAGCAGCAGGATCATGAAAACGTGATCAGGGCCCAGATATTCAAGACGGTAAAGCAGGAACAGGATTGCACACCGGTTCAGCAGACGCGTCAAAGGTTGCGTGATCTCAGGGACGACTCAAACGACACAGACGATGAAAATATTATTATTAACGCAGGTCACGAAGAATTAAACGTGACGGACAATCACGGCACGATCAACTCGGATGTCAACATACAGGTTATAAAACAAGGGCGGGAGATACCGTGTCCTTAAATTCACAATTAAAAGACGTATTCACACTAAATCATATTCCCCTCCTTTGTAAGCATGCCCCGAGCGAAGTCGAGGGGGAGGGGAGCGGGGAGGTAGACCGAGATCTACCCCACCCACCTCCCCTTACAAAGGGGAGGAGCATCGTTTTAATCATGTTTGTATTAACTATTGTTTCTCTTGTTTTAGTATCGAAGCCAATATTGGCAGCCACGCCATTAAGCAATCTGTCTAAACAGGGCCCCAAGGCGCGCGTTGCGGTCGCCAACTTTGGAACGACGGACCGCTTTGCATCCGTCTATGGAGGATGGAATATAGGCGGCGGGCTCTCCGCACAACTTGTTACCGAACTCATCAAGACCCAAAGAGTGGTGGTGGTGGAACGGGCGATCCTTTCCAAGGTCCTCATGGAACAGGAACTGGGCGAATCACAGCTTATAAGTCCGTTGACAAAGATGCCGCCGGGACATCTTTTGGGCGTTGATTATTTAATCGTCGGCGAAGTCACTGAATTTGAGGAAAAGCAGATGGGCGCAGGGATGGGCGCGAAGATCTTTGGCGTCAAGGTCGGCGGAGATATATCTGCCGCCCACGTCGGAATGGATTTAAGGATCGTTGATACGAGGACCGGCGAGATCCTTTATTCTCATCGTTCTTTGGGAAAGGCATGGGACAAGGCGATAGGCGCTAAATTCGACTACAAGGTGTTGGATTTTGGCGGCGACGCATTCCATAAGACACCCCTTGGAAAGGCCACCCGCACCGCCATTGCAGATGCAGTAGGCTTCATCCTCAGCGTCATCGACAAACAGGTTGAAGAATATACGTGGCTGGCGCGCGTCATCGAGTTTGAAGGCAACATGATCTACTTCAATGCGGGTAGCTCCGCCTCCATTTCTCCGGGCGACAGATTCCGCGTGAGTTCCGTGAGGAAGGTGCTGACAGATCCGGAAACCAATCAGGTCATCGGCCTCGTTGAAAGCAATCTAGGAATGGCGGAGGCGGTCATCGTCGATCGCAGATACACCAGGGCAAGGATCATCGGATCATTTAAGCCCCGCGTCGGCGATATAATAAGGTTCGCAGATTACAAGAGGGAAGGCGTCTCGAAAAAGGAGGAGAATCCCGTCGGATATGGCCTGATCGAGTAAACTATTCCTCCCCTTTGTAAGGGGAGGCAAGTCCCGATTTGACATGTCGTTTTTCATTTGGAAAAACGACATGTCAAATCGAGGATCCTCGACACCGCAAACGATTTTTCCCTTGGAAAAATCGTGC